>ERZ773045.463-NODE-463-length-20583-cov-3.508963_pt1 | contig 20583 bp, 12 predicted proteins | sample MGYA00580635_ERZ773045 | MGnify/ENA primary metagenome ERZ773045 (study PRJEB29015, sample SAMEA2738115) | human oral metagenome | biome: human oral; feature: human-associated habitat; material: saliva | place: China | collected 2261 ...
ATATATTCTCTCTCTCCCAATCCTCCCTATTGTACTGAACATCCTTTGGTCAACCCTGGGAAAGGTCCATTTCACGGCTTTACTCCCAATGATATTCCTGTTTACGTCCCTATCGGCTCAGGGGAGAAGTACCGGCAGGCATTCGGCTGGAACTACTTCACCAATATTATAGAAACGGATAAGTTTCCCTTAGGGGTAGAGCCTCCTTTGGTGGAGGGGGTTGGGAAGTACACGGTATATGGAAGGGATGGCAGTCTCGTTATCGAGCTTCCTGAGGAGCCATCGTCCCCCATTCTCTACTCTATCTACACAGTGGAAGGGAAAACGATAGCTCAGGGATACCTCACGGGCTCTCACGTGCTACAGCTTCCGTCAGGGGGTGTTTATGTAGTGCGAGTTGGCACTTCTATTCACAAAGTATCTCTGTAATCTCATCTCTTTATATTATGCGGCACTTGACATGGGATTTCCTGTTCAAGTGCTGTTTGGGGTATGGAATATATCTCGGTATTGTGGGGTATGTTATTCAGAGGATAGTTCTTTTTCTCTATCTTTGTGGAGCATAAAAATAACAGAGCATAGAAAGCAAACAACTATAACTATGGCAAGAGTCTTGATAATTGGTGCCGGAGGCGTTGGCACCGTCGTAGCTAAGAAAGTGGCTATGAACCACGAGGTCTTTACCGATATAATGCTGGCAAGCCGTACCAAGAGCAAATGCGACAAGATTGCTAAGGAGATCGAAGAAACCCTTGGTGGTGTGAAGATACAAACGGCTTCGGTAGATGCCGATAAGGTGCCCGAGCTGTGTACTCTATTCCGTAGCTTTAAGCCCGACCTTGTAATAAATGTAGCCCTTCCCTACCAAGACCTTACCATTATGGATGCCTGCTTGGAGTGCGGAGTAAACTACCTTGATACCGCCAATTATGAACCTCTAGACGAGGCAAAATATCAGTATAGCTGGCAGTGGGCGTATCGCGAACGATTCGAAAAGGCCGGCCTTACCGCTATCCTTGGATGTGGTTTCGACCCCGGGGTGACGAGCGTCTTTACCGCCTATGCTGCCAAGCATCACTTCGATGAGATCCACTACCTCGATATTGTAGACTGCAACGGAGGGGATCATCACAAGGCGTTTGCTACGAACTTTAATCCCGAGATCAATATCCGCGAGATTACCCAAAAGGGTAAATACTACCTCAATGGTGAGTGGATAGAGACGGAGCCTCAAGAGATCCATCGTCCCCTCCATTACCCCGGTATCGGTGTGCGTGAGAGCTACCTTCTTTACCACGAAGAGCTCGAGAGTTTGGTGCTTAACTTCCCCACCATCAAGAGAGCACGCTTTTGGATGACCTTTGGTGAGGAGTATCTGACCCACTTGCGCGTAATCCAAAATATTGGTATGGGAAGCATCGAACCCATTAATTACAACGGTATGGAGATCGTGCCCATTCAATTCCTCAAAGCCGTGCTACCCAATCCTCAAGACCTCGGGAGCAACTACACGGGCGAGACCTCAATAGGTTGCCGTATCCGTGGGGTGAAGGATGGTAAGGAGCACACCTATTATATATGGAACAATTGTAGTCACCAAGCCGCTTTCCGTGAGACCGGGATGCAGGGTGTGAGCTACACAACGGGCGTACCTGCCACGGTGGGGGCTCTGATGTTCGCACGAGGGCTTTGGAATAAGCCCGGGGTGCACAACGTAGAGGAGTTCGATCCCGATCCATTCCTCGAAGAGGTGGCCAAGCAGGGTTTGCCATGGCACGAACATCTCGATGTAGATATTGAGTTTGAAGCCTAATATGTAGTCAAAGAGTGGGGTGCCCGGCATGATGCTAAGGTGCCCCACGTTGTTTTTAATCTTTGCCCTATGACCTATATTCGTCTTGATAAGTTGCGCGCTGTCTATAAGCCTCAACTCCCCGAGGTGCTAGAGCACCCTACTAAGCTTGATGTCTCTACCAATGCCGCGACTCCTGATGAGCGTATTGCAGCTCTTTTCCCTCACACGGCACAGCTCCCCGTAGTCTCTTTGGCAGAAGCTGGGGCAGAGGCCGAAGCTACTAGCCCTCTTACGGTGGGGGTTTTGCTCTCAGGGGGGCAAGCTCCCGGGGGGCACAATGTAATAGCCGGCATATTTGATGCCCTCAAGATGCATCATCCTGCCTCCATTCTCTATGGCTTTATCATGGGTCCCGGGGGGCTGCTCCGAGGCGAAGCTCGGGAACTTACGGCAGACGTTATTAACCGCTACCGCAATACGGGAGGCTTCGATATGATTGGTTCTGACCGTACAAAACTTGAGACTAAGGAGCAGTTTGAGCAGGTACTCCTCCACGCTCATCGCTTGGCTTTGGATGCTCTTGTGGTTATCGGTGGGGACGACTCCAATACCAATGCTGCCCTGCTTGCCGAGTACTGCCGAAGCGTAAACGACCCTCTCTGTGTAGTGGGCTGCCCCAAAACGATAGACGGCGACCTCAAAAATGGTTGGGTAGAGACGTCGTTTGGTTTCGATACTTGCGTTAAGGTTTATGCCGAGTTGGTGGGTAACATCCAGCGCGATTGCTACTCCTCGAAGAAGTATTGGCACTTTGTCAAACTCATGGGACGCTCGGCCTCTCACCTGACCTTGGAGTGTGCTCTTATGACCCAACCCACGGTGGCAATTATCAGCGAAGAGGTAGCGGCTCGTCGCCTCACCCTGGGAGACCTAGTGCGTCAGCTTGCGGATGTTATCGTGGATCGCTCACGGCGAGGTATGGACTTTGGCGTGGTGCTTATCCCCGAGGGATTGATAGAATTCGTGCCCAAGGTACGTCGCCTTATTGCCTCGCTCAACCGGGTGTTGGCAGAGAATGGGCATAAGCTCCATCTTGTGAAGGAGAGTCAGATTATCAACTACATTGCCAGCAAACTCTCGGATGAAGACGAGGAGACTTTGCGCTCACTCCCCGAGGAGGTGGCTCGCCAGCTTGCCCTAGAGCGAGACCCCCATGGTAATGTACAAGTGTCGCGTATTGAGACGGAATCTCTCATTGTCACTCTCTTGGGGCAAGAGCTGGAGAAGCGTCGCTCACAGGGCGAGTTTGAGGGGCACCCCTCTCCTCTGACCCATTTCTTTGGGTACGAGGGTCGCTGTTCCATGCCCTCCAATTTTGATGCTTCTTACTGTTATGCGCTTGGCCGTACCGCTATTGCTCTTGCAAAGGAGGGCTGCTCCGGATATATGGCTACGGTGGGCAATTTGGTTCATCCTCCTAAAGAGTGGATACCTAGAGGGATCCCCCTTACTGAGATGCTGACCATAGAGGAGCGAAATGGTGTGGACAAACCGGTTATCGCCAAGGCGTTGGTAGATATAGAGGGGGCTCCATTCCGCTACTTCCGTGAGCATCGTAAGGAGTGGGCAGAGGGCATTGCCTTCCGTTATCCCGGCCCTATTCAGTATTTTGGTCCCTCTGCCGTGTGTGATGCCACAACCATCACGTTACGCCTAGAGCACGCCCTAGAGCCGGAAGAAGATATCGAAACTATTTGGTAATTCGTCTATTTGTACCTCGCCCCTCTCTCGGAGAAGTAGCATTCTTTCCCTCACCCGACATCGGGGTAGAGGTCTCTATTATCGCCGCTCAATCGCTATCTTTGCCCTATGATGTCAACTAAATTATTGGGCATCCTCTTGGGGATTGCTCTGCTCATTTGGATAATCTTTCGCTGGGGGCGACGCCACGGCGCGATCGATGAGCACAAAAAAGATATAGCTAAGGGGCTGGATTCTTGGGGGCAGTCGGGCGAGAAGTGCTCTGTTTGCACCTGTGGCGAGGGCACCTGTAGCAAAGAAAAGGCTGCTCCGAAGATTGATTATTACGACGACGAAGAGCTAGACCGCTTTGCCTCTCGTTCGCATGGCGATTACACCCCTGAGGAGGTGGAAGAGTTTCGTGGCGTACTCGTTACGCTCTTACCCGAGGATGTGGCCGGCTGGATGCAGAGCCTTAGCCGTCGCTCTATAGCCCTCCCGCAGTCGCTCATGGGCGAGGCGGAGGAGCGTCTGAGGGCTGCTTCGGAGAAAAAAGAGGCGACTTCCCAACCGCCGATTCGCTAAAATACCGTTGTTTCGTATGCGCCGTGCTTCGTTTGTCTCCGTAGTTTGCTTGTGCTTAGCCCTCCTTTTGGGGAGTTGCTCGGTGCGGCGCAATAATGCCTCAACCCGCTTTTACCATAATCTGACCACGCGCTACAATGTCTATTTCCATGGTAAAAATGCTTTTGACGAGACCTATAATAGTTTTGTGGCGAGTTACTCCGAGAGTTATTCTCGGCAGATATTCCTTGACCCGATAGAGGCACAACGGGGTGCGCTTAAGGAGCAAAAAGGAGGGGCGTTTGACCCGGCTTTAGCCAAAGGGCAGACGGCCATCAAACTCCACAGCATCCGTACAAAACCGGAACGAAAGGGGAGACCCTCAGCCCGCGAAGCCGAGTTTTACAAGCGTCGCGAGTACAATACCTTTTTGCATAATGCTTGGCTCCTTGTGGGGAAATCGCAGTTTTATAATGGCGACTTCCTCGATGCCATGGCTACGTTTTCGTACATGTCTCGCCTCTATGCCACGGAGCCGGCCATCCGAGACGAGGCACGTCTCTGGCAGGCGCGCAGCTATACGGCTATGGGCTGGCTGCATGAGGCGGAGGAGATGATTAGGACATTACAAACAGACGCTTCGTATCTCAGAAAAAGTCAGGTCTACGACAAGACCTTGGCAGAGGTAGCTCTCTCTAAGGAGCGAATTGACGAAGCTATTGAGCCTCTGCGGCGTGCTATTGCTAAGGAAGAGAGCCGAACAGAGAAGTTGCGTATGCGCTACCTCTTGGGGCAGTTGCTTGTGCAATCGGGGCGTCCCGGTGAGGCACAAAAGGTCTTCCGTTCCCTATTGAGCAAGGCTCCGCCCTTTGCATTGGAGTTTGCCACGCAGCTCCGCTTGGTAGAGATAGAGGCGGAGAGGAATGTGCGTAGGGCTATCACGACAACGGAAAAGATGGCACGTCGTGGGCGCAACAAGGAGGTATTAGATCGCCTTTACCTTACACAGGGAGATTTATACCTAAGGCAATTGGATTCCCTCTCGGCTCTAAAGTCTTATAACCTAGGGGTGGAGAAGAGTACGGAGCATGGGGGAGACTTCGCCCTATGTGCCCTGGCAGCCGGTCAGATCTACCTTGCAAAGCGAGATTGGGACGAGGCGCAAAAAAGTTTTGCTACCGGGGTGGCGGCTCTTCCTAAGTCGCACCCAAAGAGCGAAGAATATACCACACTTTCTAAACAACTTGATGCCTTGGCTCTCCACGTGCGAGCCGTGGCAGAGCAGGATAGTCTGCGCCATCTTGCCTCTCTCCCCGAGGTGGAAAAATTCCGCATTATAGATAGTGCTATTGCCGCTTATGAGAAGGCTCAACGAGAGCGAGAGCGTGATGAGCGGATGGCTGCTCGGCAAGAAGAACAAGATGCTATCAACGAGCAACTCGGTAGTAACACCCCATCAGGGGTATCTAAAACTCCGGATCAGGGGATGCCTACTTCGGGTGAATTTTATTTCTATAATCCCCAGCTCATTGCTCGTGGGAAAGCTCAATTCAAACAGAAGTGGGGCAATCGCGTGTTGGAAGACAATTGGCGCCGCCGTCAGAAGAGTGTGATGCCCTCGGCCTCCTCGCCCTCTGTTGAGTCGCAGCCCACTCCGGAGCAAGCCGATTCGTTGGCGTCGGATACCACGGCTACAGCCTCATCATCTTCCCAAACCTTACCGCCTGGCCAAGACCCAACCAAGCGAGAGCATTATTTGGCTCAGCTACCTACTACGCCCGAGGAGCTCGCAGCTAGCGACGTTATTATCCAAAATGGACTCCTAGGGATGGCTCAAGTATTCCAAGAAGAGATGGAGCTTTTTGACGAAGCTACGTATGCTCTAGAGGAGTTGCTCCGCCGCTATCCTAATTATGGAGAGCGTTTGAGCGTTTACTACCGCCTCTATATGCTGATGGAGCGGCGCGGCTTGACGAGTGAGGCTCAGGCTTGGCGACGAAAAATATTGGCAGAGTTTGCCGAAGAGCCCTTGGCTAAGGCGGTGGCTTCTCCGCACTATCTTGAGCAACTCCGCACGGCTCAAGAGCAAGAGGAGAGGCTCTACAACGAGGCCTTTGCTGCCTATTTGAGTGGTAATCCTATGGCGGTGAGAGCTTCTGCTACGGAGCTACATACAGAATATCCGCTCTCGCCTTTGATGCCTAAGATGGACTTCCTCAAAGCCCTCTCTTACGTATTGGAGGGAGAGGAAATCGCCTTTAAGCAGGCTTTGGAACAGCTCCTGAAAGAGTACCAACGCGACGAGGTGTTGGAGCTGGCTCAGCAGATGTTGCGAGAGCTGACAGGCGGTAGAAGCATTAGCAAGGGAGGCTACTCCGGACTCAATTACGAGTTGTCGTTTGCAGGGGATGGTGAGTCGATGCCGGACTCTCTCTACACCTATCGTTTGCCACTTCTGCGCTCTCCGCATAGTGTGGTATTGCTTTGTGCCGAGGCAAATGTGGAGTATCATTCGCTCCTTTTTGCGCTTACTTCGTTCAATTTCTCACGCTATACCGATCTTCCTTTAGAGGTCTCTTTGGAGCGACTTTCACCCATCCAAAGAGTGACTATTAGCGGTTTCTCCTCTGAGCGAGATGCTTGGAACTATGTACGCGATGCCTATAGTCCCGAGGGGTATATGCCTGCCTTGCCGGGCGATGCCCTCCTCTTTGCCATGGATCAGGCGAGCTACAAAGCACTTCTTTCCGGAGCTTCTCTAGAGAATTATTTCGACTTCCTGGCCGATAGCATTGCCCCGCGTCAGGCAGCGGTTGCCTTGGCACTGAGTCGCTACGAAGAGATTGCAAAGGCTCGAGAAGAAGCCGCCGTAGCCCCTGCCAAATCGATTGAAACACCCCAAGTGACTGCCCCCGTAGAGACGGAGAAAGCACCCGAGCCCAAACCCGAACCGAAAGAAGAGGAAACGCCTATTTACCAAGTAAACGAAACCGCTCCCATCTCCTACGAAGATGTAGAGAAGGCGGCACGTGAGCGCAAGCAGCGTGAGCGCGAAGAGGCAAAGGCCAAGAAGAAGAGAGAAGAAGAGGTCAAACGGCAGCGAGAAGAGGAGCGGCGAGCCAAGGAAGCTGAGCGCAAACAACGCGCGGAAGAGCTCAAGAAAAAGCGTGAAGAGGAGCGGCGAGCCAAAGAGGCTGAGCGCAAACAACGTGCGGAAGAGCTCAAGAAAAAGCGAGAAGAGGAGCGACGTGCCAAAGAGGTTGAGCGCAAACAGCAAACGACAGAGCGCAAGAGTGTAGAGCGCTAATGGCTGAGACTCTCTAGACCCTCCCTATCGGAATATAAAAAAGGCTTCTACTTATCCATAAAGTAGAAGCCTTTTTGCTGATGAAGAGAGCGGGAGGAGCGGAGGCGTTATCGCTTGCGAGTGATCTGCTTCTCCAGTTGTTGCTCTAGGAATTGTACTACTTCGGGCATCTCAATAAGTCCTATAAGTCGGCAATCTTCTTTGCTGCATTGGTACCCTGCTTTTACGAGTTCTGCACGCCAGCTCTCCGCCTCGGGCGTATCTTCGTCGCCCCCTTGCATATCGTTGTGGGCATGATCTCCGGCAATGGTCATGAGAGGGATGCAGATCACTTTGCCCCCTTTTATTCCCTTTTTCTGCATTCGAGCGATGGCATCTTCTAGTAGATTGCCCTCGGTATCGACGGTAGCAACAAAGCAGCGTGGAGCCTGTTTTTGCAGTTCTTGCTCGAATAGAAGGTGGATCTCTTCTCTCCCTCCAATATCGTATTTCTTGGGAGTACCATGCCCCATAAAGAGTAGCGTAGCCCCAGACTTTAGCTCACTTTCGTAGCTCTTGCAGAGTATCTTGGCTACCTCGGGAGCGTGGTCGAGTAGTGGCCCTTGTAGTGCAACATCTATAGATGGATGCGCTTGAGTAAAAGTATTTACCTCTTGTGCGAGATCGAGATATTCTTTACCTTGGGCTACATGTAGAGATTGCACTACTATAGAGGTGTAGCCCGCTTGTGCCAGAGCCGCGAGCCAAGTGTGTGGGGAATAGAAGTCGCCCAATCCCTTTTGTTGGCAGCGTTGGATGCACATCCCCGAGGTAAAGGCGAGGTATACGTCTTGCGGAGCACTTTTTCCCGTGGAGGCGGAGTTAAAAGTGCGAGTTAACTCTCTTTGTAGGGCATTGTAGGCATTGTGTGCCTCTTGCCACGTGCTACCAAAAGCAACGAGGAGGATGGCTTGATTTCCCTGCCGTAGGGAGGTGATTTTTTGTGCTAGCTTGTTTTGTTTTTCCTTTTCTTGGGGTGGAGTGGAAACTTGCATGCTTGGGCTTTTTTGCCCCTCACCTTGAGGGGCTATTGTTGCAACTGAAATTGGGGTCTTTTCTTGGCTGATTCTTTTTGAGGCACAAGCCTGCAATAAAAAGACTCCTACCCAAAGAATGAATAGGTAGTGGCTGATACGTTTCATCGGTTTGTACGGGATTGATGCGATTTGCAGATAAGTAGGGAGAAATAGGTAAAGGGATGCGCTTGTATCGCCTCTAGTTCATGGAGGTAGAGGGCGTTGGGGCGTTCGACAAGCTCACAATAGTAGTATTGGATGTAGGGCGCAAAGTGGGGCATAAGGGCTTTTAGCTCGGCCTCGCATTGCGATAGCTTCATAACGACAAGGGTGCCGCCCCCATCGGCTACACTCTGTAGTAGCTCCCGAGAGACTTTGCCCGGGGAGACAACCAACATTTCGTTCCCCTCTACGAGAGAAATGTTGAGGGCAGAAGCTGCTGCAATAAACGAGGGGATGCCTGCATGATGCCGTATAGAGATGCCTCTCTCCTCCAGTTGGGTAGCAATATAGTGGGTGGAGGAATAAATGCTCACATCGCCCTCTGCCACAATGGCAATAGAGTGCTCTTGCTGTGCCAGCTCTGCTACCTCTCTAGCCACTTGGGAGTATGCCTCAAGGGCAGCCTGCCTATTGTGGCTCATGGGTAGGGTATAGCCTCTTAGCTTTTTGCTGGGGACGCCGAGTTGTACTAATAACTCTCGGGCTTGACTTTTGCCTCCCAATTCGGGGTAATACACGTGCTGCACGGCATGCAACGCAGCAAGCGCACGTGCCGTTACGAGGTGAGTACCCCCGGGCCCCAAGGCTACAAACTCTACGACAGAAGCCATGTTGCCCCTCTCTAATTAGCGGCGATAGTGGAGCGTTAGACTCACGTAGGGAGAACGCCCCGGCTGTAGGCTGGCATAGGGTTTAGAGGTATTCCAGGGGCGAGCATCGCGCCAGTCCAAAATGTTTTCTACTCCGGCTCCCAAGGTTATTTTGTAGTCTCCCAAAGTAAAGTCGTGGGTTGTTACAAAGTCGAGTAGGTAGAAGGCAGGGGAGTAATAGTCGTAGGTTGCGGAGTAGCGTTCGCCTTGCCCATAAGCCAAGACGCCAAGCTTGAGATCGTACAGACCCCAAGTGTGCCCCCAATTGAGGCGAGTATTCCCGAGTATGCCCACACTCTTATCGAGTTGGATAGGATCGGGATGAGGGTTCTTTTTCGTGACCATGGGTGTAATGTTTTTGCCATCGAGTAGGGAGAGCGAGCCGGCAAAGTCGAAGCCTGCCCCTAAGTAGGCGTGGGCAGATAGGTTGAGCCCTAATACTCTGGCACGGTCGATATTGTCGCGCATTTGCACCTCGTCATACTCTTTGAGGTAGGGAGCTGCCTCTTCTTTGGTGAGTGTACGGTAATTGATCATATGCGAGATATGATTGAAAAATGCCGTTGCCGAGACCGAAAAACGACGGTGCAGATACTCTAGATTTACCGAGAGGTTGTGGCTCTCTTCGGGCTTTAGGTGGATGTTCCCTAGGGTTAGACGATTGCTGCTTTGAGCCACTTCCGAAGAATAGATCTGTTGGAGCGTAGGAGCCTTGAAGCCCGTAGAGTAGGAGACCCTACCACGCAATCCTCCGCTTACGCCCATGATGGATAGCGAGGGAGATAGGTGGCTGTGGAATGTTTCGTTAAAAGAATAGCGTAGCCCTGCCACTAGCTCCAGCCCGGGTGCAATGGTCCATTCGTCTTGAGCGAAAGCCGAGGCGGTGTAGGTGCTTTTGTGGTCGTAGGAGTCGGTAGCACTGCTGAGAGCGTCATTAAGGTACTCCAAACCGGTGCTGAGTTTGTTGTTGCGACTCAGTTTGAATACCCCGGACACATCCCCCTTGTAGTACTGTATTCTCTTGCGTTCTAAGCGGTCGCCTTGCTTGTTTTTCTTGGTGTCTTTGAGATAGATAAAGCTGGAGCTGTAGTTGTCCGCAGCAAAGTTTGCCGTAACAAAAAGGCGCGGAGAGATGATGTATTGCATACCGGCACCATAGGCATAGGCGCGGTGGTTTACATTGTAATCGTAGCCTTCGATAGGACGCCTACTCATGTTGTCGTAAAAACTTCCCTCCGCCCTAAAGGTGAGATTGGTAAGGGGGGAATAGGAGAAACGTTGCTGAACGAGATGATTTCCATAGCCTAGAGAGGCTTGTTTCATCGTGGGTTCTTCTTTTACCTGTTTGGTCTTCTTGTCCACAATTTCCGCTAAGGGCGATAGTTGCCAATTGCCGGCTTGGCGGTAGAGGTACGAGGTACCGGAGGTGAGTTTCCCGAGGTTAAGATCGAGGGTGACAGCCTCGCTTATACGCTGATGGTTGCTTACTCGGGTAGTGGAGGATACCTCTATTCCATTTTTATCGTCGTCGGTAATGATGTTTACCACACCGCCTACAGCATCGCTCCCATAGAGGAGAGAGGCCGAGCTATTCAAGATCTCTATACGCTTGACATTAGCCATATTGATGCGTTGTATAGCATCGTCGGAGATCATCCGCTGCCCATTGAGTAGGAAGAGTATATAGCCGCTTTTGAGTCCGTTGAGCGAGACTTCGGTACCCATGGCGTTGCCGGAGAAGGAGAAGGATGAGGAGAGTTTGGAGAGAGCCTCCTCGAGGGTGGAGATATGCGCCGAGGAGAGATCTCGTGCGGTAATCACCTGTACGGGGATGGGAGTCTCTGCCATACGTCTGTGTGTGCCGGTACTTGTTACCACCGCTTGCGCCAATTGCCGATTCTCTTCTGCCATACCGATGTGTACGTTGGAGGTAGTTTGGGCAAATGTGGCGTGCTCAGATCGGTAGCCAATGGCCGAGAAACGAAGAGTTTGCTCGCCATCGGGGAGATTTTTGAGGATGAACTCGCCTCTCGTATTGCTGGTGGCTCCCTTCAGACTGTGGTCTACACGGATAGTAACACCGGGGATCGGCTGCCCCGTAGCTTTGTCGGTAACCTTACCGCTGATGGTGATTTGCGCTTGTAGGTTGAGCGCAGAGGCGAGGAGGAAAAGTGAGAAGAATATTCTCTGCAAAGTGGTTTGGTTCATAATTTGTATAACGTCCTTATAGCGGGGTCTCATCCCTGTATCTTAGTTGGGCAGATCCGGAAATCTAAGTCGGAGAGGCACTTTCTTCAAATGCCTCTTGCCTTATTCCGTTTGCTCTTTGACGGGACAAAGGTAGCATTTTGCTGCGCTATTATTACTATCTTTGGTCGGTCTAAAGACGAAAAGTATTCTGTATGGCAAAGAAAAATAAGATGAGAAGATGGGTTCGCGTAAGTCGGGTACTTCTCGTTGACTTCATAGATTTTGTTTCGAGGGATATGTGGCATATTGATACGTCTGAGGTGGTTGGCTTCCGTCGTATCTACATCAATTCGCTCAAATCCCTATACATGGCAATAAAGGGCTTTGTGCAGGGAGACCTCACGAGTAAGGCCTCTGCGCTCACCTATAGTACGGTACTTGCCATTGTGCCGATGCTTGCCGTCTTGGTGGGGATTGCCAAAGGCTTTGGGGTACAAGATGCGATTTCGGACTTCCTTATAGAGACGCTTCCCACTCATACTGCGGAGATCTCCAAGTCGTTGGGCTTTGTCGAGAATTATTTGTCGCAAGTAAAGGGGGGACTCTTTTTGGGGATTGGTCTCGTCTTTTTGCTCTATACGGTCTTCAATCTTCTCTCCACGATTGAGAATGCTTTCAATCGCATTTGGGAGACCACCAAGGGGCGAACCTTCAAAGACAAGGTGACGAGTTACTTTACCATGATCTTCCTTTTGCCCGTCCTGATCGTGCTATCTTCGGGTATTACGCTTGCCATGACTACCATCAAGAATACCTTTATGAAGGATTTCTTTTTCCTGGGTAGCATGACTACTTTCCTCATCAATCTGGTACCTTTTGTGCTCACCGTCTTCTCGTTTGTGGCCATATTTATGGCTCTGCCTAATGTGAAGGTGCGCTTCGTGCCGGCTCTTATCTCCGGAGCTTTGGCCGGTATTGCCTTCCAAGGCTTCCAGATGCTTTACATCGGAGGTATGCTGTGGATCTCGAGGTATAACGCCATCTATGGGGGATTTGCCGCCTTCCCTCTATTGCTCCTTTGGATGCAACTGACCTGGATTATCACGCTCTTTTGTGCCAAACTCTGCTACGCGATACAGAATGTGAATAAGTTCACGTATGAAAAAGAGGTAACCAAGGTCTCGCGTCGTTATACGGATTTCCTTACCGTGCTTATCATGGCACATATTGTGCAACGCTTTGTAGATCCCAAAAGCCAAGAACCCTATACTGTGGAGCAATTAGCGGACCAATGCCACATCCCCGTGAAGCTTACTACTATGATTGTACGGCAACTCTTGGCGCTCAACCTTATTGTGGAGGTGAAGTACACCAAGCAATCGCGTACGGGCAACTACTATCCCGCCGTGGACCCCGAGACGCTCACCGTGGGCTCCCTTATTGCGCGACTTGATAGCGTGGGGAGCGAAAACTTCAAAGTCGATCGCCGGAAATATGCCCGAGAGTGGGGGCTAACCCTAGCCTCTAGAGCTTCCCTCCAAGAGGAGTCTACCCATGTTTTACTCAAGCATCTACCCTTAGGGCGTGAGAATCTCCGCCCTATATAAAACTCCCTCTTGCCCTAAAATGCAAAAGAAATAGCCTAGTTTCTGAGAAGAAACTAGGCTGTTTTTGTTCAGAAATTAGCTGTGTTCTGATGAGAAACTAACCTGCTCCTGCTTGGGGGTTCGTTGCTCCTTTGCTTGTAACCTGACTATTCCTGCCTCAGACTTACATTGGAATCTGTTGTTTCCCTTCCTGAAGTTATAGTTTTCCACGCTTGGAAATCTTTCTTTCCACGTTTGGAAAGCTAGTTTTCCACCTATGGAAAGTTGCCTTTCCTCACTTGGAAAGTAGTAAGAGGTGATTAGCGTGGAGGTGGACCGCCGAAGTGACGCTCCCCGAAGTCGCTGCGAGAGCTTCCCTTACCAAAGCTACTGAAGCGGTAGATAAAGTGTACCATAAAGTACCTACCCAGCACATTGGTACGGCTGTCGGTTACATTGAGGGCAGTCACCTCGCGAGAGATTCCAGTCTCACTATTCAGGAGGTCGTAGCCCTTGAGGCGGATGGTTGCCGCCTTGTTTTTGAGGAAGCTGTAGGAGAGAGCTGTATTCCATAGCCACGAGTTCTTTTGGTAGTTCGTGCCGTAGCCTTGGTTGGTTTGGTAGAGAATGTCGCTCTCGAGCTTCAGTCCGAAGGGAAGGTCGTAGGAGCCTTCAAGCCCAGACTCGTAGTCCCACGCCGTGCGTTGCGCTTGGCTGCTGAGTGAGTTAAGGGCCGTATTGAAGGAGAGCCCGCCTCGCAGGCGAAGGTAGAGATTGCCTTTGGCAAAGGAGAGAGCAAGCGAGGGGCTTACGCTCCAGTTGTCACTCTTATTGAGTTGCTCCGTGCTTGTTGCGGCATCGACGATATAGCTATTTTGATGATTGAACATACCGCGAAGCCCGGCATTGAGGGTCAGCAAGGAGGAGAAAAAGGGCATGGAGCTCATCCCAAATAATCGTACGGAGCTATTGCCATCTACATTGCGATAGCTAATGTGCTGCTGCCCGGTCGTGTTGTCGTAACGAACTACAGAGGCTATGCCGTTGAGCTCGTAATTCGCTTCCATAAAGAGGTTGATGGCAACGCGTGTGGTGGGATTGAAGCTACGGAAGAAGGAGTGTATCTGGTGCCTGAACGAGGGCTTGAGGCTGCTATTCCCCTCGGTGATGCGAAGTAGGTCGGTGGGGTCTACCGTGGGGATCATATAGGAAACACTCGGCATCTCCGTGCTCCCTCTATAGTCGAGCCGCCACATCGTTTGCTTGTTGGGCTGGAGGTTGATGCGAAGATTGGGCACGAAAAAGAGTTGCTGATTGACCCAAGACCGGGTGAGGTATTGGGTCGTCATCTTGCCGGGCTCCAGTCCCAGACCTGCCGTTATGTCAAAGCCTTTGGTGCGGTATTGCAGGTTGAGAGACCCTCTATAGGCATCAAGTTTGCTGGTAAATTTAGAGGAGTATTGAGGGTCGAGTAGGGTGTATTGGCCCGATGCGTCGGGGGTGAACACTTGGCGATCGCCCTCACGTGCATTGTGCTTCCACTCGCCTAGCACTTGCAAAAAGAGGCGAGAGGTAAGAGGCTCTACGTAAGATAGGCGTAGCGTGGTAGAGAGGGTGTGGCTGTCGTCTTGTTGTAGCAGGTCTCTATTTTGCTTAATGCCGCTGCCTGCCCCGAGCCCGGAGAAGGAGGCGAGGTAGTTGCCTTCGCTCTGATTGCCGTTGTATCTCGTGCGAACGCCTAGGCTCAAGACACGCCCCTTGCTGCTGAGGCGACGGCTTACATCTAGGTTTCCTCCCAGCGAAAGGAAGTTGCTTGAGGCGTTGTATTGCGTCTGAGCCGTGCTGATGGGGTTCGTTTGATCCTCCCACGTGGAGGTTGTATTGTACCCCAATTCGTAGTTCTTATTCCACCAAATGGAGGGGCGGAAGACGAGCTCGGTGAGAGAGTCTATCTTATAGGTAAGGCGTAGTTGAGAGCCCAGTCCATGTGTAAAGGAGCGGAGGTCTTGCTTCTCTTGAGAGAAGAGACTTGCCGCATTGGTGCGGAATTGTTCCGTAAGTTTTTCGCTCTTGGCAACGCGGTCTGTGTAGCCATAGCGGCCGTTGCCTTCCAGGTCTAGGTTAGATAGCAAACCCCACGCAATGTCTCCGGCTACAGAAGAGGAGGTGGTAATCCCCTGCTGAGGTCTGCCGCGGCGTCGGAATCCGCCCCCTCCGTCGGTGTCAAGTTCTCCGGAGCCGCGGTCGTTGGTGTTGTTGCTTCCGGCAATGAATGTGAGGCGGTTCTTTCCTGAGAAGTTGTTGATAGTGGCATTGGCTTCGTATCGGTTGTTCGTCCCGTATCCGGCGAAAAGATTGCCAAATAGTCCCGTTTTGTGGGAAGCTTTGAAGGTGAGGTTTAGTACCGTCTCTTCGTCTCCATCATCGAAGCCCGTCATGCGAGATTGCTCGCTAGAGCGGTCTAGTAGTTCGAGTTTATCCACGACTTCGGCAGGGAGGTTCTTGGTGGCTACTTTGGTGTCTCCGGAGAAAAACTCCTTGCCCTCTACAAGTATCTTGTCTACACTCTTTCCGTTGATGGTAATACTCCCTGAGGAGCTAACCTCTGCACCGGGGATGCGCTTGATGAGGTCTTCGAGCATGGCGCCTTGCCCCACGTGATAGGCATCGGCATTGAAAACCACAGTGTCTCCCTTGATGGTCATATCCGCAGCGCGCCTCTCTACGGTCACGGTATTGAGGAGTTGGCTGTCCTCCTCGAGAACAATGCGGAGACTGCCCGAGTAGGGAATCTTGATTATGGTTGTGTATTCTTTGTAGCCAACAAAAGATACGCGTAAGGCGTAACTGCCGGGGGAGAGATTGCGGAGGCGGAAATTCCCCTCTGCATCAGTAGTGCTACCGGAGACCTGCTTCCCTTGCTGGGTAAATAGCACGGCATTCCCCCCTACGATAGTCTCTTGCCGGGTGTCAAGCACCGTGCCCGAGAGGGTGTACGTTTGGGTCTGAGCGACTAGGGGAAGGCTGAAGAATAGGGTAGTGGCTAGTGCAACGAAAAAACGTTGCAGATGGTTTGTTATGCTTCTGGGGCTATCTATCATCTTTTTCTTCTCTTTCGTTACGAGGCATTTGTATTCAAAGCCTCTACAGAACTAGAGATGGAAAACGATTCTCGAGGTTTAATTCCCCCTTCTCCCCTTGTGCATTCAGAGCCGACGCATAATACCATAAGATTTGCAGATCCCCCCTCAAGTTCCCCACGAAAGAAACCAGGCTACTGCACCCCATACAGGGGTTTCCTCCTAAATCCGCAAGTGAGGTGAATGCTCTAGAAGAAATACAACGTAATTAAACACGAAGTCTAAAAATCATGCGACAATCACCCCTTGGCGAGTTCCTCTATGATATTTAGTAGCTTTCGGGCTTTAGGATGCTCGGGGTATTTACCAAGGATCGCCTTTGCCTTCTCAAGATCCTCTATCGGCTTCCCCAGTAAGTCAAAGCCCATCACAAGTATTCTGGCATAGGCGATTTCGTAGGTGCCATGATGGAGACTCGCTAGTTCTTGGTAAATGTCATGCGCCCCTTGGTAAGCCTTCTCGGCATCCTCTTTCTTTCCTAGTTCTAGATAAAGGGTCGTGAGGTTATTCAGGGTTGCAGCTACATCTGGGAGGTATACCTCCGGATTGTGCTGGGCCAACTCTCGGTGTATCTGTAGCGCCTCTTCGTAGTAATCTTGGGCTTTCTTTAGGTCGTTGGTGTTGTGGAGTAAATTCCCCAGGTTATTTAGGGATCCCGCTACCTCTGGGAGGTATGCCTCCGGATTGTGCTGGGCCAACTCTCGACGTATTTGTAGCGCCTCTTCGTAGTAATCTTGGGCTTTCTTTAGGTCGTTGGTGTCGCGGAGTAAGACGCCCAAGTTATTTAGGGATGTCGCTACATCTGGCTTGTATGCCTCCGGATTGTGCTGGGCCAACTCTCGACGTATTTGCAGTGCTTCCTCGTAGTAATCTTGGGCTTTCTTTAGGTCGTTGGTGTCGCTGAGTAAATTCCCCAAGTTATTTAGGAATGCCGCTACATCTGGGAGGTATGCCTCCGGATTCTGCTGGGCTAACTCTCGGTGTATCTGTAGCGCCTCCTCGTAGTAATCTTGGGCTTTCTTTAGGTCGTTGGTGTCGCTGAGTAAGACGCCCAAGTTATTTAGGGATGCCGCTACATCTGGGAGGTATGCCTCGGGATTCTGCTGGGCCAACTCTTGACGTATTTGTAGCGCCTCCTCGTAGTAATCTTGAGCTTGCTTGAGGTCGTTGGTGTCGCGGAGTAAATTCCCCAAGTTATTTAGAGTTGTAGCTATATCAGGCTTGTATTCCTCCGGGTTCTGCTTGGCTAACTCTCGGAGTGTCTGTAGTGCTTTCTCGTAGTGGTGTCTAGCTTTCTCAAAGTCATTGAGGCTTTGGAGTAAGTAAGCATACTCGAAGTGATGCTGAATAGTCGGGGATAGCTCGATCAGACGCTCGTAGAAGCTACGAGCCTCCCCAAAGGAGAGCCGGATTTGAGCCGCCTCAATCAGCTCCTTGAGGACTCTGACCTCGTTCTGCTGCTCTCGGGTCTTGAACTCCTCGTAAACAGTTGTCAGGCTCTGCTCGCTTTCCCCCGTCAGTACCCTTTTGATCTCGTCTAGGGTGTCGGCAAGATAGCTGTCCCCTGTCTCCCTTAGTCGCTTGACTTCTTCAGCGATCTTACCGGTGTGCTCGAAGAGAAATCGGACAAACTCTGCAACCAGGCATTTCGCACCCTCCGAGTGGATGCGTCCGTTGCTGAGCATCCCCTCAAGTGCTAGCTCTGTAGGTTCTAGTCCTTGCTCTAGAGGGAGTTCTTTGAGGAGTGCTCGGATGTACTGTGGGGCCATGTTGAGTCCTTCCATTCGACTCATCAAGCTTTGCATTAACTCTTGTGTCTTGCTGTGTTCTCGAAGGTTCTGCTCCCCGATTTTTGCCTGCTCGTCCGCTCTGTCCATCATCAGGAAGTTGTGTGCTGCGGGTTGCTCGCTCAGCCTTTCCCTGAAGCGGTCGATGAATGCTTGGGTATCCGCATCAAAACTTTTGTAGCTCTTTGAGTTTTGGAGATACTTCTTCGATGCCTTCCTTAGGCGGAGTTTGTCGCTAGAGGACGGGGTGTGCTTAGACCAATCAGTAAGTGCGAGTTGAAAGGCTTCCTCAAAGCCTTTATTGACCGATGAGGAGAGGAGTTTCTTGACTTGGCGCCAGACATACCCTACTGGTTTGAGGGCACATTCTGCAATTGTAATGAGATCCATTGTGTGATAGTGGAGTTATAAGGATTAAACAGCCCAAAGCTAATAAAATTTCTTCTAATTTAAGGAGGGGTGGCAATAAATCTATTGCGTGTACATTCCCCACCATCCCGTCTTTTATGCAAATCGAAGGGGATAAACAGCGATCAATCGACCTTGCCCCAAGAGCTCGAGGATAGCTCCCCGAAGCAAGGCCTATAGACGATTATGCGTCAGCCCTGTTGTGTATTACTTTATGGAGTACATCTACTAGTAAAGTGTACCTTTGTGCCCAAGAATAGATTGTATAGAGTATCCTTATGGCTGTTATATCCTTGATTATCCCGGTGTATAATGTGGAGCGTTATTTAGCGCGCTGCCTCGATAGTGTACTCAATCAGACCTATACTGATTGGGAAGCTATCTGCGTGAATGATGGAAGTCCCGATGGCAGCAGGGCTATTCTTGCCGCCTATCAAGCAAAGGATGCCCGCATTAAGATCGTGGATAAAGAGAATGGAGGGCTCTCCGATGCACGTAATAAGGGCCTAGAGCAAGCCCGAGGTGAGTATGTGGTATTCCTTGATTCGGACGACTTCATTCACCCCCAAACCTTAGAGTTGAGCTTGGCTCTCGCCCGAGCCAATGGGAGCAATATCGTTACGTGGTACAAAGATCCCTACTACCGGCTCACCACCATCCTGAGGAGAAAGTTGGGCTTTGATGTGGATAAAAAGCTGCCCAAGAGCTATTATAAACGATACCAACTTGAGAATGTAAATCAGCTCACAACGTCGGATGTTTTTGCCCATTTTACGGAGCAATCGCACTCTAATATCAAGATGCCTCTCAAGCACTTCTATGTGTGGCGGTTCCTAATCCGTAGAGAGCTACTGACCGACTTCCAGTTCATCAAGGGGATCACTTTTGAGGATTTCCCTTGGACAAGCGAACTCATGCTCCGCAACAAAGGGCGCGTCACCATCACCTCCCTACCTTTTTATTACTACTATCCCAACGAGGGCTCGATAGACCTCTCCACCAAGCGAGCACGCAAGATAAACGATTGGATAACCGGCCTAGAGCATGCCTACAAACTCTACGAGGCCGAAGCCGAGGAGAGCCAACGCGTCCGATGGCAACGCCAATGTATGTGGGTAGTTATCCGGGGGAGGATAGAGCGGCATTTGAAAGAGATACAAGAGGAAGATTTGTGTGGTTCTCTTGCTCGGCGTCTGCAGTCCGTTGTAGAATTAGGCTGTCTAGATCATCCTTTCGATGCTCGCTCCAAGGCCTGTAAAGAGCGTATTCTTTCCTTCGTAGAGCAGCATCTCCCACCCTCGCAATAGTAAGGTAGTCTGCTGGATTATTGGGCTATAATGCCTAATTTCGTGCTAGAAAAATAAGTCGATATAGACCGCTATATGCACAGAGCCTCCCTATCACAAGGATTGTGCCCCGAGTGGGCGCCCCAAGATGCCGTACTTATCACTTGGCCTCATGCTGCTAGCGATTGGTGTGAAATCCTCCCCGAGGTCGAAGCCAATTACCTAGCTATGGCTACAGCTATCCTTCGCTATGAACCGTTGGTGGTTGTCCTCCCCGAGGGGCAAGAGATAGGTCATTTGTTTCCCTCCGATTTAAGAGCAAGACTTGTGGAGATTCACCTCCCGAGTAACGACACATGGGCTAGAGATTATGCTCCACTTTGCTGCCTTATGGAGGGGAAGAAGCGAGTTGTAGACTTCCGTTTCAATGGCTGGGGGCTTAAGTTTGCCTCCAACTACGATAATATGATCTCCAGACGTCTTCATGCTATGGGCTTCTTTGCCAAGGATGCGGAGTGGTGCGATGAGCAAATGATTGTGCTGGAGGGCGGTTCGATAGATGCCAATAGTAGAGGCGAGATGGTAACTACTCGTCGTTGCCTTACAGAGCCTAATAGAAATATCTTTCCCGAGCAAGAGGCAGCTCTGAATAGCCTGCTTTCGTCCTCTTTGGGGGCGCAGAAGGTTATCTATATAGAGCATGGAGCGATTGAGGGAGACGATACGGATGGCCATGTAGATACACTTGTGCGGTTTATCAATGATGATACACTGGTATATGTCGCGCCCACCGATCCCAATTCGATTAATTACCACGAGTTGAAGGCCATGGAGGAGGAGCTCTTACAGCACG
>ERZ773045.467-NODE-467-length-20445-cov-6.216233_pt1 | contig 20445 bp, 17 predicted proteins | sample MGYA00580635_ERZ773045 | MGnify/ENA primary metagenome ERZ773045 (study PRJEB29015, sample SAMEA2738115) | human oral metagenome | biome: human oral; feature: human-associated habitat; material: saliva | place: China | collected 2261 ...
CGTTTGGGTCCGCGCTCCGAGGCGTACCAGCGCTTTGCAGCATCGTCGTGACCTTTATCAGAAAGAACGCGAACGCGCCCCAATCCCAACTCGCGATCCGTTGGCAAATCCGGGTCCTCACCGGCGTCCTCAAGCCCCGAAATCAGGCGATCATCGTCGTCACGGTAGGGCAGAACGTCCTCACGGCCCACATCACCTGGCTGCAGGCGGTCCTCCCATGGGAGCCACTCGGGGGCTAAAAGCGCACCGGAGCCGGGCACCAAATCAACTTCACACACCGTGATCTTCCGCGAGCGCGGAACGCGCGTCAAGGTGACCGACCAACGCCAGCCGACGTAACCGGCATCATTACAGGCGAAGTAGTGAGTACCAAGGCGGTCGGCATTCATCTCGAAAGAAAGATGCTCCCCTACAGAGGATTCTCCCCCGACTTCGACCGCGTTTTCACGCGCAAAATCCACCGCTTGGGCGAGCTGCTGATCCATTCGCCCACGCGCGGACGCAGTTTTCTCAGGCATCAAAATCCTCTGCAACGGCCCGCATGACCTTCGCAATCTTTGCCGCATTTTCCGGGTAGTGCCCGCGGCGCAAAGATTCAGAAGAGGCATCGAGCAGTTTAATTAAGTCTTCGACGACGGGCACCATAGTTTCGGGCTTGCGTCGTTGGGCACGCGCCACGGAGTGCGGCGTGGAAATAATACGAACCGACAACGCCTGGGGCCCCTTGCGCCCATCGGCAACTCCGTATTCAACACGAGTCCCGGGGCGAGGAGTCACTCCTTCAGGCAGCGCGGAAGAGTGCAGGAAAACCTGACCACCGTCTTCTCCCATAATGAAGCCAAAACCGCGCTCAGCATCAAAAAACTTCACCTTACCAGTGGGCATCCTGTGCACTCCTTCCTGTGTCATCGGCTAAGGACGTATCTTCCATCATAGATGGCGCGTCAATCAAACGCTTCTTAGCCGTACACTAGTGGCTATGTTTTACCACGCTTTCCGCTCTCGTTGTATGGCTTTTCTCGCCGCACTTGTTACGGTACTTGTCGCGACGTGTCTACCGGCCGGAATTGCACGCGCCGATTCACCGGTGACCGTAACAACAAACCTGACGGATACAGCCTCGTTCCTGTCTGAAAACTCAGTCCAATCCATTAATACTGAACTGCGTGACCTTCAAAGAAAAGGCCTTGATACCTACATCGTTGTGGTCCCAGATTTTTCAGGAACAGCCCCTCTGGAATGGTGTAACACGGTCGGTACCCAATCGGGCCTATCCAGTTCTTCACTGGTCTTAGTAGTTGCAACGCAAGAACGCAAGACGGCCACCTGCGGCAATTCAAACGAAAAAGGGATCAGCGACGCGGCGGTTGTTACCGCTTTCTCAGGATTAAAGGACGTACTCGGCAAGGCAGATCCCCTGGACGAATCGACTTTAGCTACTGGCCTCAGCCTTTTCGTTACCGAACTGGAAGCGGGACTAACAACTAAACCCACCACGGCCTCGTCGGCGGCAACAAAGTCCAGCGCGACGACTTCTCACAGCTCCACGCGCAACTCGATCTCACTGGCGATGGTCATCGGCGCAATGGCTCCGTTCCTTTTGCTTCCCGCTATCATCATCGTATTTCTGATTATTGTTATGCGTTCTCAACGCAAGACACACAAAAACGTCGTGCGCAATCAGGCTCAGGAGCATGTTCAGCAGACCTTGGATCTTGCACGCCTTCTGCTGGACGCAGACGACATTGTTCGTTCAAGTGACGACGAAATCCAATTCGCCCGTGCTCAATTCGGCCCCGAGTCCGTCAAGTCCTACTCTCAGGCACTTGAAACGGCGCGAGCACTGGTCAATAAGGGTTTCACCATGCAGCGCGAAAATGAGGATGGAAGCCACCCGCGCTCTCCCTACGAATTCCAAGAGTTTGTCGGGAAACTCAACGTTGCAATGAACCAGTTGGTTGCGGAGAAGAACGCTTTCACTCAGCGCCGTAACCAGGTTGCAAATGTCGGCCAGCAAGCCCGCGAGTTGCTCGAGATGATTGCGCAGACTCGCACTCAAGTGACTCAGGCGGAGATGGACCTTCAGACCCTCCAGCTTGCCTATTCTCCCGAGGCCGTCGCCTCCCTCAAGGGACGCCCCGACCAGGCCCGCGCCCTCTTGGATCAGGCCGAAAGCAGCGCAAACGAGGCCCTAGCGAACGAGAGTAACGGCCAGAACGCGCTTCAGATCCTCGAAGTTTCACGTCGGGCTCTGGCGCTGGCACGCCATCAGCTCGAATCCATCACCCAAGCCCCCGATCAACTTTCGCGTTCTTCGGAACTTTTGACCGCTGCAATCGGTTCAATTACCTCGGATATTTCCGATGTGACTCGCCTTCATGCGGATCCACTCGCGTTCCAGCAGCTGGTCGCCTCCGCTCAAGAGGCAATTAACGCCGGCAATGCCGCGCAGAACGGGAAGGGCGATCCCCTGGTCGCGCTTGAGTCTTTACGCGTTGCGGAAGCTGCGCTTGACGAGGCCTTGGCCCCCTTACGTAGCGCTGAAGAACGCAGCCAGCGAGCTGAGTCAGGAATTGACGCACTTTTGGCTCAGGCTGATTCCGATGTCGCGCGCGCAAGCCAACACGTGACAAGTCACGGCACGCTGGTTGGTTTCGACGCACGCTCAAATCTTTCCTTCGCGCAGTCCTCACTTCAGAGTGCGCACTCCTATCATGACCAGGGCAATGACGAGAGCGCTGCCGGTCAAGCGCGAAACGCTATTACCTACGCGCAGGCCGCGATCAATGCTCCCCTGAACGCTCCGCAACGCTCCACAACGGGGGATTCCATTGTCAACGGGATCGGAATGGGCAGCATGCTCGTGTGGTCTGTCTTGAATGGAGTGCTCAATGGAGGAAGTTCACGTCGTGACCATTGGGGCGGGGGCGGTTCCAGTTGGGGTGGTTCCAGCGGAGGCAACTTCGGTGGAGGTGGCTTCGGCGGGGGCGGCTTCGGCGGGGGCGGCTTCGGCGGTTCCAACGGATCAGGTCACACCGGATCGTTCTGAAATAGGATATAGTTCAATCATAATTTTTCCCGTCCCATCAAGGAGGAAACAATGGCGGAAAAGCAAACCATTCTTGGACGTATTTCTCAGCTCGCAAAGGCAAACATCAATGCGCTCCTCGACCGTGCCGAGGACCCTCAGAAGATGATTGATCAGCTGATTCGTGACTACACGAACTCGATCGCAGAAGCAGAGACCGCAGTCGCACAGACCGTTGGCAACCTCCGTTTGGCCGAGAAGGACCACGATGAGGATGTCACTGTAGCTGCAGATTGGGGACGCAAGGCAGCCGCGGCCTCGGCAAAGGCAGAGGAAATGCGCGCAGCCGGCGACCAGGCCGGGGCACAGAAGTGGGACGATCTGGCTCGCGTCGCCATCGGCAAGCAGATCCAGTTCGAGGGCGAAGCAAAGACCGCTGAGCCGCTCATCGCTTCTCAGCGCGAGGTCGTCGACAAGCTCAAGAACGGGCTGGTCCAGATGAAGGACAAGCTCAGCGAGCTCAAGACCAAGCGCGATCAGCTGGTGGCACGCCAGAAGGCCGCCGAGGCACAGGCACAGGTTTCGGATGCAGTTGCCTCGATTAATGTTCTTGACCCCACGTCCGAGCTCTCACGCTTCGAGGATAAGGTTCGTCGAGCCGAGGCAATGGCCCAGGGTAAGGCTGAGGTTGCGACCTCCTCGCTGGACTCACAGTTCGCAGAGCTGGAGACCGATTCTTCGCAGGCTGAAATCGAAGCTCGTCTTGCGGCACTGAAGCAGCAGCACTGATTGACAGCATAAAAATGTGGGCCCTGATTTAGGGCCCACATTTTTATATATGTCAGAGGTAATCGAAGGGGTTGAAGTCGTCGATATCGATGATGTGAATACGTGGAAGCTGCACTTGGAATGCGTGCGCGTCATATTCAAGGTCAATGATTTCAAGGCCCAAATCCTCCAATTCGTGGAACTGGCTGGAGAGGAACTCCTTGAAACACATAATCCCGACGCGGTGTCCGTTTTCAAGCAAATCCTGAATTTGCGGCAGAAAATCGGCGTCGTGAGAAGCCAAAATAACTGAGCCCGATCCCTGCTCTGCAATGGCTTCAAGGGTGCGTTGAATACCGACATCAACGACCTTCATGTCGTCTGGTCCAGCTAGGGGAAGAGCACGGTAACCCATTGCATGGAGCGCTTGAATGAAGCCCATGGGAAGGTAACCCGAGGTTCCATTGAGGTAGAAAAGGCCGCGCACTTGCTGATGCCAGAGTTGCTCGGTCGCTTCACGAATGCGATCCCAGCGGGGACGTTCATCGGGAGTTGGGCGGCGATCCAGAACGGAAAGCCCAAGTGTGGCATCGATGTTTTCACCATCGATCAGGAGATATGTCGCTTCTGCGTCAGGGGGATTCATAGTCCAATCCTATACTTTCGCGCATCGACACATACGTGAATTAAGGGGGAAATCCTCATCGCGAGGTAGCTGAGACACAAGAGGCCGGGACCGCAGATGGCGGCCCCGGCCTGTTTGTTCTCAATACCTTGAGACTACTTCACGTCCTCATCGACCCAGTCGAGAGTACGGGTGACAGCCTTCTTCCACAGACGGTAGGTGCGATCGCGCTCTGCAGGAGCCATTGAAGGAGTCCAGCGCTTACCTTCCTGCCAGTTGGCAACGACATCGTCGGTGCCCGACCAGAAGCCAACAGCGATACCCGCCGCGTAAGCAGCACCCAGCGCGGTGGTCTCAATGACCTTCGGTCGAACAACATCTACGCCGCACAGGTCAGCCTGGAACTGCATGACCAGGTCATCGTGCGTCATGCCGCCGTCGACCTTGAGCTCCTTGAGAGGAACACCGGAGTCGGCATTCATTGCATCCAGGACTTCTGCGCTCTGGAAAGCGGTGGATTCCTCAACCGCGCGAGCAATGTGGCCCTTGTTGACGTAACGCGTCAAGCCGACGATTGCACCACGCGCATCAGAACGCCAGTACGGTGCGAAAAGACCGGAGAACGCGGGGACGAAGTAGACGCCACCGTTGTCTTCGACCGTACGTGCCAGTTCACCGATATCGGAGGACTTCACGATCATGCCCAGGTTGTCGCGCAGCCACTGAACCAGCGAGCCGGCAACAGCGATGGATCCTTCCAAGGCGTAAACGGGAGCCTGATCACCGATCTTGTAGGCAACCGTCGTGAGCAAACCATTGTTGGAGAACACGGGCTCGGTGCCGGTGTTCATCAGCATGAAGCAGCCGGTGCCGTAGGTGTTCTTCGCCATGCCCTTTTCGAAGCAAGCCTGGCCAAAGGTTGCAGCCTGCTGGTCACCAAGGATGCCCGAGATCGGGGTATCGATGAGCAGACCGTTCTTACGGCCGTAACCGTAGATCTCCGAGGAGGACTTGATCTCAGGCAGCATCGACATGGGAATACCGAAAATCTCGCAGACATCTTCGCGCCACTGAAGGGTGCGGATATCCATGAGCATGGTACGCGAGGCGTTGGTGACGTCAGTGTAGTGAACGCCGCCGTTCACGCCGCCCGTCAAGTTCCACAAAACCCAAGAGTCGGTGTTGCCGAAGTAGAGATCGCCGGCCTCGGCGCGCTCGCGTGCACCCTCCACGTTGTCGAGGATCCACTTAATCTTCGAACCGGAGAAGTAGGGAGACAGCCCAAGGCCACAAATCTGGCGGAAGCGGTCGGGGCCCTCGTCACCTTCGAGTTCCTTGACGATGTCGGAGGTACGCATGTCCTGCCAGACAATCGCGTTGTAAACGGGCTCGCCGGTGTTCTTATCCCACACGACGGTGGTTTCACGCTGGTTGGTGATGCCGACGGCCGCCAGCTGGTGACGGTTAATTTCCGCCTTCTGCAGCGCATCTGCGACAACCTGACGCGTGGTATCCCAGATCTCAATCGGGTTGTGCTCAACCCAACCGGGGTTCGGGAAGATCTGGGTGAATTCCTTCTGCCCAACAGAGACAATCTCACCGGAGTGATTGAAGATGATTGCTCGGGTTGAAGTCGTACCCTGGTCGATTGCCATGACAAATTCTTTAGTAGTCATGAGTTTCCTTTCGAAAGTAGTGTCACGTCGTTGTGTTTACTCAGACAAGTACGAGGAAGTAGAGGACAGTTCCCAACACAGCACCAACGATGGGGCCGACAACGGGAACCCACGAGTATGCCCAGTCAGAGCCGCCCTTACCCTTGATCGGCAAAATCGCGTGAGCAATACGGGGGCCGAGGTCACGAGCGGGGTTGATTGCGTATCCGGTGGGGCCACCCAGGGAGTTGCCGATGACGACGATGATGAGGGCAACGCCAAGCGGGCCAATCGCAGTTTCGGTGTAGCCGGAGACAAAGACCCAGAGGATAAGGACAGCGGTGCCGATGGCCTCAGTGACGCAGTTCCAAGCATAGGAACGAATCTCGGGGCCGGTAGAGAAGACACCGAGCTTCAGAGCAGGATCGCAATCCTCATCGAAGTGCTTCTTGAAGGTCAGCCAGCACAGGACAGCACCGACAAACGCGCCGAGGAACTGGGCAATGATGTAGACGGCAACGTTCGAGCCGGTGACAAGAACAGCTCCAGCCTTATCTGCCGGAACGCCGTTGAGAGTCGTGCTGGGGTCAAAGAGGTAGGCGACAACCTTTGCAATGGTGACTGCGGGGTTCAGGTGTCCACCGCTACGGAAAGCGACATAAACACCTGCAAATACTGCAAGTCCCCATCCGAAGTTGATCATGAGCCAACCGCCACCCTTGCCCTTGGACTTGGGCAGCAGATTCGTGGCAACGACGCCGCCACCAAGGAGAAGAAGTACTGCAGTCCCAAGGAACTCAGACCAGAAGACCTGCGCCGTTGTCACCGGAATTGACGTGTCAAAGGCTGGGAGAATTGTTGCGAGCATATTTCCCTAACTTTCTCCGTCGCGTCTTCGCGACGGGGCCATTGGCGGGATTTCACCGCCATGCAAGTACCACCAGACCACCCTCATTCGAAGATGCGTTGTGGATCACGTTCAGTATCTCATTTGTTGCCCTTCACCCCAAATGGATGAACGTATGTTCATGTATTTGGGTCAACCTGTGGACAAGTACATCATTTCGCCTCCACTTCGCCTATAGGCAAATTGGTGACTAAACAGCTACAAGTGCGTGCTCATGGATGGCATACTAGGAAATGTGACAATACGTGATGAACAGGCCCACGAAGCGGCCTCGATGTATTACCTGCAGGGGCAGACGATGGAGACCATCGCCCGCCACCTCGGTGTTTCACGTTCGTCTGTTTCACGCCTACTGACCTACGCTCGAAACTCCGGTCTGGTGCGCATCTCCGTTGCTGCGACCCCAGGAAACCGCGGTTCACTCTCGGGCCAAATTAACGAAATATTTGGAATTCGAACATCAGTCGTTCCCGTTCATGACATTCACACGGAAGTGAATCGGCTGCACAATGTTGCACGAGTAGCCGCTGAACGCCTTGTGGATATGCTCAAGCCCGGAGACACTCTTGGAATTGCATGGGGTAACACGACCTCAGAGGTCACCCGATGCCTCCCCCGCGTGAATCTCCCGGGTTCAACAGTGGTGCAACTTAATGGCGCTGCAACTGCGACAGAATCGGGTGTCCCCTATGCGGATGCCATTATTTCTCGCGCAGCTACTGCGTTGGGTGCCCGAATGGTTCACTTCCCCGTCCCCGCTTTCTTTGACTTCGCAGAAACAAAGGAAGCACTGTGGCGTGAACGTTCGGTGACCTCGGTGCTTGCGACGATTGATTCGGCAAATGTCGCGCTCTTTGGAATCGGCTCGCTTTCTGCTCGACTTCCATCGCGCGTCTATTCGGGAGGATTCTTGGATCCCGATGAAATTGCGCATGCACAAGAAGACGGCGTTGTTGGGGATGTCTGCACGGTCCTTCTGCGTGAAGATGGATCGACGGACATGGATCTGAACAAACGCGCATCTGGGCCAAGCCCGGCAACGCTGAGGAAGATTCCCCGTCGCTTGGCCGTGGTGGCAGGTGCATCGAAGGCACTACCACTACTGGGCGCACTCCACGCCGGTGTCATCACCGATCTTGTTTTGGATGATGGCGCTGCGCGTGAGCTCCTGGATTTGGTTCGCCACCGCGCCCACGCCTAACCCGCGCCTGTCACGTCTTAACACAGCGTTTTCAGGTAACCCCCACCAGCGCTTAGGTGCACTCTCTACATACAAAAGCGGCCGGCCTCGTCAATTGACGAAAACCGGCCGCTTTTACGTACTCAGCCCAGGCGCTTCACCAAGGGGAAGGGGATCGTTTCACGGATTCCCTGTCCAGTCAGCACCATCAGCAGGCGGTCAATTCCCATGCCCATGCCACCGCAGGGCGGGAAGCCCTGTTCCATGGCGATAAGGAAGTCCTCATCCAAAACCATGGCTTCGGGATCACCATTGGCAGCTGCCAGAGCCTGCGCTTCAAAACGCTGACGCTGAACAACGGGATCAGCGAGCTCGGAGTATGCCGTTGCGGTCTCAAAACCACGAATATACAGGTCCCACTTCTCAGTGAGTCCCGGACGCGAACGGTGGTAACGGGTCAGCGGAGAAGTATCCTCGGGGAAGTCATAGACGAAGGTCGGTGCCCATAGCTTCGAGGCAACGAGCTCTTCGAAGATATCCTCGACGATCTTGCCGTTGACTGCATAATCATCAACCTCAATACCGATCTGATCGGCGTACTTGAGCAGCTTTTCACGAGGCGTATCCACCGTGATCTCTTCACCCAAAGCCTCTGAGGTCGAGCCATACAGGTCGATGTGGTCCCAATCGCCCGAAAGGTCATACTCGGTGCCGTCAGCAAGAGTGACGATTTCCTGACCTTCGGGAAGATCAAAGGCATCGCGAGCAGCCTGCTGGATAAGGTTTCGGGTCAGAGCAGCCATTCCGTTGTAGTCGGAATAGGCCTCGTAGGCCTCCAGCGAGGTGAATTCGGGGCTGTGAGAGGAATCCATGCCTTCGTTACGGAAGTTACGGTTCATCTCAAAGACGCGATCCACGCCACCGACAACTGCGCGCTTGAGGTAGATCTCGGTAGCAATACGCAGGTAGAGGTCCATATCCAGCGCGTTCATGTGCGTGATAAAGGGACGTGCCGAAGCGCCACCGTGGATGACCTGAAGCATCGGAGTCTCAAGCTCGATGTAATCACGGCGGAAGAAGTTCTCACGAATGGAACGGTTTACCGCAGCGCGAATACGGATCATATTGCGTGCGGCAGGACGGGTGATCAGGTCGAGCTCGCGGCGGCGGATTCGCTGGTCTTCCGAAAGCGTAACTTCTTCACCCTCGGCGGTCGTCCATGTCTTAGGTAAAGGACGCAGGGCCTTTGAGGCAATCGCCCACGAGGCGTCAGGAGCAGGAAGGGCAGTCGGGGCCGCATCGTAGGCAGCTTGGGCTTCCTCAGTCACTTCAGCCGGGGTAGCGAAGATCGACAGTTCACCTCGCTTGGAGGAAATCACGCGACCGTGAACGTAAAGGAAGTCACCCAGGTCGACGTCGTTTTTGTACTGAGCCAGCGACTCTGCACCAACCGAGGCTGCAGAGAGCATCACCTGGATTTTGTTGCCCGCACCATCCATGAGGGTTGCAAAGCAGAGTTTTCCACCGTTACGCGCCAAAATCACGCGGCCAGAGAGAGCAACGATGTCATCGGTCTCTTCGCCGGCTTCCAGATGGCTGTACTTTTCACGGACCTTTGCAATGGTCGTGGTGATAGGAAGCTTCACAGGGTAGGCAGGAATCCCCGCCTCCATGAGGCGTGCACGCTTGGCTGCGCGGATTTGTACTTGTTCAGGAGTATCGTCAACAGGCGAATCAGTCATGACTTCAATGGTAGCGAAAGTCAGCGATTAGTCACGCCCATGCGTATGAGCGGATTGAAATTCACACACCCGAACTTTTCAAGCCCAAGCTTTGGGCGTGGGGCGAAGACTCAGGGACCTGTCCCAGAGCACTCCCCTCTTCGATAATTCGATTCTGCGCATCAACGAAAACGACACTGGGCGTTACAGAGCGAACCTGGGATTCAGGGACCTGGGCATAGGCCATAATGATGACCAAATCATCCAGGTTCACCAGATGCGCCGCGGCCCCATTGAGCTGAATGACACCGCTCCCCCGCTTGCCGGCGATTGTGTACGTCGATAGGCGCGATCCGTTGTTCACATCCGCGATATCCACTTTTTGGCCGGGAACAATATTGGCCGCATCCAAGAGGTCTTCGTCGATGGTAATTGAGCCAACATAATGCAAATCGGCTCCAGTTACTCGTGCACGGTGAATCTTTCCAATCACCATGGTCCGAGTCATTTCACTCATGACGTGCGCCTCCGGCAACAGAAATAACGACATCCGCGTTATCGATCAAGCGAGTCGCTCCGACCCGCGCGGCAAGAAGAATTCGAGCGCGAAGGCTTCCCTGCGTTGCCGCAGCTTCCAGCACCTTCTCACGGCTTTCCTTCTCAACCTGCTCTGCGGCACTTCCTGTCCCCGCAAGCAGGGTGAAATCGTCATCGTCCACGATCGCAACGTAATCGGGTACGACTCCCTCTTCGGCCTCGAGAACAGAGGCTGCTGCACGCAAAACTTCGTCAAGAGGAACACCCAAGGCCGCTGCAGCGCGGGCCTCGTCAATCGCGCGCGACAGGGAACGGGCATGCACGCGTTCTTCCTCACTGAGGTACTGATTACGCGACGACAGCGCAACACCATCGCTATCGCGAACAATCTCAACGGCTTGAATGCGCACGGGCATATCCAAGTCGCGAACGAAGGTACGAATAACCGCCAGCTGCTGAGCGTCTTTTTGACCAAAGAGCGCAACATCAGGACGAATCAGATTCATTGCCTTTGAGACGACCAGGGCAACACCAGCAAAGTGCGTCGGACGAGTTGCGCCTTCAAGAATGTGAGCAACCGGGCCAGCGTCGATACGGGTGGTTGCAGGAGTTGGGTAAGCATCAGCGACGGAAGGAGCCCATACAAGATCAGCGCCCACCGTTGACAGGGCCTCCATATCGGCATCCAATGTGCGCGGGTAGGCGTCGTAGTCCTCGCCAGGCGCAAACTGGGTGGGGTTCACGAAGATCGTGACAATGACATGATCAGCAAGCTCCTGTGCCTGCCGGACAAGCTCAAGGTGCCCTCGGTGGAGCGCTCCCATTGTCATGACCAGCGCGCGCGTCCCCTCAAGTTGGGATAGTGCTTGCGCAAGCTCTTCTCGGGTATGCGTCAACTGAGGCGTAGAGTTCATATGACTTATTTTCGCCCGAAAGGCCCCCAAAACGCCATTTCATAGGGGTCTAACGGATCACTTTTCGCTCATTTCGCGCACGGCTGCGCGAATTTCCGAGGCCACCTGAGAGCTGATTCGTCCCTCGAATTCCAATAGGTCGACGGTGTGCACAGTCATTGCCGCGTAGGTCGAGCGCGCATCCCGGAGGCGGTGTGCCCACTGCCCCTCCCCCGCCAGGTTTTCTTCCTTGGCTTTGGTTTCTAGAAGGCTGAGGTGCTCGCGAATTGTTCCTACATCCCCACGCGGGATGGGGCCAGAAACACCGCGATCTCCCGCTCGCAGCGCGCGATCGAGGGCAGCCTCGCACAGGGGACGCAAGAAAGTTCCCGGATCATCAATTCCAACGGTGGAGAGAATCTGCTTAGACTGCGTAACTACGGTGGCAAGGAAATTTGCACCGTGATTCAACGCAGCGTGGTAGACCCCGCGGTCTTCCTCCGCGATCTCAAAAGGCTCCCCACCCATTTCAACAACTAGCGCTTGGGCTATGGGCAAGGCGATTGCAGGAGCAGTCACCGCAAAGGGCGTCCCGACCAAACGTGGAACATCTACAGAGGTCCCCGTGAAGGTCATCGCGGGATGAATTGCCAGGGGAATTGCCCCCATACCCGAAGCGGGACGCAGAATATCGATTCCGTGTGCCCCTGAAGTATGCACAACCAGTTGTGAGGATTGCCAGGCCCCTAATTCAGCCAGCCCCTTGACCAAGCCTTCCAGCTGATCATCGGGAACGGTCAAAACAACCATCTGGCAACGAGAGACAATCTCTTCCACCGAAAGAATGGGAATCCCCGGCAACAGAGCGTCAGCACGCTCTCGTGATTCCTCTGAAGAAGCACTCACCCCAACAATCGTGTGTCCAACCGCGCGCAGGGCCGAGCCAATCACAGGGCCAACATGTCCCATGCCGATAATGCCGATATCAAGTCGACCGCCGCGCATATTCCGCCTTTGCTGTGGTGTCTGATGGATGGCCCTGAGCGCCAAGCCACGCCTGAATCCGCGCCCCCTTAATCGGCGCTATCTTCGCAGCTGCATCATTGGATATTAACTGTGCATCCCATTTTCTACGCGCAGCATCCATTTCTCAGGAGGCTCGCTGGCACGGTTGGCCTGCCCCTCAATGAGCAAGGTGTGGATATCTTCACCTGCCTGCGAGGCGTCTTGATGCTCCGCAATCATCTTGAATGCACCGGGAACCACATCCATGTGCAGACTTGCCACACCCAGCTTGCGCTCTAGCGGACCCGACTGCACCCGAACCGACTGCAGACGTGCAATAGGTGCCCACAGGCTCTTCCAATTCAACCAACCATCGCGAATAACGAATGTGGTCCGCGTGATTGCTCGAGCGCGGCGATGGTAGGCGAAGGGGTCCAAGCAGCGCGCTCGAGGCGACATCTGCACAAAGCCCTGCCCGCTTCCCTTTCCCGCGAGCGCAGCCTCAATAAAGGAAGGAACATCATCGACACCCAGATCGTTGAAAACCATCCACAGTGCGAATTCAACGTCTTTGCGTGTGCCTACGGGAATAAGGATGTGAGAGCTCTGCTGTTTGTCCGAATCGGTGTCTTTTGCACCGTAACCGGCTTGAAGAATGCTCACGCGGTACCAACCCAGAAAACGCCAAAAGAAGGGCTGTTGAACCTGAATCGCGTGAATACGCCTCGGCGGAATGGTCTGTGCGCGCGTGCTGAGCAAACCGCGTCGCACGCGGATACCATCTGGGGAAATCGCTAGGCGGAAGTTAGCCTCAGAGGCAAAACGATTCCACTGCACACCGACAATCGACAAAGCTACTGAAACGAAACCGCTCAGTGAGGCAATGGCAACGACAATACCCTCTTGAAAAGCGGCAATGCCTCCTGCAACGAGGAAAGCAATCAGAAGCAAAATGGCAACAATATTGCCCAAAGACAGCATCTGAGATCCGAGCAGGCGTCCCATTGAGACCTGATAAAGCTCACGCTCAGGTGCGACCGGGATTGAGGTAGGTGCATAGACTTCTCCGGTGTAGCTGTAGTTTCCAGGAGCTTGCGAGGCCATGGGCTGGGTGGATGCGTAGGGATCTGCCGTTGCAGCTGGGTCCCCGCTCTGAGCGGGGGCGTACGGAGACTGAGGTGTCGTCCCCACCCCCGAGGCCTCGGGGGAGGTTTGCGCTTCTACCCTCAGCCCTGCAGCACGAGCGAGGATTTCACCGCGCAGAGCTTCAAGTTCAGAAACCTTGAGATAACCGATGGTGATGTTGGAGGAAGAGCCACCAGCAACTTCGACATCAAGCTTGCCCAAACCAAGAATTCGTGCAAGGACCGGCTGGGAGATATCAACGGCCTGAATACGGTCCAAGCGCGCATGGCGCTGCTGTCGCTTAAGAATCCCGCGGCGCGACCACACTGCGGTTTCCGTGACTGCAAAGGCCAAGGACCACCACTGGAGAAAAACAAAACCAACCAGGACGGCGATGACAATCAGCGCGCTCCCCGCCAAATAAAAGAAACGCTCCGAAAGGAAAGAAAGAAGATACTCAGAGCGCAGCATTTCCTGAATTTCGCTGAAATTGCGATAAGTAACCAGGGCAAAACCTGCCACCAGGATTTGCCAGATCTCCAGAAGAGGCGTGATGACGTGGACGCGGCGCCACAGCGAGGGATCAACCCCTTGGTCCGCTGCATACACGTGTTGAGAAGAACTCATGCTCACAGCCCTGCCATCTCAGCGCTTCCACGCTGGGCGAGTTGGTCGCGCAGCCGAGCAGCATCCCCAGAAGGGATGCCCTGAACAAAGGCACGAGTTGAGACCGAGGCCGTATGAATGACCACCGTGGAAATACCAAAAAACCGAGAAACAGGGCCTTCTGAAATATCAACGTACTGAATACGACCGTATGGAACGATTGTCATCGAGCGGAAGAAAGCACCTCGACGAATGAGGAAATCATGCTCACCTTGCGCCCATGCGAAATTACGTACTTGTCGGCCGATAATCCACATCATGTAGAGCCATCCAGCACTTAATCCAGCGATGATCCCAAAACCCCACTCTCGTGGAAAATCTGGTGCCATCACCATGCCAATCGATACCGCAGCAACACCGATGACAAAGTAAACACTGACGTTCAGCCGCCGCACCACGGCAAGCGAGCGTTTAACCGGATTAAAAGTCACACCTTGGGGTTCAAAAAGGCTTTGAGAACTGGATTGAGTCATGCTTGCATTATCGTCCTTTCACCATCTTTTTCATGAGGATTCTCAGAAAAACAATTTCACACAGCAGGCGTTCAGGATACATTCAGTTATCTCACTCAAAATGTTGACTATGACGGAATTTGAAAACACTGGAGAAGCACGACTTCTTGTCGTTGACGATGAACCAAATATTCGCGATCTTCTGGCCTCATCTCTGCGCTTTGCAGGCTTTGATGTCATTACGGCAGAAGACGGAGCATCTGCTTACCACCAGGCTCAGGAAGAACGCCCCGACCTGATCGTTCTGGACGTCATGCTCCCCGATATGGACGGCTTCACAGTGACCCGTCGCCTGCGCGATGCAGGTATCACCATCCCCGTCCTTTTCCTGACAGCTCGCGATGATGTGCGTGACAAGATCCAAGGACTGACGGTCGGCGGCGACGATTACGTCACCAAGCCCTTCGGCCTCGAGGAAGTCGTCGCACGTATTCGTGCCATCCTGCGCCGCACGCTGGGCGAGAGCGGCGACGACGGCAAGCTGCGTGTCGCTGACCTTGTCATCGACGAAGACGCGCATGAAGTCACTCGCGCCGGAGTGCCGATCGACCTGTCCCCCACCGAGTTCAAGCTTCTGCGCTACCTCATGATCAATCAGGGACGTGTCGTTTCCAAGATGCAGATCCTCGATCACGTCTGGGAATACGACTGGGATGGCGAGGTCGCAATCGTCGAATCCTACATTTCCTACCTGCGTCGCAAGCTGGCCGTCGAAGGCGCCAGCGGCGAGCTCATTCACACCAAGCGAGGCGTTGGATACATCCTTCGAGACGATAACTAAAAAATGTACCCACGCGGTGTAGTACGCAGATTCTGGTCGTCACGTTCGTTGACGGCCAGAATTGTTGCGCTCACTGCACTTCTTCTCTCCCTTGGACTTTCCCTTTCAGCAACGGTGATGATCGGCCTCTTGCAGCGCCACCTCATTGCCCAAGTTGATGACCAACTCTCATCAACAGTTCTGTCATTGGCCCCCAAGGCCATTGAGAACCCCCAAGAGCTGGCCCAAGAGCCCAACCTCCCCACCCTCTACTACCTCAACATCCAACGAGCCAACGAAGAAGACGTCACGCTGCTCTCGGCCTCGACACGCGACCACGCGGGTAAACCGCTGATTCCGGAGCTTCTCAAGCCAGGTCAATCCGCGCAGACGGCTACCGGCTGGACTGACCCCGTTACTGTCGAATCAACGAAGAAGGGATCTACATGGCGCGTGATTATTGTTCCCATTACGCGCAGTGGCGATATCACCCCAACGGGCAGGCTCACCGTCGCACTTCCGCTCAACGACGTAAAATTCACCATTCAAAATATGGCTGGATACGTTGCAACGACAGCAATTGCGATCATCGCCATCGGCACTGGCCTAGCAACGTACCTGGTCCGACGCGCCCTTCTTCCCCTGCGCGGGATCGAGACGACTGCTGGAAAGATCGCCGCCGGCGACCTCACCCAGCGTGTTCCATTTGCTCCGCCTTCAACGGAAGTTGGTTCACTTTCGAAGTCATTGAACTCCATGCTGAGCCAGCTGGAGCAGTCATTCGCAGCGCGCGAAGAATCTGAGCGCAAGATCCGTCGCTTCGTTTCCGACGCTTCGCACGAACTGCGCACTCCCCTAGCTGCGATTTCCGGTTACTGCGAGCTCTACTCAATGGGTGGCGTTCCAGCAGAGCGCACCGGCGAAGTTATGGGACGTATTCGATCCGAATCAACTCGCATGGGTTCATTGGTTGAGGACCTTTTGACCTTGGCCCGCTTAGACGAGGGCCGACCGTTGGAAATCGTGGATGTTGACGTGATCGCGATGCTTCGCAATGCTCGCTTCGATCTTCAAGCCCTTGATCCCACTCGCCAGGTCAAGATTCTGGGGATCAATGACCAGTCCATTCCTCAATCCGTATGGGTTCAGGCCGACCGCGACCGCCTGCAACAGGTGCTCACAAATATCATCGGCAACATTGTGCGTTATACCCCGCGTTCAACACCGGTAGAGATTGCGGTAGGCCAGAATCCGACTTCTGTTCTGATGGAATTTAGGGATCACGGACCTGGAATTGCGAAGGAAGACTATGAAAAAGTTTTCCAGCGCTTCTATCGAACAGAAAGCTCACGTGCCCGCTCACTGGGTGGCTCCGGATTGGGACTTTCCATTGTGTCCTCAATCATCTCAGCGCACGGCGGTCACGCAGAGCTCGCAAAGACTCCGGGCGGTGGCCTCACCGTCAAGATCGATATGCCAATCGTGCAGTCCAGAGAACGCATGAAGGCATAAACTGACGCAATTCGATCTTCGTAGCTTCCTTCCCGCGCCAATTGTCTTGCGAATCTCAACTACTGAAGCACTGGTGTTTTTCCTTGAGAATCACGCAGAAAACCGCTGGAAATTAAATGATCATGCGCTGCATGCCCTCTGCGAATCCTTCGCTCAGGGGAAAGCTCCGTGCCAAGTGCTCAAAAAGTGGCTAGCATTGCCTAGTAACATTGTCAGACTAGGAGTGAGCGCGCATGGGTGCCGATGCACCTCAGTGGCTTTTTAGTTCCTTCGTGGACGCGATGCGAGAAATCGGGGCAAGTGCTCCGATTCCCCTCTTGGAGGCTGAAGCTCGAGATTTGATCTCGCGCTGGAATGCCAAGGGACGAATCCTTCACAATACCCGCCATCTCATCAAGACCTTGGCGCGTATCGACGAGATTGCCTCGACAGCACACGATCCTGATGTTCTGCGGGTTGCTCTGTGGTATCAAGGAGCGGTTCTTAACCGCAGTTTTGACGTTTTCCAACGCGGCACTAACAGCGATGAGCAAGAATTCTCCGCGCTGTACCACGCACGTTCTCGCATGGAAGCACTGGGGCTGAGCGAGGATGTTATTTCTCGCATTCAAGAGCTCATGATGGCGCTTTTCACGCACCGCGCGGACCCTTCTGACATGGATGCTCAAGTCCTCATTGATGCCGACTTAGGAATGCTGGCAGCTAGCCCTCAGGACTTTAAGCGCTTCCGCGAATCATTGCGCGAAGAATGCCCTGATTTGTGCGATATGGATTACGTACGTGCACGCCGCCTGGCAATTAAGAAGATTTTGGCGCGCGAGCAGATCTTTCATTCACCGCTTGCACTTGCATGGGAAGAAAGCGCACGAGCTAATCTCGAGGCCGAAAGCGCCAAGCTCGCTCGAGTTCTCAAAGCATATGCCCCCGATGCCGATCCCAATGAGCCCGAAGAAGATGTCGAGCCAGAGGAACACCATGAGACGCTCTCATCGGATACTCCTGCCTCTGGAACGATGATTATCCGGCGCCGTCACCTCAACATTAAGAGTCATACTGAGCCTTTCGACCCCGTCGACACCCCGAGCACTCCTGCTGAGTCTTTGCCTTCCGCGGTCGTAGAGCTTCCGAAGTCAACCCTTTCCGTTGATTCCGATGAGTTTGCTACTGACGAGGCCGCTGGCCTGCCTGTAACCCCCGCTCCCCTTGGCAGCAGTGGAGATGAGGCTACAGCCTCCGTTCAGACCCCTTCCAATGCCACATCTGATGGCGCGGAAGAGGCAGCGGAGAATAGTGTGCCCGCATCGCCAACGCTTCCTCCTGAGAACACTGAGACACCTGTTCTAGGAATTCCAAACGGAGTGGCAGCAAGCGGAGCGGCAGTAAGCGGAGCGACAGCCCCCACATCCTCTGACGCGGCGGTGCCTTCCGCTCAACAGGTTTCTCTTCCCAGTACCGTCCACACCCCTCTGCCGGGAGTTGCAGCAAAGAGCCCTTCGCGTGGATCTGCTGCTGATGCTGACGACACTTCTTCTTTGGAGTCGGCATTGGATGACCTGGACATTCCAACTCCTCCCCCGCTGTCCTAAATCCTTAAGGTTGAATCGTCGTATTCATCCACCGTGTCAGATTGAACCGTTTTCTCCACAGATTGTGTCATCTATGCGGTGCCGTCAACTTACTCTTCCTAGGCTGTGAACACCCATTCACCCAGCCTAGGAGGGCACAATGACCGCGTTTTCCGTTGACTCCGCACACATCGCATCCTGCGCCTCGCGGATCCAAATTACTTGTGACTCGATTCGAAACGAAGTCTCGGCGCTCATGAACGAGTTACTGGCGCTTAAAGATACCTGGCAAGGTGGCGCTTCTGCGCAATTCTCTGATTCTGTTGCCTCGTGGCAGCTCACCCAAGCTCAAGTTGAAAGCTCCCTGGACCAGATCTCAGGCTCGCTTTCGCATGCGGCTCAGGTCTACGCAGATGCTGAAGCACAGAGCATCGGGCTCTTCGCGCACTAGGAAACTGCCCGAGTCACATACAGCTGCCTATTAAATGCCTGTGGGGGGCGCGCATGACGCGCGCCCCCCACAGGGACATTCATAGGGAATGCGGTGTTCTAATCCCTAAAGGATCAGTACATTCCGCCCATTCCGCCGTCAGCAGGTGCTCCTGCCGGTGCCGGAGGCTCGGGCTTGTCGGCAACAACGGCCTCGGTGGTCAGGAACATACCTGCAATCGAGGCTGCGTTCTGCAGAGCGGAGCGAGTGACCTTGACCGGGTCGGAGATACCCTGGGTCATCAGGTCGCCGTACTCACCGGTTGCAGCGTTCAGACCGAAGCCGGGCTCCATCTGAGCAACGCGGTCAGCAACAACGCCGCCCTCAAGGCCAGCGTTCTCAGCGATCTGCTTGAGCGGTGCGGAGACGGCCTCGCGAACGATGTTCACACCGGTTGCCTCATCGCCGCTGAAGTTCAGCGAGCCAAGAGCCTTGGACGCTGCCTGAATCAGTGCAACACCGCCACCGGCAACCAAGCCCTCTTCAGAGGCTGCGCGAGCGTTACGGATCGCGTCCTCGATGCGGTGCTTACGTTCCTTGAGCTCAACCTCAGTTGCAGCACCGGACTTGATGACTGCCACGCCACCGGAGAGCTTTGCCAGACGCTCCTGGAGCTTCTCGCGGTCGTAATCGGAATCGGTGGTCTCGATTTCCTTACGCAGCTGACGGATGCGTGCCTGGATGTCATCCTTTGCGCCCAGTCCATCAACGATGGTGGTTTCATCCTTGGAGACGATGACCTTGCGTGCACGGCCGAGATCCTCAAGGGTGGCATTCTCAAGAGAGAGGCCAACGGTCTCGGAGATCACTTCACCGGCGGTGAGGATTGCAACGTCCTTCAGCATGGCCTTGCGGCGATCGCCAAAGCCGGGAGCCTTGATGGCGACAGACTTGAAGGTGCCACGGATGTTGTTGACAACCAGGGTTGCCAGGGCTTCGCCCTCAACGTCCTCCGCAATGATGAACAGCGGCTTACCGGTCTGCATGACCTTTTCCAGGACAGGCAGCAGTTCCTTGGCGTTGGTGATCTTGGTGTCGACCAGCAGGATGTAGGGATCCTCGAGGACAGCTTCCTGACGATCTGCATCGTTAACGAAGTATGCAGAGAGGTAGCCGCGCTCGAAACGCATGCCTTCAGTGGTCTCAAGGGTGGTGTCGAAAGAGTTGGTCTCTTCAACGGTCACAACACCTTCGGAGCCAACCTTCTCGAAGGCCTGAGCAATGAGCTTGCCGATCTCGGGATCGTTTGCGGAGATCGAGGCCGTGGCAGCAATCTGCTCGGTGGTCTCAACAGGCTTGGAATCCTTGTGCAGCTGGGCAACGATTGCCTCAACGGCGCCATCAATGCCGCGCTTGAGGGCGATGGGGTTCGAACCGGCTGCAACGTTACGCAGACCCTCACGAACCAGTGCCTGTGCCAGAACGGTAGCGGTCGTGGTGCCGTCACCTGCGACGTCATCAGTCTTCTTGGCAACTTCCTTGACCAGTTCTGCACC
>ERZ773045.471-NODE-471-length-20423-cov-5.160595_pt1 | contig 20423 bp, 16 predicted proteins | sample MGYA00580635_ERZ773045 | MGnify/ENA primary metagenome ERZ773045 (study PRJEB29015, sample SAMEA2738115) | human oral metagenome | biome: human oral; feature: human-associated habitat; material: saliva | place: China | collected 2261 ...
CTGTAACTTACAATTAGATATTGAAATGTTAAATGACATACTACAGTTGATAACTTTCAGTATATAGACTGATAAAAGTTAAAGGCTGTATATAAATGTTTTAATGATAAGATTATGAAAAAAATCTTTATAACGATGGCTCTTTCCGCAATGTGTGTGTTAGCATTCGGGCAGGCGAAGAAACCTAAGCTGATGGTTGTTCCCAGTGATTTATGGTGCAACGAAAATGGCTTTGTTGTACAAATGGATAATATAGGCAAAACGGCTGTTGTTCCCAACTATGAGGCCGCTTTTCAGAATAGTGGTGAACTGAAGGTTGTCATCACTACTATTGGCGACTTAATGCAGGAACGTGGCTTTGAATTGGTAGACATGGAACAGTCGGTTAAGTCGGTTGCTACATCTTCTGCTGAAGATATGGCAACAACGAGTAAAAGTGGTTCTGCAGTAGCAGAAACACCACTCGATAAGCTGAAAAGGGTAGCTAAGTGTGATATTATTCTGGAACTTTACTGGAAGACGAATTATACAGGCCCGAGAAAAAGTATTACTTATAACCTTAGAGCTTTGGACGCATATACCAATAAACAAATTGGGTCTACCACAGGTACTAGCGAACCGAGTATGACTGGAGAATTAGCTGTTATGTTGCAGGAAGCCGCTGTTGGTGGTATTGAAAAGTTCAATAGTGGTCTAATGAAGCACTTTACTGATATGGAGGTAAAAGGAAGAGAGGTTACCTTAAATATTAAAGTATGGTCTGACTATGGTAAGGACCTTGAAACAGAGTTCGGAGGAAAGGAGTTAAACGAGATTATAGAGGATTGGGTTGCAGACAACACGGTAAATGGTGTCTACTCGCTCAGTGACGCCACTGAAACTATGATGAACTTCGACCAAGTGAGAATACCACTTTATGCTGAAGGAACGTCGAAAGCCTTAGATACAAGAACATGGGCTCGTAAGTTATCAAAAATACTAGATTCCAATGGAATACCAAACAAATTACTCATGCGTGGCTTAGGACAGGCTACGATAATCATAGGAGGTAAATAAATGAAAAAGATTTGTATTCTACTCTTACTTGCTTTGTGTTCGTTAGCTACAGTGGCACAAATACATCTTACTCCATACGTTATCAGTGATGTTCAGGGAACAAGCGAAAGGACTAACTCTGTTCTTGAGAATAAACTACGTACGTTGCTTGCTGCTAATAACGTGTTAAGTAAGTTTGGAGATTCTCGATTTATATTGGCTGCTAAGTTTGATGTATTAGATAAAGAAATCGTTTCGTCTGCACCTATGCAGGTTGTCTACAATATTCAAGCACATTTCGCAATCGGAGATGGAGAATCGGGTATTTGCTATGGAGCAGAGACCTTTGAACTCAAAGGGGTTGGGCAAACTGAAGAACGTGCAATTCTCTATGGATTGCAGAAGTTAAACTATAATTCACCTGCGTTGCAAAGACTGATCGCTAGTTCCAAAGGTAAAATTGTAAGCTATTACAATACCAACGGCAAAAACATTCTCATGAGAGCTAAGTCGCTTGCAAGTGCTGGCAGTTACGACGAAGCAATCTATGAATTATCGCTTGTTCCACAAGAATGTGTACATTTTGCTGCTGCTAACAGTATGCTTAATTCACTATATAAGCAGAGTATCAACAGCAATGCACAGAAGGCGCTCTCTCAAGCAAAGGCATTATGGGCAGCTGATCCAACAGCAGAAAACGCTATTGCTGTTATGGAACTTCTAAGTGAAATTTCTCCATCAGCTTCTTGTTATGGCCAAGTACAAGCTTTTATCAAAGAGATAAAAGATCGTAATATTAAGGTCGCTGATAGAGAGTGGATGCAGCAAGTTAATATGGAGAAGATGCGTATCAAAGCCATAGAAAATATTGCTGTAGCATATGCTAAGAGTCGTCCAAAAGTGGTCTATAAAATATATGGCTGGTGGTAGAATCTTATTGACTTAGTAGTATGAACTTCATCTACGGAGTTATTCTCTTTCTCTTGTTAGAATAATAAAGTCACTGCTACTCAGCAAACATATACTTTCATTATAATTATAAATTACCAAAGATTCCTTCATACAACGAAAAAGGCTGTATCAAAATAGGATTACTCCTACTTTGACACAGCCTACTCAAATAAACTATAGTAAATACAGCGTTGCGCTACTTGCTATGTAGCCTTTGTTTTACTTCTCTGCAGCTGGGCGAACAGAGAATGCAAACGCACGGATGTTGCGGTAAAGTGGGTAAACTGAGTTGACATCGAAGCCCATAACATTACCGTTGTTGTTGTCGTTAGGGGTAGCTGTCCAGTAATCACCAAACTTACTATAATAGCTCAAAGTACTTCCGTTTCTTGCTTCTCTATATCCAGCAGCAGGGAAGAAGATGGTTTCTGTCTTGCTACTATTGGTCCAGAAGTTATGACCGAAGTTATTATTAAATGCCTGTGCATTATCCGTACCATCCACATTCATTCTTCCACCATTCAAACCGTCCTCTGTGAAACCTGTGAATGCATCATTAGCTGGCACACTGAAGCCAACAGGAGATGGGTCGTAAATTGTCTTTACAACAGGCTGGCTGTTTGCTTGGTTTTCGGCATACGCTGAAGTATTATTCATCGACCACAAGTTATAGAATGTATAGTACTTTGCAAATCCTGTTCCAGCATCCAGAACGTTGCCTTTATATCCTGCTGTATAATAGTTTTGTGGGTTCTGGAGGATAGTTTGCATATACATTTCGCTTCCAGCATTCCAGTTGATAGTGTTGACAGCAAGTGTAGCAGTTGTACCAGGGAAAGCATCCTTGCGACCCCACTGATACAATGTTGTATAACCAGTTCTTGTGGTAGTAGCTGGTTTCTGTGTAATGGTCATTACTGCATACTGCTTATCACCGTTATTACCCAGTGTCTGCTCAACCTTTACCTTTACAGTACGTGGAGTAGAATAAGGTGTACCCTTCCATGCAGTAGGTTTCCAACCCAATGCCTCATTGGTAAAGTCATACTTATTGCCTTGCTTATTGGTAACTGTAATCTTGTCGAGTGCGTTCTTTGGTGCAAACCATAAATGCCAAGACCAAAGGGTTTGTTGATGATTTTCAGTAACGGTGACCCATACTTTTCTACGTCCTTGTAGTCGTTCTTCTTGCCTTTGTGTCTGCCAACTTCTTCTAACAGCTACAACAGCGTTACCACTCTTGATGTTCTCTTTTGTCACCTCAAACTTTATATAGAGATTTCCGTCTGCAGCACGGTAGAGACCGTTGTTAGAAGCTAACTTAACAAGATCTTTTTCGTCAGACCATACAGTCCAAGCCAAATCAATTCCTCTATTGGCTCCATTGTTGGTCTTTTCTATCCAAGGGTCTGTAATTGCCTTACCATCTTGGTCAACAAAATTTCTAAGCGTATTATTAGCATTGCTTCCCTTTTGATATGCACTGCTATTTGTCTGACCATTCTTAATAGCATTACCATATACCAATGGAATCATATAATGTCCTGGTGCAGAGATGAGGTAGCTGTTAGCTGTGTTCTGTACGGCTGCAGCTCCAGTTTCATTTGAGAGGTTGTAAGGTGCAGCGGCTGTACCCAATGGTGCAGCGTTCTGAAGTCCCTTATTGCGCTCTGCTACAAGGTCTACGATGTCTGCTGTAGCCAAGGTTGCTGTACCCTGTTCTGCTACGGCTCCACCATCGCCCTGCTCCTTGCTAAGGCTCTTCAACCATGATGGTTTGGTGGTTGACCATGTGTTTCCGTTGTCAACGCTATATCCAACAACCTTCCATTTAACAGGCTGCTTGGTACGATTTACCTCACGGTAGCTCTCAATCTGATAATAAGCCTGTGTGCCGTTGTAGGCAACAGTGTTAAGAACTTCCGCATTGATAGAGTACTTCCATGTAGAATTCTTCTCGCTCAACTTATAAGTACGTGTTGTACCCTCCTTCCAAGAGCCTTTGAGAGGTACGGTAATTTTACTGCCATCAGTAAAGAGAACCTCAGCTGTAACCTTACCATCAAGGTCTTGTGGTATCATATAGAAGGTATAGTTGTCATCCAACTTTGTAAGGTCGGTTTCGTTTGGATTACTATACTTGCTTATATCTCTTACAATGCTGTTAGCATTCTCATTGGTGTTATAATTCACGTTGCTGAGCGTTACATTTCCACGTGTGTTGTATCCGCTATGATTCCATGCAGCACCCGTACCATCAAGCTTGTTAGAGAGTGTGTACTTACTCTTCAGCAATACGTTTTTGAGTGTGATGTCCTTGATTGTCTTATTGAACGAAAGGTTCTGACCCACAGCAAAACGAATGGCTGTCAAAGCGTGACGGAACTGAAGATTAGTTCTTGGTGCCTGGAAACGTGTAGCATAATGCACGTTGTCAGAGCAAGCAGTCATAAGGTCTACCTGCTTTCTCACGTCAGGATTTACAGTAAACTCAAGACTTGGTGCAGCTGTTCCGTTTGGCTTAGTAAACTTAATACCATTACTGCCGTTAGTACTCTCTGGGTAGACAGCATAGAAACGGCCGTGAGGCTGCAACCATGACCAACGTCTTGTATTATGGAGTATACCTTCTTTACTTGTCTCCTCCTCGTTGAACCACTCTTGGTTAATAGCATTTGCAGCAGTACCACGAACACCAGTTGATGAGAATTCGGTAAGCTTTTGTGTTGTAACGATATTCGCACGTGTACCTGGTTCGAGCTTTACAGGGTTAACACCTTCGATAGTTGTTTCAATCAAACATACGTCGAGATTCTCTGAACTCTGTACGGCTAACTTCTGACCATCAAGGTCCTTGTCTGTCAAACCTGGAGTAATTGCACCACGTGTCAACGCACCACGAGTCTGTGCGTCTTCCTGTGAATCGCTTACGTCAAAGCGAACAACAGCTTCTGTGTCGCCATTGTTGGTGTTCTCACCCAACTCGTCATCCGCACAAGATACAGCAGAGAATGCCATACCGCCTACGAACAAAGCAGAAAGTGCTTGATAGAAAAATGTCTTCTTCATTATTCTTTAGTTTTATCTTTTACCTTTTCTAATTATCTAACAAAATTTAATTATCCTACCAACTCGTCATCGTTTTCGCCAACGTCTGGTGTCGGGTCTATAACTTTGACACTTCCACCATTGTCACCACCAGGGCGAACATCAGGACTTGCTACTAAAATAAAGCTTTCTTCAACGATACTACAAACTGACATAGTCGGTTTCAGATAGTTTTGTTTTCTGGTTTCTATAGTTCTCATTTTTGACAAAATGTATTTTGCCCGCAATTATGTGGGCTATTAAAAATAAGATTAGAAGAGTAGTTTTGTTTTTATGACCTTAGTTCTAAATAAAACCTGAATCAGTACCTTGTCCTCTCTATCTAACTCAATCTTTTACCTTTTAATTCAATAATTGTTGCAAAATTATAAATAATATTTGAATTAACACTATTTTATCTTATATATTTAACATCTTTTCCTTATATTGTCAATGGTAGTAGCCTATAAGCAGCAGTTATTCAGATGTTTGGTAAAGGAAAAAGAGCGGTTCTTTTTATTACTTTTATATTTATTTCCTTTGGTAAAAGAGTTTTTTTTAACAATATGTTACTTTCCTTTTAGTAATAGATTGTGATCTTATTAGTGCCTAACACGATTGGTGTTTACCAATAGCACCACACGTGCTAAGCATTAACACATCAGTAGTAAATGATAAGAAGAATTCCTAATCATTATTATAAAAGATACAGCAAGGCATTAATTGCAAACTTATATGGAGAATGCTTATAGGGTAGTAGTTTTTCAGAATAAATCTATTTTATACTAATAGTATATCATTCTTAGAATGTTTAAAAGCCCAAAAGCAAATTATTTTATTGGGAATAAGAATTAAAAAGAGCCTCAACTGAACCTCTTTTTTTATGGTCTACGATAGAAGCTTGAACGAAAAAGTAGAGCAACACGCCTCCTCCACCTTGCTTTTAAGAGCGGATTTTTATCCTTTTCACCTCCTCATTCTTACATTATAATAAAGAAGAACATTTCGGTGAGAGTGAGAGTTGTAATGAGTTGGTAATCAAAGCAAATAAAAGAAACCTTAAAAAAGCATTGCTTTTACATTGCAATAGCTATGTTTTTAGGGTGCAATTGCATTGAGATTAGAGTGCAAAAGCAATGAGATGGATTAGCCTTTCAATATCTCTTGCAAGCCATGTGCATCGAGAATGACAATCTCTTTCTCTCGAACAAAAATTAAATTGTCGTGTTCCAGTTCGTTAAGAGTGCGTATTAACGAGCTTTTTTGAATACCAAACACATCGGCAAGTTGCCTTCTCGACAGACTAAGAGGTACCGAATCGCAATGCATTATGGTGGCCTTTCGAAGTAAAAAAGTGGCAATCTTCTCTTTAATAGAGCTCATATACACCATACGAATCTTGCTAATTAAAAAGAAATTAATATGCGATAGAATATGAATAAAGTTGTTTCGAACAGGCTCGCAGAAGCCAATTAGAAGTGAAAAGTCGTCTTTCGACATACAAAATAATACGCTCTTCTCTATCGTTTTCACTTCAACAGGAACCTCACACTCATCAGAATACACAAAAGCAGGAGCCAACATGGTGCCTGCTTTCAAATAATCTACCATTAAATGTTTGCCTTTTGCCGTGCTCATTCCAGCCGAAACAAGTCCTTCAACCACCACAATTATTTCGCAAAGAGAGTCGTTTTCTGATATAAAAACAGTTTTAGCAGGCACCTTTTTCACGCTATATCGAAGCGTGTTCAAGTGTCTTTCGATGTCGTTAGCATCTAATCCAGAAAAAAGAGCAGACGATTCGAGTTGCGAAAAAATTGTTTTTTTCATGTGTACCACCAACTTTCGTCTGCAAAAATACACACTTTCTCAATTCTTTGCCATACCTATTTTTAGGTATTTTTTTTACCCTTTTGAGGTATAAAAAGAAGAAAAGGAAGTAGAAAAACGCTCTCTACTTCCTTTATTATCGATTATTTTTGTGCCTTAAAACTGATTAAGAACAAGCCATCGGATATCTCTGCCAACAGCGAAAGCTCATCGTCGGTGAGCTTATTGATGCGTACATGCGTCATAGATAGAGGTCCAAGAGGAATCTTTGTATTAATGGTTAGCTCTTGATTGCTAAGGCTCCACGAGCCATTATTATCGGTAAAGTTCAGTGGAGAGGTTACCTTGAAGACAAACTTACCATTATTTTCAAACTTAAACTGCTTTTGTGCAACTCCTATAAACATATCCAAAGGTAGGTTTCCCTTATGTTTAATGAGCATGCGTGAAGTGTAAACAACCGAACTCCAGGTGTGTTTCATCAGCAAATTCTCTATCTGTTGCTGTGTGAGAGTCTGCTTTGCAGCCGGAATAGTGAGGGTTTGAATCAGTTTGTTTTGGTCATTTTCTTTCACCATTACTTTCAAATGCTGTTCAAATCCCACCAATTGGTCGGTGTCAAACTGCCAGTTTCCCTGTGCATCGGTAAGGCCTTTGGTGAGCATCTGCCCCCGATCGTCAGCATAAACCAACAGCACTTCGCTCTTTGCGGGCAGGTTTTTAACGCTGATAATGGCCGATTTCGTTTCTTCTTTCACCTTTACTTGTGCCTCAGGATTACCCTTTTCATTGGGCGTATCCTCACTCTTTGAGCACGAAAACATCATCATTGTTCCCATCATCAGACAGAGAACAGCGAATAGATTACTACATATCTTTTTCATTTTACAATTTATTTTAGAGTTAAAACCATATTCATTTCACTAATCATTCGGTACACTATACGTCCCGTTTCCGTCATTTTCAACCCACGAAGGCAGGTTTTCAATCACTGTTTCATTACTAATATCCGACAACTTAAAGGCATAATCGTTTTCAAACTCACTCTTATGCTGTCGCTTAAAGTCACTTTTCTTGAGATTCTTTGGCAGTATCAGTTTCTTAATTGCCCTCTCTCCTGTACGTGAATCATCGACATAAAGGTCTTTCAAATGCGTGCAACGACTCAGATCAACGACCTCACTTTGAGCATTACTCAACTTGAGTTGTTTCAGTGTTGCAGGGAAAACGAAGCGCTTAAGCATAGGCAACTCCACATCATTTCGCGTTAAACTGCCTATATAAATATCGGCTTTAGTGAATTTTAAGCTTGAAAAGTCAAGCTCTTTTAAGTCACCAAATACCTGAGAAGGAAACAAATAAATCGAATCTATGGATGTAGATAGCTTCATATTTGCCGAAATAAACTTTCCGTTTGAATAGACTTTAAGCTTTGAAAGGTGGCTATAGTCAAACGAATCTCCGTCATTATAGGGCACATTTCCAGAGCCACCAATATACAATTCCTCTATGTTCTTCGGCATATCCTTAGTGGCTATGGGGCTGAAAGCAGGGTTGTAAGATAAACGTTTGAGTCGATTGAGCCTTGAAAGTCCAACGAGTTCCACGCTTTGTTGTGGCACATCGCCGCGCGAAATATAGCCACCGATAGTCAAAGTATCTATATTTTCGTTCAAGATTACCTTCTTTAGTGTGCGCTGTTCCATTGAAGTTTCCACCACATAAAGCTTATGTAACGACGAGTTTGCTACGTTTATAAGCTTAAACGGCTTATTATTGTCGGCATTAGTCTCAATAGATAAGCGCTGAATGGCCTTGTTATTGATAATCAATTCGTCATCGGCTGCGTCCGAATTCTCTATATCTATGTTCCTTACATGAATGTTATTGAGGCTCGCATTAGTATAAATGCCGTGCTTCAATGACAATAACCGCATCGTGTTTGAAGTCACTTTGAGATTCGAAATGTCTACACCATCGAACAGAAGTGAATCTAACTTATCATTCTTTGATAGGTCATAACCCGCCATATCAATAGGTTTGAAAGCCTTAGAAGTAAACCACCACTCATATTTTTCTTTGTCGGCAGTGAGCGAAAAGACTCTAAGTTGCTTGAGTTTATCAAGATCTTTCACCTTAGAAACAAAGCAAGAAGGGAACGAAAGCGTTTCCAATGCAGGATAATTTCCTAAGCCCCACAGCGTTGTTTCTTGGTTTGTGCCCTTCAATTCGACATAATCATAAAACGAAGTCAACGCTTTTAACTGACTCGGGGCTATCTCGTCTTTGTTCATTACCTTTAGAAACAGCGTGTCACCTGACGCTAAGATATAGCCACATCCTTGCGTTAGAGCCTCTTGATGATACTTATTATATAAGACCCAAAACCGCTTTTGCGCCTCCTCTTCAGTGAGTTTAGGCACTAATTTCTTTGCTTCTTCAAAACGATAAGTCTTCAAATACGACTCAATTCGCTCCTTTAAATATTGTTGATACTCTTGAGAGTTCTCGTTTAAGTCAATATCTTGCGTGATGATGTTTAGCAAATCGCCCTTCTCACACGATGAAATTGTAGCCACAAACAATAGGGACAACAACGTATATAGATACTTTTTCATTTTCAATATGCCTTTCATTATCTTAATTTAATTTACTAACCGCGTTCTTAACTCCTACAAATTTAGAGACATCGGGCATCGAAGTCTTCAACATAAACACGTAGTGTGTCTCCTCAGGTGACGTGATTCGATACCAGTTTCCTTTGTCGGTATGCTTTATAACCTCAAAGATATAGTAGAAATGTCGCCATAAATACACTCCCTTATCAGGCGTTTTAGAAGGCCAAAAGACAGCCTGTGTCTTGTCAGTGATAAGGTTAAACATCGTTTCTCCAAAGCTTGTATAAGGCAATTCGTCTGTTTCAACGATGAGACGGCTACCATCTATTCTCCAATTTGCCGTCACAACAGGATATTTTTCCTCTTCAATCTCACTCCAATTCTTATGATACAAGTCTTTCATTAGCGTTGGAGATTGAATAAAAGCCTTATGATTCTCAGCGAAAGAGAACTTCAAACCAAAGAAGAAAGCAGGCGTTTTAGTCAGCAAATCGTCTATATGCAGCGTGCGCATAGATAGTTCCGACTTATCATCTACCTCGTCTTTATTCTCTGTTTTATAGCCTATGGTCTCCCAAGAAGTGTTGAGAAAGTCGCTCTCTGCAAGCTTATCGTGCTGCACTTTCATTGTAGAGAACCAATCTTGACTTGTAGATTTGCCGATACCAGGATAGTTGTTATCAGGTTCATCGCCATAAATCGAAGTGTTATTATAAAAGTCTAACATCAAGATTCGGTCGCCAAAGTCCAATGAAGCGGTAAGAATGCTGACATTATCTTTAGCTTCTATGTTCTTCACTTTAAGCTTAATATTGGTATATCCCACTGGAATCTTCGTGTCGATGATAACAGTATTCTTCTCGGTTTCAGACACTTTCCACTTCCCTTGGCAAAAGATGTAAGTGCTTTCTCCAAAGGGTGGGCGGAACAATAGCGTGGAAGTGCCGTCCCGATGAAGTTCCATTCCTATCCAAGCCATAGAATAAAGCATGCTCTCAAAAGGCGAAGAAGCTTTATCTTTGAACTTAGTGGTGGTCCAAACTGTTGTGTTTTCTAAGCTACCTCCCTTATACCAACTGACATTTGTCAGCTTTTGTATGACAGGATTACTTAGGTCTGGCGTACTGTTTGTTTCATATACGTCTATCGTATTGCGCTGATCACAAGCCGAAAAGAGTAGGGTTGCGAGCAGACTGACAATGATTAATGTTCTTTTCATATCTGTTTTATTTCGTTTAAAGTTTGTATTCAAGAGCTATAGAGATATATCTCTTAGGACGAGTAAACCTACTCAATGACTTCTTTCCATCCTGAAAGAAGTAGTTTATGTTTGAAAGCAGCGCGGGATTTGTTAGTTGTCGCAAGTCATCCCAACGTAGATACTCATTGTTTAACAGGTTATATATGCCTGCCCTTAGCGTGAGATTGCGTGTCAGTTTGTAATAGCCGTAGACATCAAATGTATAGGCATTGCTCATGAATGAAGCCGGATAACGGCGTATAAGCTCTTTTCCTGCGGCGTCTTTATCCCAGAAAGTAGTTTGAGATACAGGCTTTGCAAAGAACAAATTGGCTTTAACATTGGCCTGCCAACGCCCATTTGGCGACGTATATTCAATGCCGACGTTTCCCGTTAAAGGCTGAATGCCAAGCATACTCATTCCCGATGATGACTCTCCTTCGGCATAACTAAAGGCCGATGAAAGCATAAAGCCTTGTAATCTGTCTATCCACTCACCGGGATATACCTGCAAGGCGGCATCAAATCCCATCAGATGGGCCGACGATTGATTGACATTCTTGGCATAAGAAATGCTTTTTGACCGCTGCATTAAAGGCTCTTCAATCGTCAATGTGCCTTGTTTCAGCTCTATAAAGTCTGAATATTGGTTATAATACAGGCTCAACAAATAGCCAAAACCTTTGCCCCGACCATTTAATTCGACTTCATGATTGAAAGATTTCTCGGCTTTTAAGCCCCTATTTGATAACACAACAAACGATGGCCAAAGGCTATAGAATTGGAAATACTTCTCTTCTGTGTTCGGAACTCGAAAGCCTGTAGAGAACCGATAGGATATGTTCAGCAGCGGATGGAAGGCATAAGACACCGACGTTAAAAACGAAAAGCCCGATTCTTTGTCGTGAATGGGGGCGAAATTCATGGCTACTCCCTGCATGTTTTGCAAGAGATAGCGAATATATCCCATGTTTTGTTCGCCCTCGTCTGCCTTGTCTTTCGTCAAGAAATAGTCGTATCTCACACCCAATTTCATTGTGAACTTCTTACCAAACGCTATATCATCCATCAAAGAAAGGCCGCAATTGAATCGTGTTATGGGGTTTAAGAACGAATAAGTTTGAGCAAACACCCCCATGGCTTCACCGTATTTATAAACCTTTCCCATTCTAACCGTGTATCCAGTGACTGGATCTGAGGCCAAAGGAGTTTCAATATCCACGTTCCTTGCATCGCTGTTACGCTGCATTATCAATGTAGAGAGGTTAAAAATATGGCTTCCTAAGTTGCCCAAATCAAAGCGTTTGCTGTCTATATTCAATTGAATGAGCTTGTCTTTTGTAGCTTGTCCGCGATACTTCGTGTGCTTTCCCTCGTAGATGAGAGTCATATCACTGTTCACAAGGTCGAAGTTTGGACGATAAAAGTCGGTCCATGTGGTAGCATCCAAATAGGAATTTTGCAGATGAGCCTTTGCCATTAGCTTACGAACAAAGCCTTTTTCGTTCAAGTATCGATAGGAAAACGAGAGTGAACGACAAAGCGATTGGTCATGAGAATAGTAATAAGGTTTTCCATCGGCAGTGAAAGCATCTATCGGTTCGAGGGTCCAGATATCGGCATTTGTCTTGCGATTCATCGCATAAAACGACAAAACAAACTTATGATTGTCGCTCGGCGCATAGGAAAGTTTACCTAACCACGTGTTCTGATGAAAGTCCATAGGGTCTATTTGCGTAGAAGTGATGTTGCGAGTGAGCTTTCCATGCGAGAAATTTCGCAATTCATTACCATCTCTATGTGTCGCCATTAACAGAGCATCGAAATGCTTTAAGCGTACAGCACCACCCAAAAGATAGGTTCGAAGGTTCTCTTTTCCATTGTAATTGATGGTAGTTAAGAGTCCCCATTGCTTGTTTCCTTCAATCAAGTCACGTGCTTCTTTGGTAGAATAGTTCACCGTTCCGCCCAAAGCCCCCGTTCCACTTACAAACGAGTTAGCGCCCTTTTGAATTTCAACTGACGATGCAAAATAAGGGTCGAAGTCTATTCTTGAGGCGTTAGAAAGCCCATACGAGCTAAAAACTATATTGTCTTGTATCTCTGGTTGCAACACTCCATCGATGGAAATTGCCACTCTGTTGGCCTCAACTCCACGTATAGCGAAGCCTCGCATACCTCCTCTTGAACTCGAAACCGACACTCCTACCGACGGAATATAACGCACTAAGTCGTTCATATCGACAGGCATCTCCACCCGAAGTTGCTCGGCTGTGCGTTTGATTTCGCCCACATTCTTGTTGTGTTTGTCGGCCGTCACAACGACTTCCTTTATCTGTTGCGTCTTCGTTGTGTCCAATCGTGTTTGCTGTGCATGACCTTTAATCACGCCAATCAACAACAACAATGGTATCAATCTATATAGTTTATGGTTCATTTTCATTAATTTATCAGCGTGAGTTCGGTCTTAAACGGAAGAAATTCATAGGTTCTCCCCCCTCGTTTTATCTTCTCTCCCACATTGAAAGTGGCATTATCAGAGGCAAACTGAAGGCGAACCAAGGTCAGAAGATATTGCTTTTTCGAGGTCTCTACCACTTTCTTATTGGGTAGAACCACCTCTTTTCCATCGGTCATTGACAGCTTAAACGTCAACGAAAGTTGGTCGTTGCCCATCTGAACGAATTGTTCGGGCACATTCTTAAATGTGAGTTCATTCTCCGAAGCCTTGTATTCATAAAGCAATCCACGCAAGGGAAAATTGCGAAAACTATTTTTTCCGCCTTCAATGATAGGCAAAGTGAACTGAGGTTTAGAGAAGTTTGCCACCTCATTATTGAGGTCAAACCACAAATAAGACTTGTTTTCATTGATAATAAAGATGCGAGAGAGCAGCCGATCATTGTCTGCATTGAGCGCAATGGATTTGCTATGCTTAAACTCATCGTTACTATCAAACTCACGATTGATGCAACTTGCAAAAACCGTTAGCATGAAAACACACAACGATAGCATTGATTTTACTGCGTGATTCATAGCGAATTACTCGATAAAGTGAATGACTTGAAAGCCGCATCATAACTATATTCCATTTCATTGTCATTCTTTGTGGTGATAAACTGATTGACCATGGTGTACAGCCCCACACGATTCATCGTGAGTATCAATTCATTTCCCTCAACCTTATAATCGTATTCATAGTACCAAGCATGTGCAACATTGCCCCGACCTGTATTGAAATCGGCGTTGTCTATCATCGGAACATAGAAGAATAGCTTATGATTGTATGCATAGCATTCTATCTTTTTATCTCCCATTAACGCTGGAGTCCAGTCGCCGGCTGCATCAAAACTCTCTGAACCTTCCATGATAACAGGGGCTAAGAAGAAACGTTTTGCCGTGATGGTATTGTCGTTATTGAAATGAAAATCAAAGCTAAAGTCTTTCAATTTCTTGAAAATATCCGAATAAAGGTCGGCAGAATTGAACTGATAGGGGTCGAAATCTATCTTCCATTTCCATTGTTTTCCCAACAACTCGTTAGGAATTGGCCCTAAACTTCTTTCTTTCTTCGTCAATGTTTCATTGATTAGACGTTCTATATCGGCCACTTTCGTTTCCAAATATTCATACTTTTTGCCCTTCCTTGCACGATAAGGCAACTCCTGAAGCACGCTCTTGCAGTTGAGCAACACCCTGTTTTTCTGAATAAATCCGTCGAAGATTGTGCCCTTGTTAAGCTCAGTTTCCAACGTGTTTTGTATTCTTCTTAACCGAATAGTCATTTCAATCATCGACTTATCGACACGAATATCTTGGTCGGTCAGCAGGTTTTTATCGTTTGAAACCAAATCATTGAGTTCAAATTCTCTTAGCTTTTTCTCCGTCTCATCAGGGTTTTCAAAACCTTCATAGAAGAGTTTGTCGAAGCGATCAGCCAATTCTTGTTTAGCCACCAATCCTCTTTCTTTTTCATCTAACTCTGCTTTTGTGCAGCTTACTGCAACAAAACACAAGGCAACAAGCATAGTATTCGTTGCAATAGATGTTCTTTTTAGTTGTCTTTTTATATTAAAATTCATGTTATTAATAAAGTAAATCTGAATAAGTTGTTAAGTTAAAACACTGTTATTCTGCACTTTTCGCCTTTCAATACCTATTTACTTGCGAACGGCTTCGATAACAATTGTAACAGGAAGGATGTTTGGTGACACCTTTAAGTCAAGCTTTCCGTCTTTGAAAACACCACTTGCTTGCGCTCTATCTGTATCGAATCCTTTTAGATTAGGAGGCAAAACGCCCTCTGGAATCTTACTAGGATCGACCTCATTTGCACCATATGGCTCTGCTTTAAATGTGCCTTTTACTGATTGAAGCTGAACACTTCCATCTTTTTGACGCTTTACATCCATCACAAAGTCACCCGAAACGGCAAAGGGCATGCGTGCTGTTGCACTCAATTTTCCATCTGAATCGAACATAGGAGCATTGAACTTTTCGAAATGAAAGCGCACTTGTTGATTGTTATTAAGGGCTTCTAAAACAACGATATGAGGTCCTTGAGCCATCTGTTTGGTGCCCATTGTGGGGGTTATTGTGGCTTGATAGGTTCCAGTAACAACGCCAACGGTAGACGAACCGGCTGTTTCTTCATTGTTATTACTACACGATGCAGCCATAAAAGCCATGAAAAGGAGTAATAAAACGCTACTTTTTAATTGTTGAATTGTCTTTAAATACATATTGTTTATCTTTAAGTTATGGTTTATTTTTGGGGTTATTGAATGCTAATTGTAATGTTATTTGTCTTCAAGTCATTACTTAGTGCCTTGCCATTGCATCTTCATTGCAACGGGTAACATAAGATCTATGAGGGCAGAAACTTCGTTTTTAGAACGCAAGAAATATCCTTCTAACTCAGCATCATCGCTCTCTGGCAATTCAAGTCCAATCTGTTTGCCTTCGTCCGACGTACGAACTATGCCGTCACGACCTTGCAATCGAATGGTATCTCCTACTCCTTCAGATAATAATACGTCCATTTCTACACTCACATAAAGCGGCATAAAGTTGGTATGAAACTTATTTATGCTGAGGTGTAACGATCCATTTGCATTAGTGGTGCAATGCACTTGATGTTTACCTGCAGTGAAATAAAGAAGCGGTTTGATGCGTTCGGCATCATAATAAATCATAGATAACTTCGAAGAGTAATGTCCTTCGATGGCTTTTGCTAACGCTTGAGTGCCTAAATCGTCATCAACATACTCTTTTTTGTTTGGCAATAGCTCTTTATAACGTGCGTAATCGTCTGATAGAAACGATTCTTTTTCACACGATATCAATAGCAACACCAAGCCAATAAAAATGCTTTTTGCTACTAACTGCCATGAGGTTATTGCCTTAAAAACGTTATTCTTTATCATTATAATGCCTGTTTTGTGGTTCTATCGCTTACGTGCTACAATGCAAATAGCATTGATGTGGTTGCCATGTTTACGGAAAATGCGTCGCATTTCTAATATTCTTTTACGAGCATGGCTATTCTTTAACATTCTAAATACAATGCGAATGAAATTCCAAAAGCCTTCATCTGCAATCATACGAGCCTGCTCTAACAAGTGCATTGGTCTGCTTTCGACATACGAAATGTCGAAACCATTGTCCTCTAAGATGTCCTTCCACTCTACAAGAGTTAAGGGACGAACATTGGTTTTGATTCCTTTTGCAAGATCACTCTCTATCTCTTTGCGCACTTCTTGTGATGTATTGTCGGGATATATACCTATTTCATGAATGCCATAAAGCCCTCCTGGACGCAATAAACGTGCTGCTTCGGCTATAATAGCTTGCTTTTGTGGTTTACTTTGCATTGTTAACATGGCCTCTCCATACACCTTTGAGGCGCTATTTGCAGGTAAACCTGTTTCTGAAGCGTTTCCTATTACGATCTGCATTTTATCGTTTTGCACGTTATTTTCAACTCGTTTGGCTGCTTCTGCATTAAGTTCTACTGCCACATAGCTATGAGGTTGATGAGAAAGAGCAAGCTTTGCGGTGTAACCTAAGCCCGGAGCGAACTCTATTACATCATCATCTGAAGTGATGTTCATTGCTTTTAGCATTTCGTGAGTTAACTCTTGGCCACCTGGTCGCAACACTTTCTTACCTAATTTTGCTAGTACCCAGTGACCTTGTTCCATGTTCATGCGTTTCTCTACCATTGTTTTTTCGTTTTAGTTTCGATTATTGTTGCTTGTTTTTATTGATTAGTTGCTATGCAATTGCCCTCTACCAACGCCATGTTAAGCCTGCAAATACACTTCGAGGTTGCCCTGGAATGAAGAAAGTTAGTTGCTTTGCGGTGAAGTTTGGGAATGGTATTGCGGGGTTATGTATCTCATCACTGATGACATAACTTGATGAATAGCGTTTATTTGCGATATTTTTCATCTCGACATAGATATGCCATTTTGAGTTGAACTGATAGCCCAAACGGGCGTTCCACACATGATAAGCAGGCTGAAACATGGTGTTTGTGTGGTCGATTGGAGTGTTTCCTGGTTTCAGTTCTAATGATATAGAACCATTAAAACCACAAGAATGTTGATAATCGAGCGAGCTATTGATGTAATGTTGTGGAACTCCTGCTAGATACTTTCCATCATATTTGCCACCTTTAAAGATGAAACGACTATAATTATACACTGCTCCTAAGGTGAAACTACCGATATTATGCCCTAAAACATGGGGCTTACTTGCCACCTGAAGCCCTACTTCTAAGCCCTGATGAAGGGTCTTTGGGTAGTTTTCTGTACGCTTTAAGCCTCGCACATAGTCTTTTATTTCGAGTATTTCGTTGGTTACCCACGAGTTATAAAAAGCCACATTCCAAGACAATTGCGTTAAACGTCCCTTGCTACCAACCTCAAATGTGGTGGCTGTTTGTTTCTTTAAAGCGATAGAAAAGAGTTTCTTTGGACTGGTATTGATATTCGATGTCACCTCTGTTCCTACCAATTCGTCGAACGTTGGAGGCTCATAACTATTACTAATATTGGCAAATAGCTGGATATCTTTTTGTTGAATAGGATTGTAAACCACACCTATTCGAGGATTAAAGGCAGTGAATTGCTGATTTAGTGTACTGTTTTCTGAATAGAAATAGCGATATTTTCTCGACATATGGCTATACCATGGGCGAAGAGTTGGATCACTAAACACGTCTTTACTATTGCGAATATTATGCACTCCATGCACATCTAACACCACATGTAGCTGTTTATTCAAGGCATAATCGGCTTCAATAAAGGCGGTAAAGTTGGCAGAATGTAACTTATCCCATGCAAACATAAACGACTCTTTACCATCTTTGTTGATGTAATGGCGTCGATTCATCCAACCTAAAGAGGCTAAAGCGCCTGCCGAAAGCTGTAGTTTTGAGGTGGAATAGTTATAATAAAGGGTTGCACCAAAATCGTTATTAAAAGAATGAGGTATTGAGATGGTGATGGGAAAGGCAAACCTATCGTCGGCATATTGATAGTAGACCGATGCTAAAAGATTGCTTTTTGCATTGAGAACAATACCTGTTTGATTGGAGATTCGAAACATATCGACATTGCGATGAGGCTTATCTCTCAATATATTAGGACCCATTGAGAAGGGAAGGTCAACGCCTACGCTCACTTGTTTGGGGTTGGTTAAAAGCTGATCGAGGGTTAATGGACCTGGCATTTGAAAGTAAAGATGTGTGAAATGCATAAAGGTTCGGTTCTCGATAGTGTGCTTTTGGTTTTTCCACCCTACGTTAATAGAAGCGGTTAGACGATTGTTTTCGTTATAAATACGGTAGCCTTTTTGAGCATTATAGGTAGAAGCAACAAACATATCCCATGCACCCATACGCTTTCCTGTGGTGAATGTTAAGCCTATTGTGCCGTAAGAGCCTCCTTCGAGCTTTACACTTGTGGTGCTATCTGTTTGCGCTGTTCTACTAACAAAGTTCAATGCGCCACCCAATGTGCCTGCTCCAAACCGCAAAGCATTCGCTCCTTTAAATACTTCTACATAGCGAGCGGTCATCGCATCCATTATACCTACCACATAAGAGCCATCTGAAAAGTTCACAGGAATACCATCTTGAAGCAGATAAACACCTCGTCTTTGAGGATTACTCTGTATTCCTGAGCCTCTAATATTTAAGCGGGGCTGATCGTTTGAGCCAAAGAATTCTTGTATCATAACGCCTGGTTGCATCTTTAAGGCATCTTTTATCGTGGCTATTCGCTGATTATCTGGGCGTATTTCTACAAGAGATGTGCTGCCTGCAATGCGCCTTTGATAGGCTAAAGCCTGCATCATATCGGGTGAAGTAAGACTGAATTTGGGCTTAACCGACACTTCTTCCAATAATATAACGGTGTCGTTTAAATTGTTTTTTTGTTGAGCATGCACTGCAACAAAAGAACAGATAAGACTTAAAAAGGCAAATATTGCTTTATGTAAGTTCAAGAGATAATTCTTCATTTATAGTATTTGAGAGAATGAACGCCTTGATATTCATTTCGAATGCAAAATTAAAAAAATGAAAAAGATATTGAGGTAACAAATGCGACCGATAAAAACAAATACCCAATAGTTGTGAGATGCGCAAAGAGATTATACGAAACTATATCTATGTTATTTTGCCTTCGAGATACGTTCTAAATGAAACTAAAAAATAAAAGCATTGCTTTTACATTGTAATAGTTATGCTTTTAGGGTGCAATTGCATTGCTTTTGGAGGGCAAAAGCAATGTAATTGTTTTGCTATGCCCAATCTATTGCAATGGAACGGCTACGACTATTGTCTACTTATAATCTTGCGCTCAATGCCTTTATAAAGCTTTTCGAGTTTCGAAATATACTCTGCATTTAGATAGAAAGAGCGCCCTATATACTCGTCTTTTATCTTGTTTGCCTCGTTCAACTTCATATTCGATTGCACCAAGCTGTTATTCTGTTCTTCGATAATTTCTTGCGCTTTGTGCAGCTTTTTCATTTGCTTTTTAATCACCCAAACGCCATATATCAAGCCAAGAAGAAGGCAAATGACTACGAAAGCGGCAATAGCCATACTGTTTCGCTGTTGTTGTAGCATGGTTAAGCGTTCTTGTTCGATGATGGGAAGAATGTTTCCAATTTCTATTTTGCGCTGACGTGCATCGTAAAAGTTGGCATCTTCGAGCGAGAGTTGCACATAATCAATGGCTTTATTGATCTCTCCTCGAGTGTAAAGAAAGCCCCCCTAAGACCCTAAGAGCGGTGTTTTCTTTGGTCACCGACATGTTATCATAAATGGCTGCAAGGGCTAAATAGTGGATAGTTTGCGTTTCATCGCCAAGCTCTTTATACACCCAACCAAGGCAAGAGGTGACAATTGCTTTGGTATGTAGGTCGATATCGGGCGACGAAAGCGTTTTTAATAGTGGCTCGATGCACGCTGTGTAGTTGTGTTTCTTAAGACTTCGCATGCCAATAGCATAATACCACTCCCACGATTGGGGCTTTAATAGCGTTAAAAGCGAATCGGTATAGATATGACCTTGCGCACAATAATTGTCTCGATAGGCTTTACTTTGATTATAATCTGCGATGTCGTAGTATAAACGCACCTGCAT
>ERZ773045.485-NODE-485-length-20017-cov-9.434425_pt1 | contig 20017 bp, 20 predicted proteins | sample MGYA00580635_ERZ773045 | MGnify/ENA primary metagenome ERZ773045 (study PRJEB29015, sample SAMEA2738115) | human oral metagenome | biome: human oral; feature: human-associated habitat; material: saliva | place: China | collected 2261 ...
CGGGCCGAAGCGTGGGGCTGTCCCTCGTCCTGGAGCCGAAAACAGCCGCCCTGGCCCTCATGCTCTCCGAGGCCGGGGCGCGCGTGAGCGTCTTCGGCTGGGCCTCCGAAACCCGCGAGGACGTCGCGGCCCGCCTGCGCGACGCCGGCATCCCCGTGTTCGCGGACTCGGCAGCCTCCCGCGAGCGCGAATGGGAGCTCGCACGCGAGTTTTTGGCCCAGCGCAGCGAATTCCTCCTGGACGATGGATCCCACCTGATCCGCCTGGCGCACAACACGGAGGGCTGCCCGGGTGTCCTGGACGCGCTGGTCGGCGCGGCGGAGGAGACCACCTCGGGCCTGCGCCCCCTGCGTTCTTTCGACCTGCGCATTCCGGTTATGGCCTCGAATGACGCGCGGTCAAAGACCCTGTTCGACAACGCCTACGGGACGGGTCAGTCGTGCTGGACGACGATCCTCGACCTGATCGACCCGCGCGGCGTGGGCGCGCCCGTGGCGGGGATGAGCGTCGTCGTCATCGGCTACGGCGACGTGGGCCGCGGCTGCGCGCGCTTCGGCGCGGCGCTCGGCGCACGCGTCACCGTCGTGGAGCTGGACCCCGTGCGTGCCCTCCAGGCGTCGATGGACGGGTTCGCCGTGGCCTCGCTGGAAGAGGCCGCTGCGAGCACCGGCATGCTGATCTCCGCGACGGGCGAGCGGGCGACGATCCCGCTGAGCGCGCTGGAAGCGGCGCCCGAGGACGCAATCGTCACGGTCGCCGGCGGCGTCGACGGGGAGGTGTCCATCGACGAGGCAGTGGCCGCCTCCTGGGTCATGGCCGAGTCGGGCGATCCCCACGTGCAGACCCTGACCAGCCCCTCCGGCAAGACGCTGCGCGTCCTCGAGCGCGGGGAGGGCATCAACTACACGGCGGGCGAGGGAAACCCCATCGAGATCATGGACATGAGCTTCGGCGTGCAGCTGGCGTCCTTGCGCGAGCTCCTCACCCACGAAGGCGAGCTTGCCCCCGGCCTGCACGACCTGCCGCGCGAGGCCGACGACGCGGTGGCCGCGGCCGCGCTGGGCGCCCTGTCCCTGTCATAGTCGCAGCTCACGCCCACCGGCGGGCGGGGGCGCCCACCCCACTTCTACACTGTTAGTCAGCGTCCCCCACTGAAAGGTCCCCCATGAGCGACGTGGTCGTCTGGTCCGCCGGCATGGTCATCCCGATCACCGCCCCCTCGATCCTCGACGGCGCTGTCGCCGTGCGCGACGGGCGCATCGAGCACGTGGGAGCGCGCGACTGGGTCATCGAAACGCTCACGCAGCGCGGCCTTTCCTTCACCGAACGCCACTTTGACGGCGTGCTGCTCCCCGGCCTCGTCAATGCGCACACGCACCTGCAGTACACGGGCATGGCGTCCGTGGGCGCGGGGCAGTACCGCGGTTTTGACGACTGGGCGCGCGCCTTCGACGAGGTCTACGACGCGGGCGGCCTGGACTGGGGAGGCGACGCGGCCGCGGGCGCGCGCCTGCTCCTGGAGTGCGGCACGACCGCCGCCGCCGACGTGGTGACGGACGCCGCCGCGGCCTCGGCGCTGCACGACGCCGGGCTGCACGGCGTCGCCTACTGGGAGGTCATGAGCTGGTCGAACGAGGAGTGGCGAGCCCGAGGCGAACGCGAGGTCTCCGCATCCCTCGACGCCATGCCGACCCCTCCGGCCGTGGGCATCTCCCCGCACGCCCCCTACTCCCTCGACGCCGAGCCGCTGCTGGATCTGCCGGACATGGCCAGGCGTCGCGGCATGCGCATCCACATTCACCTGGGCGAGTCCCACTCCGAGGCCGAATGGTCCGAGACGCGCACGACCGCCCTGGCCGACCTGTGGAAGAGCGAGCACTCCTCGTCGTTCACGGCGATGCGCTCGCGCGGCGGCGGCTTCTCCTCGACGCAGTTCGTCGATCAGCTGGGCGTCCTCGGGCCCGACTGCCACGTCGCCCACGGCGTGTACATGCGCGCCGACGACCGCAGGCGACTGCGCGCCCGCCAGACTGCAGTGGCGCTGTGCCCGCGCTCGAACCGCGTGATCGGCCTGGACGCGCCGCCCGTCGGCGCCTACCTCGCCGAGGGCAACATGATCGCGGTCGGCACGGACTCCCTGTCCTCCTCCCCCTCCCTCGACCTGCTCGAGGACGTCGCCCTCCTCTTCGACCTGGCGCGATCCCAGGGCTACGAGGACCAGGACCTGGCGCGCCGCCTCCTGCAGGCCGCGACCCTGGGCGGTGCCACCGCGATGGGCCTGGCGACCGGCCCCGACCGCCTGGGTCAGCTCCAGTCGGGCGCGGTCGCCGACATGTGCGTCGTCGACGTGCCCGTCACCTCGATCGTGGAGACCATCGACACCGTCGCCCGCCACGGCGCCGGTCGCGTCGTCGAAACCATCGTGTCCGGGCGCGTGCGCTACTCGGCCTCACACTGACCCTGTCGTTTCCCTTTCGCTCAGCCTCCCTTTCCCTTCGTTTGGAGCTTCGCATGACCGACGTGTCCCCGCTGATTGATGCCATGGGCCTCGCACCCCACCCCGAGGGCGGCCACTACCGCCGCACGTGGACCGCGCCCGCCCGCGTGGACACGCCGCGCGGGAGCCGCCACAGCGCCTCAGCGATCATCTTCCTCCTCGAGTGCGACGAGGAGGCCCGCTGGCACCTCGTCCACTCCGACGAACTGTGGATCTGGTCGGGGCCCGGAGCCCTCGAGGTGCACCTGGGAGGCAGCGGGGACACCCCCTCGGCCGACCCGCACATCGTCACGCTGGGCTCTCCGGTGGGCGCGCAGGCCTCCGATCCGACCAACCCCGTGCAGGTCCTCGTGAGGGCCGGCACCTGGCAGCGCACCTTCGCCCGCGGCGACTACGCGCTGGCCACCTGCGTCGTCTCCCCCGAGTTCACCTTCGACGACTGGAAGCTCGCCGAGGGGATCTAAGCCCGATGGCACAATGTTCCACGGCTCGGACGCACAGGGAGCGATCGCGCCACTGGGCACCTTGAACGCGCGGGTGCCACGGTTCCGGCATAGGGTGAGACCATCCGCTCGGCTCATATGGGCGGCTCGTTCCAAGGAGGAAACATGGGTCTGGAAGATCTGAAGAAGCAGGCTGAAGAGGGCATCGAGAAGGCCAAGGAAACCTTCGGCGAAGAAAACGTCGAGAAGGCCGTCGAGGCCGCCAAGGACAAGGCGGGCGAGGTCGTCTCCGATCTGAAGGACAAGTTCCAGAAGTGATCTGACGGGAGGGCCGGGCCGGCATGGCCCGGCCCTTTCGCATGCCCGCGCGGCACTGTGTCCCATCCCCCAACCCTACGAAACCCCAACGATTCCAACGTTTTCCCAGCCCAGGCCTCGTTCCATTGTTTCGTGCATCGAAATGACGCCAGCGCTACTTTCGGCGCACAGATACTCTCATCGAGTCAGACCCGCCCACAAGGCGGAATCCCCCACGTCACCGGGAGGCCCCATGCGCCGCTCTGTCCGTTCCCTCGCTGCCGTCGCCGCCGTCGCGGCCCTCGGCCTGGCCGCCTGCACGGGCGGCACGAGCTCCTCTTCTTCCGCCGACGCCGAGCAGACCTACGGCCCCGGCGCCCTGCCGACCGTGACGGAAGGCAAGCTCACCGTCGCCACCTCCGATCCCGCCTACTCGCCGTGGATCCTGGACAACGACCCGGCCTCGGGCGAAGGCTACGAGTCGGCCGTCATCTACGCCCTGGCCGAGGAACTCGGCTACACCGCCGACAACGTCCAGTGGGTGCGCGCCACCTTCGATTCGTCGATCACCCCCGGCGCCAAGGACTGGGACCTGAACATTCAGCAGTTCTCCATCACCGACGAGCGCAAGAACGCCGTCGACTTCACGTCCCCGTACTACACGACCACCTCGGCGATCATCACCAAGGCCGGAACCCCGGCCGCCAACGCGAAGTCCATCGCGGACCTCAAGGACGTGCTGATCGGCGTTCAGGCCGGCACGACGTCGCAGCAGTTCGCCTCCGATCACCTGGAGTCTGGCCTGACCCAGAAGCTGCAGATGTTCAACTCCTCCGACGACACGGTCCTGGCCCTGCAGACGGGCCGCGTGGACGCGATCGTCGTCGACCTGCCGACCGCGTTCTACATGGTCTCCGCGCAGATCGATGACGGCGTCATCATCGGCCAGTTCGACGACACGACGGGCGGCGAGGAGTACGGCATCGTCCTGCCCAAGGGCTCCAAGCTGACCCCCACGGTCTCGGCTGCGGTCGATCGCCTGGCCTCGTCCGGCAAGCTTGCTGAGCTGCAGGAAAAGTGGCTGAACGAGGCGCAGAACGTGCCGACCCTCAAGTGAGGCCTCATTCATGAGTGACTACTCGAATGACGCGCTGGCCACGCCCCCCGTTTCGGCGGTGGAGCGTGGCCGGCGCGCTTATCGGCGCAAGCAGACGGTCCGGTCAATTCTCATCTCCCTGGCCTCCACGGTCGTGGTCGCGGGAGTCCTCATCGCCGTGGTCGTCAACTCCGACGGGTGGGAGGCCACCCGCAACACCTTCTTCAACGGCAAGTACTTCGTCGAGGCCTTCCCCCAGGTCCTGTCCGGCCTGTGGCTGAACATCCGGATCCTGCTGATCGCGGTGCTGGGCGTCGCCGTCTTTGCGACTCTGCTGGCGGCCGCGCGCACGCTGGCCGGTCCCGTGTTCTTCCCGATCCGCTTCCTGGCGGCCGCGTACACGGACATTTTCCGAGGCGTCCCCTTCCTGGTCGTCCTCTACCTGATCGGCTTCGGCATCCCCGCGCTCAACCCGACGACGCGCATCCCGACCGCGTTCCTGGGCACGGTCGCGCTGATCCTCACGTACTCCTCGTACGTCGCCGAGGTGCTGCGCGCGGGCCTGGACTCCGTGCACCCCTCCCAGCGTTACGCGGCGCGCTCGCTGGGCCTGTCCCACGGGCAGACGCTGCGGATGATCATCGTGCCGCAGGCGATCCGCAAGGTCACGCCCGCCCTCATGAACGACTTCATTTCCATGCAGAAGGACGTCGGCCTGATCTCGGTCCTGGGCGCGGTCGACGCGATCCGCTCGGCGCAGATGGTCCAGGCCAAGACCTACAACATGACGTCCTACGTCGTCGCCGGCCTGCTGTTCATCATCTTGTCGTTCCCCTTCATTCGCCTGTCGGACTGGTACACGGCCCGACTGCGTAAGCGCGAGCAGATGGGAGGTGCCGTCTGATGTCGGTTCCCACGATGAACGAGGCCTCCCCCACCTCGGAGAACACGACCCCGGTCCTGCGCGCCGTCGGCGTGGTCAAGCGCTTCGGCGACAACGTCGTCCTGCGCGGGCTGGACCTGGACGTCGCGGCGCACGAGGTCGTGGTCCTCCTGGGCGCGTCGGGCTCGGGAAAGTCGACACTGCTGCGCTGCGCGAACCTGCTGGAGCGGGTGGACGACGGCCAGATCTTCCTGGCCGGCGAGGACATCACGGACCCGCGCACGAACGCGGATCAGATCCGCGCGCGCATCGGCGTCGTGTTCCAGCACTACAACCTGTTCCCGCACATGTCGGTGCTGGACAACGTGACGCTCGCGGCCCGCAAGGTGCACGGCTGGGAGAAGGATCGCGCACGCGAGCGCGGCATGGAGCTGTTGGACCGCATCGGCTTGAAGGACAAGGCGAAGGAGTACCCGGATCGCCTGTCGGGTGGCCAGCAGCAGCGCGTCGCCATCGCACGCGCGCTTGCCACGCACCCGGAGCTGCTCCTGCTGGACGAGATCACGGCGGCGCTGGACCCGGTGCTCGTCGGCGAGGTCCTCGACCTCGTGCGCGAGATCAAGGAGCAGGGTTCGACCATCCTCATGGCGACGCACGAGATCAGCTTCGCCCGCCAGGCGGCCGACCGCGTCGTGTTCCTGCGCGGCGGCCAGATCGTCGAGCAGGGCCCGCCCGAGCAGGTCATCGACAACCCGCGCGAGCAGGAAACCCGGGACTTCCTGGCGCGCATCTTGCACTGAGACACGGGAAACCAGAGGGGTGGCCAACTCATCGTTGGCCACCCCCTTCTCATCCACTCGCAACGTGGTCCATTCCCGCAGGGATCTTTTCAGGGGAAAGAGCTAGCCCACTCGCACTGCAGATGCTAAGGTATCAACACGTACGGATAATGTCCGTACGAGCGAAAGAGGAATTGATATGAGCATTGCAAAGACACAGCGTCTGGAACTACGCCTCACCGAGGAACAGAACACTCTCATTCGCAGCGCCGCCACATACACATCTCGCAGCATCAGCGATTTCGTCCTCTCCGCAGCCACATTGGAGGCAGAGCGACGTCTCGCCGACCAGCGCTTCTTCATTCTGAACGAAGAGGAGCACGCCCGCTTCGAAGAGATCCTTGCGACCTCGCCGACGGACGATCCCAAGCTGCGCAAACTCTTTGATCGCCCCTCGCCCTTCGGCACTCACATCGACCTGAACACACCGAGCACCTCCAAAAACTGATGTACGTATCAGTCCTGCAAGAGCCGCGGCCTCTCGAGCGGAAGGACGACCGGTCGCGCTTCCAATCGGGCAACACTGAGATCGACGATTGGTTCCACCGATTTGCGTGGCAGAACCACCGAGCTGGAAACGCTCGCGTCTTCGTCACAACGCAGGAACCCGAGACACTTGGTTTCTACGCCCTATCGATGGGGGCAGTACAGCGCAGCAAACTCCCAGATACCCTCAAACCTGGCCAACGCCCGGAGCCATGCCCAGTTCTCCTACTCGCGCGACTCGCCGTCGATCAACGCGCGCAGGGACGAGGCATAGGCGCAGCTCTCCTCAAAGATGTACTCTTGCGAGCCTACAAGCTCAGCAATGAGGTGGGATTCGCGGCCCTCCTAGTCCACTGCGCAAATGACCAGGCACGCGAGTTCTACCTCAACCAGTGCTCACAGTTTGTACCCTGCCCAGGAGCAGAGAATCACCTGATGCTACCGCTACGCGCACTGCAGGAATTCATTAACGCTTTGTAAGCAGCCGTGTCGCAGACGGATAACGCATAGGGCCCAGGATCCGCAGATCCTGGGCCCAAAGCGTTGTCAGTATGGAATCAGTTGGCACCCTCGGTGATGGTCACCTTGAAGTCGGTGGTGATGCCGTCCGGATCGGTCAGGCTCACGGTCACCGGGTCGTCTTCCTCGCCCAGCGCACGCAGCGGGTGCAGGGTGACGACGTTCTTCTCGGACTTGCCGACCTCAAGCGCGGTCGGGTCAGAGACCTCGATCTTCCACTTGGCGGCCTTGTCGGATTCGGCCAGCTTGATCTTCAGGTCGCGCTTCTCGGGGACCTTGATGCCGCTGTCGTCGATCTGAGCGATGGGACGCTCGACCGTCTTGACGTCCTTCGGGGTCACGTAGGAGTGAGCGGAATCGGAATCGGTGGCGCAGCCGGTCAGGGCGGTGACGCCCAGGCCGAGAGCCAGCACTGCAGTAAGGACGGAACGCTTGTTCATAAGCACAATACTAAGCATCCATCCTCACAGATATGCATCACAAGGTCTGTTTTGGGACGATGTCACATCATCTCACGTCACATGGACCAGACCAGCGCTCCCGATTCCACGTCCGCCCAGTACGAGCTGGCAAACTCCGCCCGCTGCTGCGGGAACTGCAGCTGCGGGCTGTGCGTGCCCCCTCGGATGATGCTTTCGCGGGCCCCCAGGTCGGCGGCCTCCTCGGCGTACCACGAGGGCGGCCAGATCTCGTCCTGGTCCCCGTACAGCATGTGCACGGGCACGCGCCCGGTGGCCGCGAGCGCGGGCGTGTCGGGGCGCAGCTCGGCCAGGATGCGGGCGATTCCGACCAGGTTTTTCGAGGCCGTATCGAGCGCGCGAATACGTTGGAATTCCGCCCATCCGACGCCGGGTTCGTCGAAGTTCATGTCGGGGAAGTAGGTGCGCAGCACCTGCTGGCGCGCGCCGGGCCCGTGGGCAGGGGGTCGAGGATCGGCGCTATCCGACGAAGCGTGAGTAATGCCTACTTCCAGTAGAATCGCACTACCTGTTTTGGGTGTCACTGACTGAAAAGAGGCAAGAATGGCCCAGGGGAATATTGAAGGCGAAGACGAGCTCGCTGTCGAGCCGATCATCGAAGGTGAAATCATCGAGGAAGACGGTGTGGTTTCCCTGGTTTCTGAGGCATCTTCAGACCAGGACCAGCAGGCCTCGGTTTACGCGGTTTTCTTCTTGAAGAAGCTCGTTCGCCTGAAGGGAGTATGGATCTCGCGCGAGGCCTTCTTGCGCCAGGAACTGCGAAAGCTTCATCTAAGTGATGCCCAGATTGAGCATGCGATCGCGAGTGATCCTGTCTCTGCAGGTATTTCGCGCAAGTTGCTGGACAAACTGGCAAATGACGTGATCTCATTCGAAACGAAGAAATCAAGCGCACTCTCTTTTGCTGCAGGAATCCCCGGTGGCCTCGCGATGCTCGGAACCGTGCCCGCCGACCTCACTCAGTACTACGTTCACTCGCTGCGGATCATGCAAAAGCTTGCGTACCTGTACGGGTGGAAAGAATTCTTAACGGATTTGGACGATGTCGATGATGAGACGATCGCTCAAATGGGCCTCTTCTTTGGCGTTATGCTGGGAGTTGGAGGCGCTGCAGAGTCACTGCGCGACTTTGCGCGATTGATCGTTGCGCCGGCTATCGAAAAGAGGATCGCGCGCAAAGCTCTCATGAAGACGACGTGGTATCCGGTCGTCAAGAAGTCTCTGAAAGTAATTGGCGTTTCGGTCACGAAACAGAGCATGGCGAAAACCGTGTCAAAGATCGTTCCCCTGATTGGGGGAGTGATCTCGGGTGGAATGACCTTCGTTGCTCTGCAAACTCAAGCGACACGACTCAAGCAGCACCTGCGTCAGCTCCCGCCTCCGAACATTGACGCCGCGGAGTGGAAGCAAGTAAGTAACTGACGCCTCCTACTTCCCTCGAAACACCCTCCACGCCCCGCGAATCAGAGGAATCTGAAGCGGTAGTCGAGCATATGCAAGTGCCTGTTTGGCCGCAGGCTTGCCTTCCTTGCGATAATCCGCGGCCATCTTGATGTTCGCGGGGAAAACCGCTACATACAGTGCGCTCGCGGCCAAACCGGCAAGTCGCCTCGTCAAGGGAATCGCAAGGCCAGCGGCAATTGCCAATTCGGCCGCGCCGCTGACCAAAGTGTACGTTCTCGCGTTTCCCGGGAGACTGCGGGGCACAATCGCGTCATAAACCTGAGGCACTTTAAAGTGCATCACCCCCGCTCCTGCAAGCAAAAGTGCATGCCAGTGTGCTGTCTTCATCAGGCCTCCTGAATGTCGGGATCGCGCCGCATAATGAACTCGCGGTCAGCGTGGTCGCCGACCATGAACTTGTACTCGCCGACCAGCTTGAATCCGTGACGTCCGTAGAGTCGCTGTGCCCCAAGATTCTCGCTGAACACTCCGATCCACAACGGACGCGGCCCATCGGCAAGTAGGTAATCGATCGCATGCCGGAGCATCATCGATCCGCGTCCACCGCCTTGGTATTCCCGTAGCAGATAGAGGCGCTGTACCTCGCCATCGGTGGGCTTCACATCGGGGTGAGGGAGGTGCGCGGGGCAAACGGTCACGTAGCCAATCAGTTTGCCTTCCGAGGCTGTGTGCGCATCAGCGCTTCCTGGCACAGTAATGTCGGCCTCGCTTTCCTCGAGGAAAAACAGCCAGGTGGGGTGCGCAGGGTCCGCAAGCTCCACGCGAAGGACTTCGGGGGAGTAGGCCTCGTGAATGAAACGATCAAGGTCTTCGGAAGAATAAAGCTGCCCAAAAGTCTGAATGAAGCACGTGGACGCAAGCGCGGATAGTGCCTCTGCATCTTCGGGTGTTGCGCGGCGCAGCATAATTTCCCTCCTCGGGCTAGCCGATGATCATAAGAACGGTCCCGGTGCATAAAGCAGCGATTCCCAATAAATACCGTCCCGAGACGCGCTCGCGCAACATGAGTGCCGAAAATGCAACTGTCACCAGTATTGAGAGCTTGTCGATGGGGACAACTAGGGACGCGGGGCCCGCCTGGAGCGCTCGGTAGTAGCACAGCCACGAGGACGTGGTTGCGATTCCTGAAGCTGCGATCCAAGCGTGGTCGCGCAGCGGGATTGTGCGGACTTGCGCCGGTTTTGCGTGAAGTGCGACAACGATCCAAGCCATGAGCAAAACAATGGAAGTTCGGATTGCTGTTCCCAGGTTGGAGTCGACCCCTGAGATTCCTACTTTCCCGAGGATTGAGGTAAGGGCAGCGAAGATCGCAGATGCTAGCGCAAAGATCATCCACGAGGCCGTAGAAGCCTTCTGTGCGTCGGGCAGCGGGGCGTTCGCAGGGCGCTTTGTATGCTGGCTGAAAAGCCCTCTCAGCATTCCCGGCTCAAGAGTCAATCCGATTCCAGCTGTTAGAGCGAGCACGCCGACGCAAGCGATGGGGGAGAGTCTTTCACCTAAGAAAAAGACTGCGAAGGCAATGGCAATGATGGTCGAAGACTTATCGATTGGACTTACCACAGTTACCGGAGCACGAGAGAGGGCAGCGAAGAAGCAGAGCCACGATGCACCGGTTGCAAGCCCGGAGAGGAAAAGAAAGAGGTATGTGCTGGGTGCAATAGCCGTGAGCTCGGACGCAAAGTGGCCTTTGATGCTGATAACCGCCACAATCCATGCCCCGAGGAAAACGACAGAAGTCCTCAACGCGGTGACAAGCGTTGAATCGTGGCCGTAGATTCCAAGCTTCGCAAGTACAGCGGTGATGCCAGCGAAGAATGCTGAACCTAAGGCGAAGAGAAGCCACATATTTTTAGGTTACCGTTAGGACGTGCGATCGGATACCCGCCTGAAATTTCCTCAAAAAATTCCCGATACATTTATGAATGCAAACTGTTGCGAGTGTGCCGTTCTGCCTTCATACTGACTTTAGAAAGACCGGGTGCAGGTTGATGCGTTAGGCTCAAAACCTCTGTATCCACTCATACTCAGACATGAGGAATCGACGATCGGGGAAGGCCATGCATGTTTACTCCGCGCGCGAGGATCAGATAGATAAGCTCGCTGATCTCGCGGGTGCAGCCTTCGAAAATTACCCTCTTCACACGGCGGTGAAAGGGTTACTTGCTGAACCCGAAAAATTCCCCGACTGGATTCGTGATCTTCACTCCGTCATGATCCGCGTATTCGTGCGTTATCACACGGCTTTGGTCTTAGAAGATCAGGGGAGAATCCTTGGTGTCGCACTGCTGAACCGTCGCCCACCGGGGCTGCTTGAGTACTTGCGTTACTGCAGGCCGCTCCTTGGATACATGCGCTTTGGCCGCTTGGTGCGTTTCTTCTCTTTTACCGAGGCTGCGGATTCAGTTGTCCGCAAAGCGTCGGATTTTCAGTGGTTCCTGACGGTGATCGCAGTTGACCCGGAATTTCAACACCGAGGCCTTGGCAGGCTTTTCCTTGAACGTGGGATTGAAGGATACATTCGTTCCCATGGGGGAGGCTGCCTCGCATTTATTACGTGCACTCCAAGGAATGCGCACTTTTATTCGAGTGCGGGATACAGAATTGTTGGCGAGCACTCGGTGTCTTTAGACGGCAACGATGTGCCTGTGTGGTCTTTTGAGAAGGTAATCGAGTAGAGGTCTTCTGACGCGTTCTTAATGGAGGGAAGAGCGTGTTAAAGGTTTCTACGAAGAGGTTGAGGGCTTGGTATCACGTGATACCAAGCCCTCAACCTATCCTTGAGCTCTCTCGCTCGTCATTGCTGCGTGGGTCCCTGTGTCCAGGGATTTGGCTGCTGGCCCTGCTGCCATTGTTGTCCTTGACCGGGCTGCTGGCCCTGCTGCGGTTGGCCGGGCTGGCCTTGCTGCCCATTCTGGGCGCCCTGACCGTTTTGAGGCTGCCACTGCTGCCCCTGTTGCTGTCCGGGGCCGTAAGGCTGCTGTGCGGGTCGTCCACCCCACTGCTGCGCCTGTTGAGCGGACTGTCCCTGCTGCCACTGTTGCCACTGTTGGCCTTGCTGTTGTCCGGGGCTGTAGGGCTGCTGTGCGGGTTGTCCGCCCCACTGCTGGCCCTGCTGTGAAGCAGGTCCGTAGGGGTTGCGAGAAGGCTGCGCACTCTGCTGCCATTGCTGCTGAGCTGGGACCTGACTTTGCGACCGCCACTGCTGGTTTTGCCCGGGCTGCTGGCCCTGTGCAGGTTGCTGTCCCCACTGCTGAGGAGCGCCGTAAGGAGAGCCCTGAGCCTGAGGCTGCTGGCTTTGTTGCGGAGCCGGCGGAACAATACTTTGACCGCGGAAGCTCATACCTTGCTGTTGCGGCTGTTGCTGCTGTTGGGGAGGAAGCGGCTGTCCCCATTGCTGGCGAGGTGCTTGCTGCTGGCTGGGAACGGGAGCGTATCCCTGCTGTCCCCATTGCTGCGGTGCGGGTTGCTGTTGCTGCTGGGGCGGAAGCGGCTGGCTCCACTGCTGCGGGGCAGGTTGAGGAGCACTTTGAGGTGCTTGGGTCTGTCCCCACTGCTGTGGTGCGGGTTGCTGTTGCTGCTGTGGCCGTTGTCCCCACTGCTGCGAGGCAGGTTGAGGCGCGGGGAACTGGGAAGGCTGAGGAGGCTGGCTCCACTGCTGCTGCGCGTCTTGCCCAGGCTGCGATTGAGCAGCTGGCGCTTGGGTAGGTTGAGCCTGGGAAGGTTGAGCAGAAGCAGCTGGTGCCGGAGCAGCTGGCGCAGGAGTCGAGGCCGCTGCAGCCGCTGGCTCTTCCACGTGGGGCTTTGCCTGCACGGGTTCAGCTGTCGGTTGTACGGAAGGTACCGATTGGTTCGGTGTTTGAGCTTCAGGCTGGGAAACCGCAGAATGGCGGGCGGGCGAAGGCTCTGACTTCGGTGCCGGCGGAATGTGCACTGCAGGTGCCTGGGTCTGTTTCTGCGGTGCAGCATCTTGCGTTGATACCGACTGAGACTGCGCTGCCGGTGCCTGAGTTTGAGGCTGCGCGCTCTGTTGCTGAGTAGTCGAAAGCGCAGCCTGAGCTGCAGGGGCTGCGGACTGAGCTGCAGGTTGAGCAGGAGTCTGGAAAGTAGCGGGAGCGGCACTCTGGGGAGCTGTACCTAGCGGAGCTGAACCCTGAGGAATTGCACCGGGTGCGCTGCTCTGCTGGCGAGCTGCCTTTGCTGCTGCCTTTGCGCGCTTTCGCTCATCGCGCTCGCGACGCTTATCTTCACGAGTGCGTTTGCGCGTCGACAGAGCTGCTGCATGCGCCTGCTCATCTCCCGATGCTTGGTCAGCATTCTTGGAAGCGGAGGAAAGGTGGCGAAGAACGAAAATTACGAGTGCTCCAACCACCAGAACACCTGCTACGACGCCACCGATAATCCAGATCAGTGACGATGAGAACGAAGAAGAAGTCGGAGTCGAAGGAGCTGTGCGGTTGCGGTCAGGCGCACTTGGTTCGGGAGCGGGCTCGGGCAGCGGGCTGAGAGTAGGAATATCAGTTCCAAATTGCCCATTCACTGTGGCAGGGCCCTGATAGGAGCTCGTCTTCTTACCGTGGACTGCCACCTTTCCGGTGGGCTTTTGCCACGTCACGACCTGGTGAGTCGGCGAGTAGTCGCTGGTGCCACGCTTTGCGCGGTCTTCGTCGTGGAACTGGGCACCTTCAGAGGCAGTATCAAGCTCGAATACCAGCGGGCGGACACTGATGAAACCAATATCGCGCTGGCGGCCTAGGAAGTCAGTCTCTTTCATCAACTGGTCTGCGGAATAGACCAAGGTGAAATCGCCCTGTTCGGTCAGCGAATAGTACTTTCCGACGGCATCCCCACTTTCGAAGGGTGGGAAAACCGAGCAGCGAGTGAAGTTATCACCCTGCGAGAATTCGATGCGGTAGTCGCCATTCCCGTTCGAGAAGGACTTACATTTTCCCTCATCGATTTGCTTGGAGCGGTCGTAAATGTCGAAAGCCTTGCCGACACTTCCCTTGTTATAGACGCTCAAAGTCACGGAGACAGTCAGATCTGAATTAGCTGCCTGTGCGCTCGTCGCTGTGGGGAGAACGAGCGCTCCGGCAAGCACAAGTGCGGCTGCCGTCGAGTACAAACGCTTCATTGAGACATCCTTCGAAATTGAATCAAGCTTCTGCAAGCATATCGAATTGTTTTAGTGTGGCAAAAATGCTGAAGCAGAGTGCTCAGTTAGTTGGCGGTCCGTAGGGATTTCGCGGTGAATCGCCATGAGCCCCAGGAAATTCAGTAGACGCAGAACCCGGCTTTTCGGAGCCTCCCTGAGCATCGCCTATTGCATCCGATTCGCCTTCCCATTCCGTCGCAAAAGGATTCTGGGAAGTGCGAGCAGATGATCCCATCGCGCTTGGAATAGAGGAGGAACTGAGGGGGGATGGAGCTGTGGGAGTCTTCGTCTTGGATTTAAGCTTCTGACGCCTATCGAACCATGTACGTAAGAGAATAATCACAGTTGCAGGAAATAAGATGCTGAACGTCAGAGCCAAGGCTAATCGGGTGAATGATCCTTGGGAAGAGGACGATGGTGATTGAGTCGTGGGCGAACTTGTAGCGGTTGCGCTGCGCGCGTACTGGGCGTCTTGAAGCGTCGTTGGCATGGGGACTGCGACAACCCCATTGAAGTTTTTGCGTTCGATGGTGTGGAAATTCTTCGCTTTTTCTACAATTCCCTCAGCAGCGATGGTGGGGGTGCGAATATCTGTCCACTCCACGGTACTGAAGTTAGGGTGGCTGTCATCTAGCTGAGCACCGCTGCTGGTTTTAATGAAACGCATATAAAACCCTGAAAGCGTGACGCTCTGACGTGAGACGACTGTATTTTCGGGAAGCCCCAAAGACAGCTTCTCCAAGGTCAGTGGTGACGTAGCGAATGTCAACTTCCCGTCTTGGTCGATACCAACATAGGGATTCGCGTAGCGATTAAATTCCGTGTGCATCGTGCAATCGTTCGAATATGTCGCTTGAGTAAAAGTCACCGACGACCAATCCAGCGCAAGGGCAGAAGCTTGGCAGGCCTCTTCAGTCAGTGTCTTCGAAAAATCATGCACCGTTACTTGATAGCTGACCGAATTTGGCTCACGAATTGTGAAGACTTCCTCAATTTTTACTTCGTTTTCGGCGCTATAACCGGGGGTAGCGGTGAGAAGCGACAGGGCGATCACAGAAGCGCACATAGCTGTCCCAGTCTGCAGGTGGTGAAGGTATCTGTGATAGGGGTGCATAAATTTCCTCAAGGTGAGCTGAGATCCAAGGATGTGCGAGCGGTAGTGGTCGATTTAAGCCGAAGGGCTACGCCACTCCGAATCGAAAGGATTGTGAGGTTCTTGAACGGTCGGGGTGGGTGTAGGGGGCGCCGAAGACTGAGCTTGGTAGTCGGAGGGGACAAGGATCCCCGCCTGAGTCTTATTTCGTTCTAGACCCTTCTTCAGTATCCACCACATGCACCACACGAAAAACCCCCCCAGTCCCACGCCGATTACGGGGTTGATGACCCGGTTGATCAGCCACCCAAGACTAAAGGGTGATGGCGAGCTTGCTGTAGACGAAGGAGTGTATGAGCTTGCTGAAGGTGAAGGAGTGTATGACGTCGGCGCCGCAATGGTGCGTGAATGCGGAAAATCTGTCATTTCGGTCGGTACTGGAACGGCCGTAAGTTCGTTGAAATCTTTGCGCTCAATCGGGTGGGAATAAGAAGAAGAACCTGGGATATATCCTTCGGCACCGACGACCGAACCGAGGTCATTAATCCACCTCACCGAATCACTCGTCGGGTTGCTTTCGACGAGTTCCGCGCCTTTCGTGCCCTTTGTGATGGCTAGGTATCCGCCGGTGAAATCAACTCGACGTGCTATCACGGAAATATCTTCGGGCAGGCCAAGCGAGAGGTCTTTGAGCTCCAGCGGAGCCGCAGCAAAGGTCACCTTTCCATCCTGATCGACTCCAACGTACGGGTTTGTTGCACGCTTGAAATCCGTAGTAATTTCGCATTGTTTCAAATATGAGTCATCGGTGAAGCGAGTCTGAGACCATTGTTGGACCATGGGAGATGCGTCGCAAGCATCTTGGGTGAGCGTCTTTGAATAGTCGATAACCGTAATGGAGTGACTGACGTTGCCGTCCGACAAAATCATGAAAAACTCTCTGATCTCCGCCTGATTGCGAACAGCATGAGCGGGCGATGCCCCGAATAAGGAAGCGGAAATCATGAGCGCACAGGCCGTAAGGCTCAGCAAAATGCGATTTCGTCTGGAAATAGATGCTCTCATGAGTAATTCCTTAGTTTTTCGTGATTTCCTGCGGCTGTGATTGCGTAAGTCTGAAGTCATTCCTCCGGCGGCGCAAAACGATTGCGTCCCTCTGAGGGTTTGCTCGATGCGGCCCCGCCCTGCGCGGAAGGAGAAGGGTGGAAAGGATCATCCGCGGCCTCGGCTGCTGACGCTGCCTCGGGAATCGAAGGAATATCCGGGGTGCTGGACGCAGGCTCCAAGGAGAAGGGATTGTGTCCAAGCGGGGTAGGGGATGGGGAGGGCTCGGGATGGGGGAGCGCTGTGGAGGCCTCGGCCCCGGTAACGGGCTGTGAACTTACATCAAAAAGATTCTCTAAACTTGGCTGGGCAGGCGGTCGAGCTGGCTCGTAGTACTGGGGAATAGCGAGCGGCGACGGTTCTGCCTTCTTTTGCTTCTTCTTCTTTTTCTTTTTGAGCGAGTCAAATCCCCAGACAATTGCGATAAAGATGATGGCTATTGGAAGGCCACCGTATTTTTGAAGCGAACTCAAGATGGTGTCAAAAAACGTAATGGCGTCAGGCGTGGAGTTTGAATTCTGCGAACTTGTTGCACGTCGCGACGCGGCTTTGGACGGAGCCGAGGTCGCTTGATTGACGGTAGTGAGGTCACTAGGCACATCAACTGGTGAAATACCCGCGCGCTCCATGCGGCTAATCGGTTGAAAATTTGAGTGCACCTTGAGCGTGCCAATAGCTGCGACGGGAGCATTCAGTGCATCGCCGCTCCACTGAACAACGACGCCGCGATTGACGCCAGCGGAAATAACACCCTGCGATGAAATCTGGGTAACTGCGGCGTTCGGTGCGCCTAAACTGATGGAACGCGTGCCTTTGATATCTGTATCAGCAGGGAAAGAAAGATGGAGGTCCTCAGCAGTTACCGGGCGTGTGGCAAAGGTGAAATCGCCCTGTTTATTGATCGCTAGGTAGGGATTATTGCCCATGAATTTTGCGCTAATCCTGCAATATGACTGGTTATTGTCATTTGAGAAGGTTGTTTCCGCGCCGAGGTTCGTCTGGGGAAGAGAACGACATGCCTCTTCGGTCATTGTGTGAGAGGAATCCGCGATGTTGAGCTCATAGCTGATTAGTCCGATATCGCTGAAGGTGAAGCTCTCGAAAATGGTGACATTGGCATTGTCAGCAAGTGCAGGTGTCGCCATCAGGGTGGACGCACCGCCGGCAACGAGGAACGTACAGGCTGACATACCCAGCAGGCGCGCCACGCGTCGCATCAGAGTGGATCGCATATGAGTCCTTCCAAGATCATTGCCGAGGCTGTGGCCAGTCTAGTGTGAGTGGGCCCTCCTGTGTGGGGTGAGCTTGGGGAGGACTCCAGCTGTATTCCTAGAAAACGCTCAGTTCTTTGGCGGCTCAAATGGGTTGTGCCAGCCGGTTGAAGAGGGAGAAGGCGGTTGCGAGCCAGTGGAGGGCGAACCCTGGTAGGGCGAAGTGGGTGCTGATCCCACCTGTGGGCCCATACTGGTCGGCGTATAGGTGCCTGCGGGTGTCGACGAGCCGTATGGTTGGGGGAAGGGCACTCCAGCTTGGTATGAGGTGAAACCGCCTTGGTAGAGGCCGGCCTTCTTTTTCCTCCTGCGTGAGATCAAAACTGCAGAAATCGCCACGAGAACGGCGGTGATGAATACACAGGAGAAAAGAACCAAACGCATGCCTGGAGTTCCAAAAAGTGTGCGCCCTAGCGCCCCGGTTCCTTGGGCATTGCTGGACGGAGTCGTGACAGTGGGAGCCTGAAGATTAGCGGGCACTTCAACAGCGCTAATGCCGTTAAAGTCCTCGCGTTCTTGAGCGTGGAAACGGTCGTCGATTTCCACCGTTCCTTCGGCGGCGACCACTTCTTCAGAAACCTCATCCCAGTGAATGGTGTCGCCAGAATCATCACGACGCACTGAGGCGCCTTCGCTCACAAGCGATGTATTGAGGTTCTTCCCCGTCAAAGAAAAGCGATGCGAAGAAACAACGGTATTGCTGGGAAGGCCGAGGTTGAGGTCTTCAATTTTCACAGGTTGTGCGGCGAAAGTAAGGTGTCCGCTTGAGTCAACCGCCACGTAGGGATTCTTGTGTCGGTTGAAATCGGTTTCGATGCGGCAATAGTTGTAAGAAGAATTGGCTTCGAATTCGACAACCGACCACTGTTGAGCCAAGGGGACTGCCTCGCAGGCAGCTTCGGTCATGGTTTGAGTGCGGTCAAAGACCCATATCTCGTATTGGCTACGTCCGCTACCGCGTACGTAAACGCTTTCAGTAATCGAAACCTCCTGCTCTTGAGCATGAGTAGGGGAGGACAAGCCAATCGTGACAAGGAATCCACACGCAAAAGCGCAGGCAAGGAAAGAGCGCGCTGCCGGCCTCGGGAAAGAAAAAAGCATGAGGTGCTCCTAGAGGGAATTTCGCCAGTCGGTCGAGTACGGGTCTGGTGCCGAATCCGCGGCTTCCGCGGGACTTGCCGCTGAGGGCAGGGAAGAAGCGGGATCAGGGGAGGGCGCATAGGGGTTGTACGGCTCCGAAGACGTAGCAGGCGAGGGCGAAGCCGGAATCTGCGAGGCCGAGGCCGGCTTGGAATCGCTGGGCGCGAGGCGGGGATCGGCGGGCACGGTGCCGTGCGGCGTGCTCGTTGAGGGGGCCGGCGATCCTGTTGAGAACGCGCTGGCAGAGGTATCTTTTCCGCTCACGCTCAAGGGGCTTGGTGTCTGGGAAGAAGCCCCCTGCTTGCTGTGGGATGGAAGCGGTGTAGGCACGCGTACGGGGAATCCGCCGCTCTGGTATTTGTTCTTGCGACGCCGGCGAGCGGAATACCTTGTTATAAACGTCGCACCGCCAAAGACGACGATCGCTGGGAGCAAGCGAATGATCAATTGCCCGAGGCCGGACGTCACTCCCGGGGTGCTTGAGCCTGAAGACGCCGACTTCGAAGAAGGGGAGGGGCTGCTAGAGCTGCTTGCGTTTGCTTTGACAGTAGAGGAAGCGTCTTTCAGATTTCCGGGCATATCAACGGCTTCAATACCTTGATAGGTCTTGCGTTCTTGGGTGTGGAAATCGGTGTCGACGTCGATCGTCCCCTCAGCAGCGACGATATCCTTTCCGATATTTTTCCAGGAGACGTTATCACCTGTGCTGTCCTGGCGGGTTTCTGCTCCCTGCTTTACCCGTGTCGCGTGGAACCCTCTTCCTGAAAGGCTCACGGACTGGTAGGTGAGAGTCGCATCCTCGGGAAGTTCACGACCGAGATCTTCAAGCACGACGGGGCGAGCGGCAAAGGTTACTGTTCGATTCTGATCGACAGCTGCATAGGGATTCACATGGCGATTGAAATCGGTTTCGATGGTGCATCGAGTTGAGGTTGGTGAGGAGCTGAAGGTGACGCGAGACCACTCCAATGCCACGGGGAGAGACTCGCAGGCTTCCTCACTGAGGAAGTTGGACTGCTCGATGAGCAAAAACTGGTGAGTGACACGTCCGTCTACTCGGACCCAGAAAGTCTCGGAGATACTGAAACGGTGGCCTGCCGCATGAGCTGATGGAGCATTGATCACTGGCGCAGCCATCGCCAGAGCGCACATGCCGGCAAGAGAGAAGGCCGCAACTCGCTTCGTCAAAGGGAAAGACATGTCATGCTCCTATGAGGGGTTAACTGCCGTCGGGGCGACCGCGGCTGCGCGCGG
>ERZ773045.486-NODE-486-length-20002-cov-10.122625_pt1 | contig 20002 bp, 16 predicted proteins | sample MGYA00580635_ERZ773045 | MGnify/ENA primary metagenome ERZ773045 (study PRJEB29015, sample SAMEA2738115) | human oral metagenome | biome: human oral; feature: human-associated habitat; material: saliva | place: China | collected 2261 ...
ACGACTTCCCTTCTACCGCCTTTTATCTCTCCAAAGCCAACTACCTAGAAGTCACAGCTAAGCACGTCTCTAAAGAGGATGCTTTGGTTGAGCTCGCCAACCACTACCACTTGAGCTTAGAAGAAGTCCTCACCATGGGGGACAACTTCAATGACCTTCCTATGCTCAAAAAAGCAGGCATCGGGGTCGCTATGGGCAACGCTCCTCAAGAGGTGAAAGACGGAGCAGCAGTCGTGACAAAGACCAACAATGAAAACGGGGCTGGGCAAGCGGTTGAAACCTATGTGTTGATTTAGTCATCCGTTTAAAAAGGACGTCGAGTATAATACCCGACGTCCTTTTATAGATCTATTGACGAATGTATAGCACTAAAACTACACCATTTTCATATAAATGCTATCCCAACAATGTCTGCAGAATTGGAACCACAATCACAAATAAGACTGTGCTGAGAGTGACCACATTCGTTGAAAACTCAACATCACCTTTACCTTGATTGGCAAGGATAGGAAGAACTGCCAAGGCTGGTGTTGCTGATTGAATCATAAAGGTTCTAAATTCTGGTGCCACCATATTTGGAGAGAAGAACTTCAGAACCAAGAGCATGATGACCGGTGCAAGAATAAAACGACCAACCAGTGTGATAATGGTATCTTTATCAAAGCGAATCGTCTTAAGTCCTGCCTTAGCTAGGACGATACCGATATAGACAAGAGATAAGGGCGTTGTTAAACTACCAATATAAGTCAAGGTACTTTCCGCAAAACTTGGAACAGGAATACGCAACACCAAAAAGACGAGGGCTACGAGAAAACCTAATAAAGGAGCTGGGAAAAGCTTCTTCCAATTAAATTTTTGAGCCTGTTTTGAAGCCCCTTCTTTACTATCAGAAGTCATCAGATAGACACCTAATGTCCAAGTAGATACTGTATTTGTAATATAATAAACCAAGAAGTAAGGAAGGGCTTGATTTCCAAACAAAGCGATATTTAAAGGCAAACCAATAAATATGGTATTGGCATTAACAAAGGTATTAATCATAGTCCCTCGACGACCTGGGCGCACTTTAAAAACTTTCACTGCGATAAAGGCCGCTAGGTAACCAAGAATGAAGGCGATAAACGTGTACAACAAACCGCCAGACAAGCTAATCAGCTTATCTAAAGTTAAATATTTAAGAACAGAGGTGAAAATTGCAACAGGCATGGCCACGTTCATAATGAGCTTAGACAAGTCATTTCCGAAACTCTCTTGGAACCAACCGCGGACTTGCAAGAAATAACCAAGAATGATGATGACGATAATGGGTACAATACTCTGAATTGACGTTAAAAAGATTTCCATAGTCTCCCTTTCTATCTAACAAGACATACACAAAAGGTGTACGAGGCATCCCGTCGCACTCGTACACCCCATTCCCATTTACTTATTTATATTCTGGGTACCATTTCAAATCACGGACCGCTTTAGCCATATCTGTTTCTTGAGCACGCGCAAGACCTTGTTCTTGCGCTTTTTTAGCAACTGCTTCTGCTACTTTGATAGACACATCAGCTACATACTTGAATGGAGGTAAGACTGGTGCTCCTGGTTCGCCTGGATTGACAATACCACTCAATGAATGTGCGGCAGCGCCAATCATTTCATCCGTCAACAGACTCGCTTCAGAAGCCAGCATACCAAGTCCAAGACCTGGATAAATCAGTGCGTTATTCGCTTGACCAATCACGTAGTCCACACCTTTATAGGAAACTGTACCAGCTGGAATTCCTGTTGCAACAAATGCTTTTCCGTCTGACCATTCGATCAAATCTTTGGCACTTGCTTCAGCTAGTTTGGTTGGGTTTGACAATGGGAAAATGATAGGACGTTCAGTGTTTTCACACATAGCTTCTACAATTTCTTTTGTGAAAGTATTTGGCTGAGTTGAAGTTCCCACAAGAATGGTTGGTTTAACCGTCTTCACTACTTCAAGAAGGTCCGTCAACTGATCTGCATTGGCAAAATCAGAACGTTTCTTAGCAAATGGTTTTTGTTGCGGCGTTAAGTCATCCATATCATCAAAAAGGAGACCTTGTTTGTCGACCATAAAGAAGCGTTTATAAGCTTCTTCTTCAGGCAGACCTTCACTAACCATTTCACGAAGGACACGAGAAGCAATCCCTGCACCAGCAGTCCCACCACCATAGCAGAGATAAACTTGATCCGTTAATTTTTCACCTGTAATATCCAATGCCCCAAAGATCCCACCAAGGGTTACAATACCAGTTCCTTGGATATCATCGTTAAAGGTTGGGATTTGTTTTCGATATTTTTCAAGGATGTTGGCAGCATTTAAGCGACCGAAATCTTCCCAGTGAAGGTAGAGTTTAGGGAAAAGACGTTCTGCAGTTTGGACAAATTGATCGATAAAATCATAGTAACGATCACCACGCACACGTTCGTGGCGATTTCCCAAGTAATTAGGATTGTTACGAAGTTCTTCACGATTGGTACCTGCGTCAATGACCAAAGGAAGTACCATTGAAGGATCAATTCCTGCAGCTCCAGTATAGACCATCAGTTTCCCAACAGAAATATCGACACCATTTGTACCCCAGTCACCAATACCGAGAATACCTTCTGCATCTGTCACAACAATAAGACGAATTTCACGATCACCCGCTGCATTTTTCAAAGTCGCTTCGATATTTTCAGGGTGATTGATGTCAAGATAGGCCGCATATTGTGGGTCTACAAAAAGATCGCTATAGCCTTCGATGGTATCGGCAATAGTTGGATCATAAACAATGGGATTAAACTCTTCCAAATGTTGAGCAAATAGGTAGTAAAATAGAGTACGATTTGTATTAAAAATTTCCATTAGGAACAAACGTTTTTCCAAATCATTAACCTTTGTTTGCATTTGCGCATAAGTTTGCGCTGCTTGTTCTTCAATGGTTTGAACGTAAGGTGGTAGGAGGCCAATGAGACCTAGTTGCTTACGTTCCTCTAAAGTAAAGGCAGTTCCTTTATTGAGGAAAGGGTTGTTTAAAATATCATGTGCAGTCATCATGTGACCTCCTTATTAGTTTAATTTATTATACCACTTATTTGCATTAAATGACACTTTGTTCTATATATGATACAATATGAATGAATCACTCAATGAAAGTTCAGGCGATACAACCGAAAATGATGCGATTTCAATAGATAACAAAATAATAGGTTTATCCATCACTTCCTAGATAGTCACGGTCATCTCTTAAAAAAGCCTGTTCCTTTCCACCTTTTAGAAGGTTATTCTCATCAAAAGATCCACTGTTTTCAGGTACTCTTTTTTCCACTTATGATGATCAATACCTATAAAAACCATAGATAATAAATCTAAAATATGTTTGTTATAAAATACTTTGTTTTGTTTAAGGTGTTATTTTTGTCATTTAAAACTTGTATTCTGGTTACATGAAAACAAAACATTATTTACAACGGTATATAGCGCAAAAGGTCAAATATTTGCGAAAAAAACAAAACATGAGTCAAGAGGAGCTATCGGAACGGGCAGATCTTGGATTAAAATACATCAATCAATTGGAAAATCAAAACGTGAATCTGACCATTCACAGTCTTGAAAAAGTCATTTCTGCTCTTGAGTTAACGCCTGAAGAATTCTTCAATTTTGATTCACTCGAAGCGTCTTCAGATCCTACTGACAGCCTTTCACTTAAGAGAGTAAACATGAAAATTAAACAACTTCCAGTTGGAAAAAGGGAAAAGATCCTAACGATTTTTGAAGATCTTTTAGATAGCCTTTAATTGTCCTCTGACTCACCTCAGATTGTAACAAACAAAAAATCATATAGTCAAATTAGCTATCACGGATAATTTTTGCTTATCCATGTCTGTCTATTTAGAAGAGGGAGCCCAATGAATCTTAAGGACTTTTATTATTTTTTTGATCTTAGTCAACAGCAATCCTTTACTGGGGTTGCCCAAAAACACGGGATCAGTCAACCATCCGTTTCCTATGCGATTAAACGACTAGAAAAGGAATTTCACTGCCCATTAATCGCGCACGATCCTTCTCACCGTACTTTCAAATTAACGCCCCAAGGAGAAATCTTGCTACGACATATTCAAAAGGTCCTACCTGAGATTCAAGGGGCTAAAAAAGAGATCCTCCGGAGTCTCTCTCAATTCAATACGATTGGTTTCCCACCAATCATCATTGACTATCTTGTCCGAAAACAACCCGCCTTTATCAGTAATGTTGCAGCTCTTCAAAGTATCCATCCTGTTCAAGAAGGGTCTGTCGAACTTTTGGAATTACTTTCCAAAGGAGAACTAGATGCTAGTTTTTTAGGGAGTTTAGAACCGATTAAAGATCATCGCTTCCAGGTAAGAGAAATGGCCAAACGAGATCTCTTCTATATCCTTCATCACAACCATCCACTAGCCTCAAAAAAAGTATTACAATTTTCAGACGTCATCGATGAAGATTTTATCATTCCAGATGAGCACTTTGTTCATTTAAAAGCCTTTGAACTGTTGAATGAGCGCTATCACCATGAGGCTACGCCCTTCTTTCAGACGGATGATATTCAGCTCCTAAAACAACTTCTTCGTAAACAAGTGGGGATCAGTTTACTAGCAGATCTTGCACTAACAGATGATGAAGAGGAATTGATTGCCATTCCGATGGATGAAGACGAACGGATCAGCTTTTACGTTTCATTAGTTGAACCGAGGGAAAGTAATCTCAAACCGGAGGTCATCCAATTCTTTGAAAAATTACTAAGCTAATCACAACCTCCATTCTTTGTCCTGATTTAGAAACATAAATAAAGTGACTAGCTAGTATTTTTTACGACTAAAAAATATAGTAGAAATGCCGATAAAATAAGGATTCCTGCAAATTTGTGGGAATCCTATTTTCTTTTGCTCAATTTGTATATTTAAATTATTTTGTGTATGTTTTTCTTACTCAGCTTTTTATCAATAATTAGGGATATAAAAGCCGGTAAAACCCTTGATTATTATACCGTTGACAAGTTTTTCAAAAACCTGTATGATAGAAAAAAGTTTATTAAAAAGGGGACGTATTTTGAAAAAATATACTATTTCACGTAAACAAACTTTAACTTTAGCTTCTGTTGTTTTAGGAACTGTCTTCACAGGAACGACTATTGCTTCTGCTGATGACGTTGCACCTGCAACAACCCAAGCTACTCCTGCAGCTACTACAGCAGCAAAATCGCCTATCACGGCTGCAACCGAAGAAATCAACGCCAAAGCCAATACACCAGTTGTTCCTGTTGATAAAGCAAAAACTGGGGATGTTATCGCTGTGGACGTTAAAAAAACTGGCCCATCTGCTAAAACAGACGGTGCAGATACAACCACTACCTCAACAGCAACCATCAAAACGACTAGCTTAGCAGATCAAGACACACCTGTTGGCACTTCAAAACCAGTCTCTTCTACCAAGACAGCTACATCCACTAAAGAAACAGCGGACTACACTGAGACAACAACTGAAACAGTCAATAAAACAACTGTGGTCGAAGTTACAAAAGAAGCCGATATCGTCAATAAAAAAGAAGTTCAAGGAACATCCGACATCGTCTTTGTCATCGACAAATCAACTTCAATGGATTCTCACATCAGGGATACGATGAAGAATGTCGAGACCTTCGTTCGCAATCTATCGGCAAAAAATATTCAAGCTCGTTTAGGATTGGTTGAATACGAAAGAGCTAGTGAAGTTAAATACCATGATTTCAATGGATCTAAGTTCACAAGTGATACAGAAAGTTTCATTTCTGCTTTGAAAACCATCAAAACTAAAGGCTACTATGAAAATGCTACTGTTCCATTGAATCATATCGCTACTTCAGGAGACTACAACTGGGGGACTGGGGCAAACAACCATCGCTTTGCTTTCTTGATTACAGATGAGGACATTGATCTTACAAAGGATACACCAACAAAAGAAGCGACACTGAAAGCCCTTAAAGATGCTGGTATCTCTTTGACAGTGGTTGGTGAAACACGTGAAAAAAAAGACTTTGATCCATTGGTCAATGGAACAAATGGTCTCTACTTAGATATCGACAAAAATTTTGCTAACTTGTTGAACGTTCAATTTGCCAATAAAGTCGTTGAAACTGTCCAAAAAGGTCGTGTCTTCAAAGTCCAAACAGACAAGTATGAGTTGATCTCAAAAACTCATCGTGTGGCGAAAGTAAAACCACAAACTCCTAGCATCCAAACGCCTGCAACACCGACTCCTACTCCTCAAAAACCGGCTGTTGTAACCCCTGCGAAACCGACTGTATTCACACCTGCTAAAAACGAGCCTGCCAAAACAGCAGTCTATATCGCACCTGCAGCTCTTCCTCAAAAAGAAGCAAGTCTTCCAAATACAGGAAGCAAGACCTCAATTGCCTTGACAACTCTTGGCCTTGGTCTTCTTAGCATGGGTGCTGCCTTTGGCCTCTCTCGTAAAACAAAGAAAGACTAACCTGAAAAAGGCCTAATCATCTGATTAGGCCTTTTTCAATCTCTATTTCAAAAACTCTACCATCCATTGCTCGAGGAAATCCATAAACCGTTGGACAGCTGGAGATATCTTTTCTTTTTTAGGGAGGGCCATCCCAAGGGAAACGAAGCGCTTCGGACTGAGCGGAACTTGCACCACTTCTTCTTTCCAGTCTCTTGCAATCATAGCTTGGTTGAAGCTGACTCCTAGACCAGCCTTGACCATCTGATAGGTCGTAAAGCCGTCCTTGGTTGTGAATCGTGTCTGCAGATTAAGGCTTTCTTGCTTAATTAAGCGGTCTTGGTCCGTATCTTGACCAGGTAAGGTATGAATAAAATCTTCTGTTTCTAGATTTTTTGCTTGGTAACAAAAAAGCAGATGGAAAAACTCACTGAGAAGGCGACTTTCTCCTTCTGGGAAAAGTATGATAACGAACTGACTGTTTTTCACTTTGCGACCTCCTGGTCCACTCGAAAGGAAGATGTAGAGACTTTGTGCCAGGTGATTGAAGAATTATAATAAAAATTTTAAATCCAACAACAAAAGGACATCAAGCAAATTATGTCCTTTTTGTGTTCTATTCAAGAAATATGATTACAATAAACTCCTATTTCCACAATCCACCTAAGATTTGTTTTTCTAACAAGTCTAAGTCCTCTTCCCTGATTTCGCCATTATCACCAACAATATATAGTTGAGAGAAGTAAGCTAACAAGGGCCTACACAAATGCGAACCATTTGAGGAATTGTGATTTCAGGATTAATACGTGGATCGGTAAGCAATTCTTTGTGGAGTGCCAGTAGTTTATCCTGGATAGTATTCCAGATAAAAATCTGTTCATTTCTCAGTTTCTTATTAGAGAATATTTCATGCAAAATAATTTTCATCAAGGCACGATTTTTTTTGAGATAGGTCATGCGATTGTGGACGAGATAATGTACCTTTTCTTCTGTCGTTTCAAAAGTTAAAAGCTCGTCAAAAAAACTTCCGAAGAGTCCTGGAACTACAGGGTGTAGAATAGCCGTTAACAAATCGACTTTCGTTTTAAAATACTTAAACAAGGTAGCCTGACTGAGTCCAGCATGCTCCGCTATGTGAAGAGTCGAAGTTCCATTATATCCCTTGGTCGACATGAGATCCACTGCTGACCGCATGATTTTTTTCTTCCCTTGAGGATAATCTGCTTCCTCTAAATAATCTTCAAACGATTCAAAAATAGTCTTATCCATTTAACATTCATACCTTATTGCTTTTTTGTATTCATCTTTAAACTTTACGGTAACGGCGCAAACCTACAATATTGAGAACTGTCAAAGCGACAAGGAAAAGTAGTAAAACACCGATATTAGGTAAAACTTCCCCAAGTCCTCGCCCGTAAAGAATAATCTGACTCATCGCATCACCAGAATAGGTCAATGGCAAAAATTTTCCTACCGTTTAAGCCCAGTCTCCCATAGATGACAATGGAATAATCCCTGAAAAAAAGAGCTGCGGCATAATCACAAGAGGAATAAATTGCATCATCTGGAATTCTGATTTGGCCAAGGTGGATAAGAGAATTCCAAAGGCTAATGCAACAAGAGCCAGTACTACATTAACTATTATAACATTAAATAGATTTCCGACAACTTCTACATCTAATAACCAAATGGCTGCTAGGACTACGACTGCTGTTTGAAGAATCGCAATGAGACCGTAAGACAACATGTAACCATAAACAATCTCAGAACGTTTGACTAGTGTTGCTAATAAACGCTCTAGTGTACCGCTGGTGCGTTCTTTCAAAAGTGCCATACCTGAAATCAAAAAAACAAAGAAGAACACTACAAAGCCTATCAAAACTGGGATCATACTTGTAAAAATGCTTGTATTTTCATCACCATACTGGTAGGACTCCTTGATTTCTGTCGCTTTCACCTCCAAATTCAACTGCGGGAGAACTTGCTTAACACGAGCCAGTAATTGATTACTTCCTTCACTAGCGATACTAGTCCGCAATACTTGTCGACTCGTAGATGTTTTAGAAGCATCTGTATTGGCATAATCGACCTGATATTCCCCATCTTTATAAGAAACCACCGTATCTACTTTTTCATCAGCCAAGTCTTTCTTCGCTTGATTGAGATTATTGTAAGTCTGTACATTAACATGGTCCAAATCATCCATTTTCGTCACCAAACTAGTTGGGAGATCTTGTGTCGCTAGTTTAATATTCACGGTTGTGCTAGCTGAAAACATAAGGTTCATCAACCACATAATGAAGACTGGGGCCACAAACATCATGGCTAGCGTTCGTTTATCACGAAGCAATTCTTTTATGACTTTTTTTGCAATGGCAATGGTTCTCATCTTACTCTCCTTCGGCTTTCAAAAAGACTTCTTCAATACTTGACACACCATAACTTTCTTTGAGATTTTTTGGGGTGTTAAAGGCAATGATTTTCCCGCCTAACAAAAGACCGATCTTATCTGTCAGCTCTGCCTCATCCATAACGTGAATTGTGACCAAGTTCCCTACCCTCTTGTCTCTAAGCGCCATCAACTCTTGCCAGATTTTCTTTCGAAGAGAAGGGTCAATTCCAACTGTCGGTTCGTCCAAAATCAAGAGTTGCGGATTTCCTAAAAGCGCAATGGCTAGTGACAAGCGTCGCTTCATACCTCCAGAATAACCAGCTACGACCTTATTTAAGTGTTCTGTCAAATCTACCACTTGAACCACATGGGCAATTTCATCCTTTAAGTCTTTTTTGGAAAGACCTTTTAGCTGACCGAAAAATTCCAAATTTTCTTGTCCTGACAAAGCTTCATAAAGAGCATCGGACTGGGCCATATAGCCGATATCTCTCAGAATATGACGATTGGGCATGGTGCGGTCTAAGACTAAAGCGATACCCGCATCCGCCTTTTCCATCCCTAACATGGTTTTAATCATGGTCGATTTGCCAGAACCTGAAGGACCGATTAAGCCAATAATTTCTCCTGCCTGTAATTCAAAACCAACATGATTTAAGACCATTTGACGACCAAAAGATTTTTCTAAATCTTGTAAATGTAGCAATGTTTTCATTTACTTCCTCCTAGGTGAGCGAGCACTCACTTTATGACCATGAGACTATTATAGTGAGTGAACACTCACTTGTTAAGTAGAAAATTGAAAAAACCTCCCTTCTCTTTCGAGAAAGGAGATTTTCTTTTATGGTCGTCCACCAGGGCCTCCATTTCCTTGAGGGCCACCGCCAGGTGCTCCTCCGCCTCCAGGCATCGAATTTACAATCTCAGTTTGTTTTTCACCGTTGATATAAATATCACCACCTGTGTAGGTCGCTGTTCCATCAAAGTCAAAACCAGTTTGACCAGTCATTTTGATGGTTCCTCCCGTAACAGTAATGTTACCATTTGAGTCAATTGGATCCGTGTCCCCTTGACCAACTTCAACCGTCAAGTTCCCACCATTCATAGTAAAGAAGATTTCACTTTGTTGGGCGTTTTTGTTGGCCGCATTGACACCATCATCTGTTGAGTATATGGTGATGTCTCCACCGTTGATAGTGATTGACTTACCTTCAAGCCCTTCTGTAGAATTCTTAACGGTATAGGTACCACTATCAATAACCAAATCACCTGATGCGTGGATACCATCGTCCCCTGCAGTAACAGTGATGGTATTATCAGAGAGATACATGGTTCCTACAGATGTGTCCTCATCATTGTCGACCTTAACTCCGTCTTCCTTGGCATCGATAGTCATGGTCGTACCGGTAATGTTGAGTTCATCATTGACATTAAAGGCATCTCCGACTGCTTTGATGTTGTAGGTTCCACCTGTGATGTGAAGTGTATCGTTTGCCTTAATACCATTGTTTTTCTTACCATCTACATTGAGAGTTCCTTTACCATTGATGGTCAAGTCCACTTTAGAGAAGAGGGCTGCATCAGCTTTTTCATCACTATTAGAAGCTGAATCTGATAGGCTATTGGTTGTGCCATCTGCTAGAGTTAGGTAAACATGACCAGCTGATGTAGCGGAAATAGCTGCATTGGTATTGGTCATGGTCACACCCTTTAGAACAATATGTACATCATCAGTCTTTTCGGCTTCAATCTTGATTTGAACTCCGTCGGATTGACCAGATATGACATAGGTTCCTGCCTTAGAAATAGTAACAGTCGAACCTGATACGGCCACTCCGTCACCTGATACCGTCGCTGTTGACCCAGACAAGGTTACAGTTGCGGCTGTCTTTTCATCATAAGAAGTATCATAGTCCTTGTCTGTAAAATAGCTAGTTTTCTTAGCTTCTGTAGTTGATGTCGTTTTCGTTGTCGCAGTATTGCTAGCTGTTGTATTTGAAGTTGACTGGGTACAAGCTGTCACCAGTGTTAGAGTTGCTATACTCGTTAATAAGAATGTCCATTTTTTTGCTTTCATACTCATTTCCTCGTCTTTCATTTTACATGCTCTTAGTCTACGGAACTTCCCTAAAAGAAGCCTAAACTTTTTCTGAAAGTTTTCTTAAATTTAGTTTCAATTAAGTTGAATTTAACAAAAGTTTTAGATAAACTCTTTAAAATCCTAGACAAATAAGCTCATCCTTGTTTAAAAATAGTATAACCCAAGATTAGAGGAGAAAGACTTATGAAACCAATCGAAACAACTTTTAAACGGATTGAAACCAAATATGTTGTCTCCAAAGAAATATTAGACAAACTGGTTCAGGATTTAAAGGAATATTTAGTAGAAGACGACTATCCAATTTCAACAATATCAAATATCTACTTTGACACAGAAGACTTTGATATTCTCCAAGATGAGCATCTTGGAGTCAAACGAAAAGAAAAGGTACGGATGCGGACCTATCTCAGCCAACCTAAAATAGATAGTCAAGTTTTTTAGAAATCAAAACAAAGGACCAAGAAGGGGTTGGCCGCAAATACCGACTACTCTCAACTCCTATTTCTATCCTTAACTTTATGACCAAAGGACACTTGGATTCTAGCATTACTGATACAGTCGTCATTGAAACAGTTAAAAAAATTCAGCGTGATTACAAATTCGCCATCAAGCCTCGTATGTATATCTACTACGATCGTTATTCATTAAAGGAAAAGAAATACATCGAGGGATACGATTATAACAAAATCCGTATCACGATTGATCAAAATCTAGTCTACAGAGATGAAACTGTCAATCTTTTCGCTGGTAAGCATGGTGACGCTCTCTTGGATGATCATACTGTGATCATGGAGATTAAGGCTCCTGGAAGTAAACCTCAGTGGCTACAAGACATCCTAGATAAGTATAATTTAATGGAGTACAAATTTTCAAAATACAGTTGTGCTTACCACAAATCTCAAGGACTCCCTTACACCCCTCGTCCCAGTATAGAAAGCGCAGGTACCGCTTATGCTTAATCTTTTTAACTCAATTTTCAATAATGCAACTGCAAGTGCAGAGCCCTTCCAACTACTGCTGGCTCTACTTATCAGTTTAACTCTTGGTTTAGCTCTCACTTGGACCTACAAATATCGGACCCTCTACACCAGAGAATTTGCTATCAGCTTGACTCTGCTTCCCTGCCTCATGACCTTAGTTATTTTTCTAGTCAATGGAAGCTTGGGTACTTCAATCGCTGTAGCCGGAACCTTTAGTTTAATTCGTTTTCGTTTCGCAACTAGTGGTTCCCGAGAATTAATTGCTATTTTCCTAGCCATGATTATCGGTTTAGCTTGCGGAACAGGCTACCTCTTCTTGGCTATTCTATTCACACTCTTTATCTTGGGTGTTTGGTTCCTTTTGGAACATCAACAGATTAAAACTGACAATCAACGTCGTAGACTTTTGACAATCACAGTATCTAATCAAGATAAGGTTCAGAAAGCTGTCCAAACAGCTCTTGACCAATTTTGCTCAGAAGTTGACATGATTACAATCAATAGTAGCAATGCAGGTGAAAATTTAAGCATCGTTTACGAAGTTGAGTTAAAAGCAGATGCCGATGACTTCCAAGTTGCTAGCTATCTGACACGGAACATTGGTAAATGCGATGTGGCTCTCACTAAAAAAGCTAAAAAGAGAAAAAATCTCTAGCAAAAAAAGAACAGCAAAATGCTGTTCTTTTAATTTTCTTTGACTGGAATTTCTTTGATAACTCGTGCTGGGTTGCCTGCCAGAACTACATTATCACCAAAAGATTTAGTAATGACAGCTCCTGCTCCTGCAACAACGTTATCACCTAGTGTAACACCTGGAAGGACAATAACCCCACCACCTGCCCAGAAGTTCTTGCCAATCGTAATGGGTTTCCCAAATTCTAAACCTGAATTTCGTTCATCTGGATCCAGGGGATGAAGGGGTGTTAAAAATTGGCAGTTAGGACCAATCATAGCATTGTCGCCAATGGTAATAGGACAAACATCCAACATGGTCAAATTCCAATTGGAATAAAAATTTTCTCCCAAGTGGATATTAACTCCATAATCCACCATCAAACGAGTATTGATATAGAGATTTTCACCAGTAGAACCAAACCATCCTTTGATGATTCCCATCCCTTTCACTGGGTCCACTTCCTCATTAAAAGTTGCCTGTTTTTGACGTACTGTTTGTGCCAGAGCACGAAGTTCTGGATCAAAGGGATGGTAGGGTTCCCCTGCAATCATTTTTTGGTATTCTGTTTTCATGTGATTACTTTCTTGTCTATTTTAGATGATTGTAGCATAGTTTCAACCTTAAAACAAGTTAGAATCAAACTTTACGTTTATAAAGATAAAAAAACTAGTACATCATTAAATGTACTAGTTTTTAAGTAGAAAGTTAACTATTTCCTTTCTTTAAAAGTCAGATTAGTCTTCTTTCTTTTTACGCGCGATAAGTCCAAATCCACTCAAGACACCTACTAAACCAAGAGCAGCAAGGCTAGCATTATCCTTAGTACCAGTATTTGGCAATTGAGGAGCATCTTCCTTAGTTTCTACTGTATGAGCTACTGGAGCTGGTGTAGTTGGTTTAACTGGCACTGATGCTGGTTTTGGAGTTGGTGCTGGCGTTGGCGCTGGCGTTGGTGCTGGCACTTTCTCATAAACGTGCTCTGTGTCACCATTTGGAAGTTTCTTAGTCTCTACGAAGCGGTATCCTGGAATATCTTTCTTAGGATTTTCGCCGTCTTCTGTTGGATATCCTGGAATTTCATTTCCGTCTTTATCCTTGTGACTAGTCTTCACTTTTTCGTAGACATGTTCTGTGTCGCCGTTTGGAAGTTTCTTAGTCTCTACGAAGCGGTAGCCTGGAATATCTTTCTTAGGCTGCGAACCATCTTCACTTGGTGCTAGGATATTTCCTTTAGTATCAACAAATGAAGTATTCGGACGTACAGTAGGGATGTATTTAGCTGTAATTGGGGTTCCATTCTTATCAACACGTTTAACTGTTACTCCAGTTGCTCGACCTACAAATTCTGGCTCTGGTGTGAAAGTAACTTTTCCAGCTTCATCAATAGTATATGTACCCTCACCTGGTACCTTCTTCTCTGTTGTACCATCGTCAAAGGTCGGCTTAACTGTTTCATCAATTTCTACCGGAATTTCTTTACCATTGATTGTTACTTTTCCGCCTTCAAATGTTGGTGTTCCTGATTGAGGTTGTCCTTTCGGACCTTCTGATTCAGAATCTTTTGAAGTAGGTGTAACCGGGATAACAACTGGGGTATACTTAGCTGTAATTGGGGTTCCATTCTTATCAACACGCTTAACAGTCACACCTGTTGCTTGACCTGTAAATGTCTTCTCGGGAGTAAAGGTTACTTTTCCAGTTTCATCAATAGTATATGTACCTTCACCTGGAATTGTCTTCTCTTTTGTACCATCATCAAACGTTGGTTTGACTGTTTCATCAATTTCAACAGTTTTCTCAATACCATTAACTTTGACTTTTCCACCTTCAAATGTTGGTGTTCCTGATTGAGTTGCACCCTGAACATCTGTTGTAATAACATCCGAACTTGTTGGAGTTGCTGGTTTAACAACTGGAGTGTATTTAGCTTTTACAGGAGTTCCATTCTCATCTACACGTTGAACTTCTACACCTGTTCCTTTTCCGGTAAATTGTGGTTCTGGCTTAAATTCTACCATACCATTATTTACAGTATAAGTTCCTTCGCCTGGAATGACAATTGGTTGATCTGTTGGTTTTCCTGTTTTTGGATCAATAAGTTCAAGACCCTTGGTTTCATCAATAGGAACAATTTTTTCCACTCCATTAACAGTAACCCTACCACCTAGGAATGTAGGCACTCCTTTTTGAGTTGCACCTTGAATGTCTTCTGTAACAGCATCAGTAGCTGTTGGAATTGCTGCCTTAACAACTGGAGTGTAGCTTGCTGTAACGGGGGTTCCATTCTTGTCTTCACGTAAAACTTCAACGCCTGATGCTTGACCTGTAAAGGTTTTTTCAGGAACAAAGGTTACTGTTCCGTCTGGTGCTACAGTATAAGTACCTTCACCCGGAATAGTGATAGAATCCACAACATTTCCAGTTTTAGAATCAATCAATTTAGCTGGAACAGTGTCATTCATCTCAACAGTAACTTCTTTTCCATTGACAACTGCAGTTCCACCTTGGAATTCTGGTTTTCCTGTTTGAGTTGCACCTTGAACATCTTCAGAAGTCGCAGGAACTCCAATAGGATTTACTGGGATAATTTGTGGCGTGTAAGTTGTCGTCACTTTAGTTCCATTTTCATCTTCTGCTTGCACAGTTGCTGGAGTAACCTTACCAGAATACAATTTATCCGTTGGACTAAAGGTTACCTTTCCAGTTGCTGAATCAATAGAGAATGTACCAATTTCAGTAGTCCCATCTTCAGCATAAGCTGGAGTTGTCTGACCTGCAGGAACTTCATTTCCTTCTTTATCAAGAAGTTTTACTGAACCCTGTTTAATTGGTGCAATTGCATCACCTTGAACAAATGTAGGAGTGCCTGTTTGTGTTGCTCCTTGAATATTTTCAGAAGTTGCTGGAGTTGCTGTTGGTGTAACTGGCGTAATCAATGGTGTGTAAGTTGTTTCAACCGAAATACCATTTTTATCTTTAGCCTGTACACGCACAGGTTGAACTTCACCACTATAAGTCTTATCAGTTGGGGTAAAGACTGCAACGGCTTGTTCACCAACTGTTTTCAGAGTATATGTACCAATAACATTTCCACTAGGGTCTTTAGCTGGAACAGATGTTGCTGGAGTTCCGGTTTCATCTAAAAGAGTGAAAGTAACTGGGTCAATATCTACAGTCACCTGTTTACCATCCAGTGTAGTCGTACCACCATTGAATGTTACTGTACTTTCTTGAGTTGCTCCTTGGACATCAACTGACTTAGCAGGTTCTGCTGTTGGAGTAACACCTACAATATGTGGAGTATAAGTTGTCTTAACTTTTGTACCATTCTCATCTTCAGCCTGAACTGTTGCAGGTTGGACTTTACCTTTGTAAGTCTTATCGGTTGGACTGAATGTTACAGTATTTGAAGTTGGGTCAATTGTATATTCTCCTACTTTGTTACCATTCTCATCCAAAGCATCTACTGAAGCTCCAGGTGCTACCGGAGTACCATTCTTATCAAGAAGAACAGCTGAGTTCGGCTTGATTGGAGCAACAGAGTGTCCTTCTTTGAATGCTACCGTTCCTGTTTGAGTAGCGCCTTGGATACCAGTTGATTCTGCAGGAGTTGCTGTTGGAGTAACTGGTGTAACAGTTGGAGTATATGTTGCTGTCGCTGTAGCGGTAATAGGTTGTCCATCTTTATCTTGACCAAGAGTTGCTGTTAATGATACAGTCACTGGGGTTGCTGTACCTGTGAATGTTTTCAACGGAACAAATGTCACAACACCAGTTTCATTATTAATTGTGTATGTTCCTTGACCATCAATTGTTACTTGGTCAACTAACTTACCAGTGGTAGGATCTACCAACTTAGCAGGTGAAGTAGCACTTGGTGCCACAGGTGAGCCATCACCAACAGATGTAAAGGTTGGAGTACCTGTTTGAGTCGCTCCTTGAACATCTGTGGATGTTACATTATGACCTTCAATCGTGTCTGTTACTGTGATGTGGTAAGTTGTTGTAGCTGTTGATGAGCCAGCCCCATGATCCACACCAGATTCAGTTCCACCTATTGTAGCATCTGTTGTGTAATTGCCATTACTATCAATAACTTCAACTGTTACTGTATAGACTCCCACTTCACTCAGTGTATAACCACTAGCAAGATTATAGTTGTTTGCATCTTGTTTAGTGTCATAAACCTTCTGAACTCCTGAAGGAGATGTTACTGTAATACGAGTAATGTAAGTTGTTTTTCCGTACTTAGTATCTTCTGCATCAGAGATTGTCACTGCAGCTTTTGCTTCATTACGGAGATCTACCGCAGTTCCTTTAGTAGAAGTATAATCTTGTGAGCTTGCAGTTGGTTTCGTATTGACAACAGTCGCAACATCTGAGTTAGTTGCGATTGTTCCTCTAATGATTCCACCAAATCCTGATTTAGTATGAACTTCCCATGAATCATCACCCAACTTTTTAGCAGTAACTTCTGTTCCATCTGATGATGTCCATGTGTTTGAATGTTTGTCAAAAGTAATAGTTACTGACATACCATCGCCAGCTTGGTTAGTATTTTGAGAAACATATTCCGTCATTGGACGATCAGGAGTAGTTACACTTGTTACATTTCCATCTTTATCAAGTTGACGAGTATATTCGTAAATGAAGAATTTCATACCGCCATCTAGTTTCGCTTCAGTGTATACTTGGCGTTTCGTCCAAGTTGTAGTCCCATCTCCATTTGCTGTTTTCACTTCGGCATAGTCGCCAGGTAACTCCCAGTGTCCAGTAGCCTTATTAAAAGTCGCAATATGTTTTTGCCCATCAGTTCCATTCAATTCAACTCGCTCACGTAAGAAAGTTCCCTTAACATTTTCAGCTGATGCTTCTACTTTGATATTATCAACACCAACTTTTGCAGTTGCTTCTGACGTGACTGGAATATTAAAGACGGTATTTGAATCTACAGCACCTAGTTCTTGATTTTCAGTAACCGCTGTATTGGTTGAACCACTATCTACAAGCCATTTACCATTAACGGCTTTCAAGTTTGTTACAGTTCCATCTGGCATTGTAACCTTAGCACTTGTAGCACCTTTCGAGATTTTAACAGGAACTGTTGTTGAATAGGTTTCAACGTTTTGAACTTCAACTTTAGGCTTAACAACTACAGTAATAGAACCGTGCGCCTCTTGACCTGACTGATTCCATGTCGTATTATTAGATAATTTATCATAATCTTTAGCAAATACTGAAACGGTATAGATACCTGCCTCTGTCACCTTACCTCCAATGACAGCATTACCCATGTTGGTTCCAGCAGCTTTTTGCTCTTCAGCAGTACTGTTTGTTACAGTATAGTTGGTGCCAGGAATCAACACTTTAGAATCATCTAATTCTGCTCCTATAGTGTTGTAGCCTGAGACACCTGTGACTGCTTTAGAAGAATTTTGACGAACTTTAACTACTTTACCTTCAGCAGTTGTATAGTCATAGTTTCCTGCTGAATTGCCAGGTATCGCACTAGCTCCCGAAGAATCATGAAAACGAAGATTGATATTCGCATCATCACCAACAGTTCTATCATAACGAGCTGAATCTGACTGAATTGTAGGAGGTGTGCTATCTTGCCAACCTACCCAACCAGCACGTAGATTCTGAATTTGGAAGGTGACAGTCCGCCCATCTGTATTCGTTGCAGTAATATTGAATCGTAAGTCATACACTCCATTTTCAATACCAGCAACTACTTTACCTTGAATGGTATCTGTCGCCTCATCATAAGCAACACCTGGTACAAGGTTAGTTGGTGTTACAGAGGTAAGACTCCAACCAGCTTGCTTAGCTTTTTCTGTAACTGCAATACGATCTTTCAAACCTTTAATATAAACTCTGTCAACTCCTTGTTCATACCCATAGCCATAAATTTCTGTAGCTAGGTATTCATAACCACCGTTAGCAGAGTATATTGACGTCGCAGCGTTTGAAATTCTTGACCCATCCGCACGGAGTTTGTTTCTCCAAAGAGGGGCTTCTTCTGCTAATTTTTTAGCGGCATCAGGGGTTAATGGATAGTCTACACGTCCTTTGTTGTTATGACCAGTTTTTCCACCCTGTTCTGTATGCATCCCATTTCCAGCATTTGTATCATTACCAACCCGCTGATTAGAATAGACTTCTATCTCTAACCCTGTAGCATCAGTACCCGTAATTAATTTAATTTCTTGTACTGGAATTGTATAGGTATCTTTACCAGTATGATTTGCAGCGTTTGTTTCCGATGCATGAGTTGTGTTAGAACCCTCTTCGGCATAGAAATCTTGAGCAGCCAAAGCGACTCCAAAGTTTCCATCTTTTCCGATTCCTGCTTTCTTCAAATCATTGTAGACAGCAATAATGGAATCATTTAAGCGTGACAATTGATCATTGATTTGTTTAGCTGTAACGCTATCCGTAACTAACACTTTTTTAGCTTCCGCAATAACTTCTTTATTATTAGCTATCGCTGCCTCAATTGCCGCTTTGTTTTCAGCCTCAAGCTTATTTTTCCGGACTGCTTCAGTTGCTAAAACATTGGTTACCTCAGCTTCAGAGGTAACTTGTTCTAAGACTTTTTTAGCTTCTTGGACTGGTTTGACAGTTTCTTCTGCTTCTTTTGTTTCTTTTGCTTCTTCTGCTTTTTCTGTAGCAGTGGTCGCCACTGGTTTGACTGCTGTAGTTGTTGCTGTTTCCTCAACTTGTTTCCCAGCTTCGTCTGACTCAACTACAACTGTAATCAAAGCTTCAACTTTAGCATGCTCTGTATCGATATCAGCCTGTTTTGCAGTTTCGTTTGCAAGAACTGCCTTTGCCGCAGTCAATACTTCATTTGCAGTAGCTATCGCTGTTGCATCAGCTTTCTTTGCAGATGCAATCTTCGCTTCTAACTCAACTACTTTTTTAGTCAGAGCAGTCTTATCAACTTTTTTAGTCTCTACTACTTTTTCTGACGCCTTAGCTTCAGATTTCTCCGCCGTTATAGTTGACTCCGACTCCTTTGTTGCTACTGGTGTTGTCGTTGCCACTGTTGCATCTGCACCTTGTACTTCCGCTGCCGATACCGCACCATTACCTAGGAACATCATCAAACCGGTCGCAATTGCCACCGACGCAGCCCCAAAGCTGTACTTCCGAATGCCATAACGAATGTACTTCTCCGTTCGATAATCCTGTTGCTTACTCTTCATAAGATACACAACCTTCCTATTTTTATTATATCGATATTGAAATATAGAAAAACAAAATTTCTTTCTCTCCTTAAAAAGGCTTTTAAATTTTGATGTTTCAAAAGGATTATATCCTCATATTCAATATGCATATTCATACTAACACTTTTTCCTATCTTTTT
>ERZ773045.488-NODE-488-length-19978-cov-65.416052_pt1 | contig 19978 bp, 16 predicted proteins | sample MGYA00580635_ERZ773045 | MGnify/ENA primary metagenome ERZ773045 (study PRJEB29015, sample SAMEA2738115) | human oral metagenome | biome: human oral; feature: human-associated habitat; material: saliva | place: China | collected 2261 ...
CGGGGCGGGCGCCGGCAATGGAGGCACCCAGGCCGCGTTTGAGCACGACAACATCTCGGAGACGGCCGAGGCGGTCACCGAAAGGGTCAAAAACGTCGAGGCCCAAAAGGCGGGCAATGTAAATCTTGCTGGGGGTGCTGAACTTCGAATTGCTCACTTCTCTAGGGTACGCCCCGCCGCGGGGATTCGCACTTTGAGAAGCCTAATTGAACAGGTGCTCGCTACGCCTGTAGAGGAGCTGACCGCCCACCGGGTCAGGGGCTGGGGTGGGCGGTAGAATAGGAGCCATGACTTCTAACCTGCCGAATATTCCCTCGACCCCGCCTTCTTCATATCTGGCGTCGCGCCTGGCGCAGGCTCAGGGCAAGCCCCTGCCCGCAGGTGAGGCGATTGCCTCCTTCGTTCGTCACGATGATGCGCTCGCCGCTTTTGACGTGCTCAGCGAGCAGGATTATCCGGTCACGGCGCTGTACCTGGTCAACGACGGCATCCGCCAGGTGGAGTACCCGGTACAGACTGGTTACGGTCGTGCCTTGATTTCTTCGGCGATTCAGGGCGCGTCGATGGGCCTGGTGTTTTCGGTGCTGTTGACGCTGACCGGTGACTCTTTTACGTCGGTGGCACTAAAGTACGTGCCGATATCGGTGGTTGTGTTTGTGCTGTGGCAGATGTTTATTCTGCGCCGCGGCAGGGGTGTTCGTTACCCGATGCGTACCGAGGCGATTCCCTCGCGTACCGTGATGTACGCTCTGCCGGAGTACGCTCAGGATGCGCGCCGCGTACTGGGTGCGCATCCTCGCTTCTCGGCGGCGGTTGCGGCTGCACGTGCGGCGGCTGCTCCGGAAGCTTCGCAGGCGCGTGCCGCTCAGAGCACCGTCTCGATGAATGGCGCACCGGTTCCGACCGGCGCCCCGAAGGCTCCCTCGTACCGTGCGCAGGCGGGTAGCCAGCCGGCACCGAACCAGAACCTGCCCGAGCGTGATACTACTGCGCAGAATGCGGTGGCTCAGAGTGCGGCGCAGAACATGCCCGCACCGGTTGTCCCCGCTCAGCCCGTACAGTCCGCCCAGTCCACTCAGCCTGCCGAACAGGCAAGTACCGGCCAGGCGACCGCTCAGAAGTCAGATACGCAGAAGCGCCCGGCACAGCGGTACGGTCTGCGCGTGGACGACCCGGAAGAATACGCGAAGCTGATTCAGCCCAAGCCGCAGCGTCCGACTCCGCGCCCGCAGGGCCTGCACGATAAGTCCTCGAAGGACTCCGAATAACCGAACCTGCAACGGCGGTAGCCGCCCATCACGGCGGGGAACAGGCATACAAGACAGCACTTAGAAGACACGCGAAAGCCCCTCACCGAACGAATCGGTGAGGGGCTTTCCCTATAAGACGTTACTAACGTAACTGGGGGGGGGGCTAGGCGTTACTTCGCCAGCTTCGCCATCCACTCCTCAATACCCTCAACGGTGCGGGGCAGTGCAGCGGAGAGGTTCACGTTGCCGTCCTCGGTGCAGAGCACGTCGTCCTCAAGGCGGATACCGATACCGCGGTACTCCTCGGGGATAGACATGTCCTCTTCCTTGAAGTACAGTGCCGGCTCAATGGTGAAGACCATGCCCGGCTCCAGCTCAGCCCACATGTACAGTTCAGCCTTCGCCTGCGCGCAGTCGTGCACGTCCAGGCCCAGGTGGTGGCTGGTGCCGTGCGGCATCCAGCGGCGGTGCTGACCGCCCTCAATGGTTAGGGAAACCTCGGCAGAAACCGGCAGCAGGCCCCACTCTTCCAGACGGTGAGCCAGAACCTCCATAGCGGCGTCGTGAAGTTCGTGGAACTTACGGCCCGGCTTAGCCACAGCGAACGCGGCGTCAGCAGCCTCCAGCACAGCGTTGTAGACCTTCGCCTGAACCTCGGTGAACTTACCGTTCACGGGGAAGGTGCGGGTCACGTCTGCGGTGTACAGGGTGTCGTCCTCAACGCCTGCGTCCAGCAGCAGCAGCTTGCCGTCATCGACGGTGCCGTTGTTACGGATCCAGTGCAGGATAGTTGCGTTGTTACCGCACGCTGCGATGGTGTCGTAGCCCAGGTCGTTACCGTCGGTACGTGCCACGGAGAAGAACGCAGTCTCAACGACGCGCTCACCGCGGTGGTGTTCCTTAGCCTTCGGCAGTTCACGAATGACCTCTTCGAAGCCCTTGACGGTCATGTCAACGGAACGCTGCAGGTTCTCAACCTCGATAGCGTCCTTAATCAGGCGAGCCTCGGAGAGAGCCACAGCCAGCTCGGAGTCCAGCTTGTCAGCCTGCTCCAGCTCCACGCCGGTGTTGTAGCGGGAGGTGTCAACCAGCGCGTCAACAGCCGGGTCAACGTTGCGGACCAGGCGGATGTTCACGCCGCCCAGGCCCTGATTGCCGGCGTTCTTGGTGATAGCAACCTCAAGCTCGGACAGATCGCGGGTACGCAGACCGTAACGCTCGGAGAATTCCTTCAGGGTGGGGCGGGGGCCAACCCAGAACTCGCCGTAGCGTGCATCCGCGTAGAACTCTGCGGTGTCGCGGCCAGCCAGCGGGCGGAAGTACAGGGTGACCTCGTGGTTGGAGCCGTTGTCGCCGGTACCCTCTTCGACGGGCTCGAAGATCAGCACAGCGTCGGGCTCGTGGTCGATGCCCAGACCGGTCTGGTGCGCAAACGCCGAGTGGGGGCGGAAGCGGTAGTCGCAGTCGTTGGAGCGGACCTTCAGCGGGCCTGCGGGCAGGACGAGGCGCTCGCCGGGGAATGCCTTGGAGATCTTGGCACGGCGCTCAGCGGCGTAGTCTGCTACGGGCTCGCGGGTGTAGCCGTCATCTTCGGCAGGTGCCCAGTTTGCGGCAATGAATTCGGTGAACGCAGACGCCTTAGGGGTGCTGCGGTGGTCAGTCTTCTGAGCTTCGGTGCTCTTCTCATTGTTCTCAGTCATGGGTTAATCATAGCCTCTTCATTACAGGTGGGCAGGTGTTTTATCGCTTTTGACCATAAGAGAGGGTGCGGTGGGTCAGAATATATCTTTGACCTGCGACCGGGTACCCGATATTGCGCCGCCGATATTGGTAGGGTTGAATCAGAAGAGTAGATGACATGCCTTAAAACCCCGCTGAGGTGGCGACGAACTAGCGGGGACGGGGAAGGAGAGAAGATGACACAGACAGAACACCGAAATAGTGCACCTAATGCGCAGCAGGTACCGCAGCCCGCTGAATCGGGCGCGCCTGAAAACCTGAACCGTGCCGGACGCTACGATCTGCATATTCACTCCGCTATTTCTGACGGCACGCAGAGCCTGACCGAGCTGGTGCCGCTGATTGCTCACTCCGGGTTGGCGGGTTTCGCGCTGACTGATCACGATACGACGGCAGGGTGGGCGCAGGCGGCTCAGCTGGCGGATGAGCACGGTCTGGATTTTCTGCTGGGTGCCGAGTTCTCCTGCCGGTACCGTTACACCGATGGTGAGGGTCGCGCACGCACGAAGACTATTCACCTGCTCGCTTATGGTTTTGACCCGGTGGATTCGGAGCTTGCACGCCGTGTGGAGGCGATTCGTGCCAGCCGTGAGGGCCGTGCGCAGGCTATTGTGGGCCGTCTTGCCGCCGACTACCCGCTGACCTGGGATGACGTGTTGGAGCAGGTGGGGGAGGGGAACACCGCGGTGGGCCGCCCCCATATTGCTGATGCGCTGGTTGCTGCCGGTGTGGTTGCTGATCGCTCTGAGGCTTTTGCGAAGCTGCTGTACACGGGCAGCCCCTACTATGTGCCGCAGGATGCGCTGGATCCGTTGGAGGCGGTGCGTCTGGTGCGTGAGGCTGGGGGCGTGCCGGTGATTGCGCATCCGATGAGTACGATGCGTGGGCCTGCGTTGAGCCTGGAGTACCTGGGTTTGATGGTGGATGCTGGCCTGGCGGGCGTGGAGGTGTATCACCGTGAGAACTCCCCGGAGGACCGGGCGCGTCTGCTGGAGTTCATTGAGGGTCAGCGCGCGGCGGGCCGTGAGGTACTGGTGACGGGTTCGAGTGATTATCACGGTGCGGGTAAGCCGAACCTGTTGGGTGAGAATACGACGGATGCGGCGACGGTGGCGCGTATCCGCGAGCAGCTGGCAGTCCAGTAGTAAGACCAGTAGTAAGGCGAAAGAGTGTGGGGCGGGTTCCTTAGTTAGGAACCCGCCCCACACTCTTAACACGTGCTCTCACGAACGCGTAGACAAGACAGCCTAGACGCTCTCACGCGACGCATGATGCTGCAACACCGCACCCGCAGCCGCCGCATCCATCTGAGCAGCCGCACGCGCCGCACGAGCCTTAGCCCGCGCCTGATGCTGACGCTGACGACGCAACTCATCACGCCCATCAATACGCATCTTCTTATCCACCGCATCCATCGACCAGTGACGCACAAACCGGCATGACGCACCCTCAACCGGCTGCGTAGTCTCCGTGAGCGTATCCAACACAGCCTTCAGCGCATGACGGCTCGCCGCCGTCAACGCATCACGACTCGTGCCTCCACGAACACCCACCGTACGCTTCGGCGTGAACAGCACACTCGCCCCACGCGGCACACCGCGATACTCAGCGAACGACACCGGATCCACACCCAGGCGCTTAGCCATCACCTCAATAGCCGGCGGATTCTGATCCACACACACGAACTTACGACCCAGCTGAGCCGCAGCCGCACCCGTAGAACCAGAACCAGCGAAGAAATCCAACACCCAATCACCCGGGCGGGAACTCGCCGCAATCATACGACGCAACAAACCCGTAGGCTTCTGCGTGGGATAACCCGTCTTCTCCTTACCCGTCGGCGACACAATAGTATGCCACCACACATCCGTAGGGAGCTTACCGCGAGAAGCCTTCTCCTCAGTCACCAAACCGGGAGCCATATACGGTTCACGATCAACCTCCGCAGTATTGAAGTAATAGCTGCGGTGATCCTTCGCGTACACCAAAATATTGTCGTGCTTCGTCGGCCAGCGGCGCGTAGACTTCGCACCGTAGTCATAAGCCCAAATCAGCTCATTAATGAAGTTCTCACGACCAAAAATCATGTCGCACATAATCTTCACATAATGAACCTCACGCCAATCCAGGTGCAGGTACAAGGTGCCGTCCTGCGCGAGCAGACGATGCGCCTGCTCAATACGCGGCGCTAGGAACGCCCAATAATCCTCGAACGAGTCGTTATAGCTCGCCAGAGTCTGCAGGGTGCTCGAATAGCTCTTGCCCTTAAAACCGGTGCGGTCACCCTTCTCAGAAGCCTCCGCGCTCAAGGTGCGGCGCGTCTGCTTCTTACCCGTATTGAACGGCGGGTCAATATAAATCACGGTGAACGCACCATCGGGCAGCTCACGCAGATACTCCAGGTTATCTGCCTGCACCAGCAGCGATGGGCCCTGCGGATCGAAAACAGCCGAATCCGCGGGGTGTGCCTCAGCGGCAGGGGAGGGCGCGGCAGGCGCCGGGGATGCTGAAATACCCAACCCCGGCCCTAGCCTTCAGAACCAGCACGGTCAGCGCTACGGCCCTTACCGCGAGAGCCTTCAGTACGCGAGCCTTCAGAGCGGCGGCGGGTGCGGCGGCGACCCTCACCCTCCACCGGCTGACCCTCAACACGGCGGGTACGGCGACGCTGACGAGGCGTACGCTCAGAACGCTCAGAAGAACGTTCGGTACGCTCGGATGCGCCCTGCTCGTTACGCTCTGCACGCTCGGAACGCTCAGTGCGCTTGCGACCCTCGGAGCGGCTACGGCGCTCGCCGCGGCCCTCACCGGAACGACCGTCAGAACGACCACCGTCGCGGCCACCGTCACGGCCGCCACGGGAACGGCGCGAACCCTTCTCGCCGTCACGACCGCCAGAACGGCCACCGTCACGGGAACCGTCGCGGGAACCGTCGCGGCCACCGCGAGAACGAGCCGGACGGCCATCACGCGAGTCGCGGGCGCTCTCAAAGAACTCATCGCCCATGCCCTCAGCCACACGCTCCTCACGCGGCAGGCGGCCCTTCGTGCCAAGCGGAATGTTCAGATCGTGGAACAGGTGCTCAGAGGAAGAGTAGGTCTCAACCGGCTCGGGAACACCCAGCTCCAGGGCGTCGTTAATGACCTTCCAGCGCGGCAGGTCATCCCAGTCAACCAGGGTCACGGCGGTACCCTCATTACCCGCACGACCGGTACGGCCGGTACGGTGCAGGTAAGTCTTCTCATCCTCGGGCACGCGGTGGTTAATCACGTGGGTCACGTCTTCAACGTCAATACCGCGAGCCGCCACGTCGGTCGCTACCAGAATGTCGACCTTGCCGGTGCGGAAAGCCTTCAGCGCCTGCTCACGCGCAACCTGGTTCAGGTCACCGTGCAGGGGAGCGGCAGCGAAGCCACGGTTCACCAGCTCCTCCGCCACGCGGGCAGCGTCACGCTTGGTCTTGGTGAAGATGACGGTGCGGCCGCGGCCGGTAGCACGCAGAATGCGGCCAATCATCTCGTCCTTGTCCAGGTGGTGTGCACGGTAGACTACCTGGCGGATCGACGCCTTAGTCTTCGAGGCGTCCTCGGGGTCGGCGGCGCTAATGCGCATGGGTTTGGTCATGTACTGGCGTGCCATCGCAATGACCGGGCCGGGCATGGTTGCGGAGAACAGCATGGTCTGGCGGTCCTCGGGCAGGTAGCTGAGGATCTTCTCAACCGACGGCTGGAAACCCAAATCCAGCATCTCGTCAGCCTCATCGAGGACCACGATCTTGACCTGCTTCAGGTTCAGGAAGCCCTGCTGGTACAGGTCGATAATGCGGCCGGGGGTACCCACCGCAACCTCCAGGCCGCGGCGCAGCAGCTCAGCCTGAGGCTCAATCGGCACACCACCGTACAGGGTGGCGACGCGGGCGTTGCGCAGCTTCGCAGCAATCGCCAGGTCCTCACCCACCTGAATGGCAAGCTCACGGGTCGGAACCAGAATCAGCGCCTGAGGTGCGCCGGGGTACTCCAAATCAGCCCAACCCTCATCGTCGCGGCCGACCACGCGCTGAATGGTGGGCAGACCGAAGCCGAGGGTCTTACCGGTACCGGTCTTCGCCTGACCAATGATGTCCTGGCCAGACAGAGCCACGGGAAGAGTCAGCTCCTGGATGGGGAAGGGGGAGGTAATGCCAACCGCCGCGAGGGCGTCGCTAATATCCTGGCGAACGCCGAAGTCGGCGAAGGATTTTGCAGTCTGAGTGGTTTCCTGCGTGTTCGTTTCAGTCACTGGACCGTATCTTTCTACCCCTGCTCGGGGTGTGTTTCTCCCCAGAATCGGGGGTGTGCCAGCCAGCGCCCCAACGGTGGAGGCGGTGACGGGCGGGCGTCGAAAGCCGGCCGCGGGAAATTCTTACACGGGAAATTCTTACCGAGACGCCGCCTGCACGCATGGTCAATGCACATGGTTAGTGCTCATGGTTATTCATGATGAGAAGGCGGTGCAGCCTCGGGGTCTTGAAAGGGGTACGACCGGTCATTCACTTAACCCCTCAATATTAACCCGGATTTGCTTCCGGCGCACCCCCGACCGGTTGTGGTGTGCGCCCGTGATGGGCGATATACCGCCACAAAACCGGGTGTCGCGAGGTTTTTGTGAGGGCGGTTTAAAACGCAAACCCCCGCATCCGGCACGGCGTAACCGTACGGCGCATACAGCGCACGCACACAGCGCATAAAGCGCGGTTACGCATCGTGACGGATGCGGGGGAAGCTCAAGCTAAGGGGGGAGCAGCTACCGAAGTAATTAGGCGCCGATACCGAAGCCCACGTGACGCTTAGCGTCGGAGCCCAGCTCAACGTAGCCAATCTGAGCGCCAGAAATCAGGGTGGTGTTGCCCTTATCGTCCATAATCTGCAGCAGCGAGCCGTCCTCAATAGCCTTCGAGACCTTCTCCATGAGGATTTCCTTAGCCTCGCTGGTCTCAACAACGATTTCACGAGCAATGTGGCGAATGCCAATCTTGATTTCCATGAGTCTCCTCGCAGAATAGTCCGGTGCAACCAAACGTGCGCCGGGTATGGGAACTGTCTTATCTAGCATCTACTCTAGCGTGAATGCGCTCGTCGGCACCGTGAACGGGCGGTACTTCGCCGGGGGCTAATAAAATACTCGCCGCCGGATGCGCGAAAACCTACGTGAAAACGCCGGGAAGAGGGGAGGGAGAGACTCCTAAGACTCCTCCACCTGAATGCCGTAGAGGGTCTCCAGCGCCTGCACGTAATCCTCTGCGCGGCCCTCCGACGCCAGCTTCTTGGCGCGCACCGTCGGGGTGTGCAGCAGGGACTTCACCATGCGGCGCATCGCCAGCTCGAACTGCTCCGTCGCCGCACCGCAACCAAACTGGTTACGTACCTTCTCCAGCTCGGAATCCAGCACATCCATAGTGTGCGAGCGCAGCGCAACAATCGCGGAGTCAATCGTGCGGGAACGCTGACGGGACAGGAACGCCGCCAGCTCAGACTCCACAATGCGCGTAGCCGTCGCCACGGATTCCTCGGTCTCCTCGGGCGCGGCAAGGCGCACCGACTCGAGCGTAATCAGCTCAACATTCGGCAGGTCAGCGACCGACGGATCAAAGTCACGTGAAAGAGCAAGGTCAAGAATCGTGTGGTGGCCGCCCGGAATCTGCTCGGGAAGCAGCGGATCGGATCCGCCGGAGCAACCAATAATGACGTCGGCAGAAGCCATGGCCTGCTCCATGCCGTCCACCGGCACCGCAGAAACCTCGCGCTTTGCCGCGAACTCGGCGGCACGACCCGAACGGGAATTGACCCAAATATCGGTGCAACCGCGCTCACGCAGAGCCGCAATGGTTGCACCCGCGTAGGCTCCGGTACCAAAAATCAGGGCGCGGCGGGTCGACCAATCCTTCTCGGCAACCTCGTCCGCAAGATCCAGGGCAACAGACACAATGGAGCGGCCCTGGGCGCCAAGCGCCGTGTGCTGACCTACCTGACGAGCCGTATGCGCCGCATGCTCAAACAGCTGCACCAGCTCACCGGGAAGGGGTACGCCGTCCTCTTGTGCCTTCGCCTGCGCGGCAGCCAGGGCGCGGCGCACCTGACCGGTGATTTCGCGCTCGCCGACCACGGCAGATTCCAGGCCGGAGGCGACCGTCAGCAGGTGGCGTGCCGCTTCCTCGTCTGCGTACACGTCGAAACTGGTATTGACCAGTTCCTTGTCCAGGCCGGAGGTTTGCGCAATCGAATCAACAATCAGCTCACGAACCATGTGCACATGCGCAGAGACGTGCAGCTGAACATACATTTCAAGACGGTTACAGGTGGCAAGAACTACTGCACCCTTAACACCGAGTTGACGTGCGATATCCGCCGCCAGAACATCGGGTACGCCAGAGGCACCGGCGCTCAACGCAGCGACGGTGGTCAAATCAACGGTGTGGTGCGATGCCACAAATGCATAAGTACTCACTAGAGATTAATCATAACCACGCCGACTAAGCCCCTGTAAAGCTCATAGAACCTAAGTTCCATCATCGTAGGGGGCAAGAAAATCTGCGCGGTGGGGGATGCGGGCACGAAGAGTAGGCACGAACTAAGGTGTCCCTCACTGCTAAGAAAGTCATCATTAGGTAAGAGTCACCATGACATAGTGTCGCAAAAACGCCCACATAAACCTGTCACACTAGACACTATGAGCGAAAACCAGCACACCACCCCCGCATCGGAAAAGGGCCCCGCATCGGCTGCCGCACAGGCACCCTCCCTGCCCGCACACCCCACTGACGCCCAGCGACCCCTGCTCACCGACGAGCAGCTCGCACACCTACCCGCCAACCACCCCCTGCGCGCAGGCACCACCGCCGACTCGCCCATGCTCCGCGCCCTCACCGGCCGCCCCTCCAGCCACCGACCCGTCTGGTTCATGCGCCAGGCAGGCCGCTCCCTGCCCGAATACCGCCAGGTACGCGAAGGCATCCCCATGCTTGACGCATGCCTCACCCCCGAGCTCGCCGCAGAAATCACCGTGCAGCCCGTCCGCCGCCACAAGGTCGACGCCGGCATCTTCTTCTCCGACATCGTCATCCCCATGAAGCTCGCGGGCGTCAACGTCGACATCGTGCCCGGTAAGGGCCCCGTACTCGACCAGCCCGTACGCACCCTCGACGAGGTGCGCGCCCTGCCCGAACTCAAAGACAGCGACCTCGACCCCATCCGCGAAGCCGTCGCCGCCACCGTAGAAATGCTCGGCGACACCCCGCTCATCGGCTTCGCCGGAGCCCCCTTCACCGTCGCCGCCTACATGGTTGAAGGCGGCCCCTCCCGCGACCACCTGCGCCCGCGCACCATGATGCACGCCGACCCCGCCGCCTGGCACGAACTCGCCGAATGGGCAGCCCGCACCGCAGGCCAGTTCCTCCGCGCGCAGATTGAGGCTGGCGCATCCGCCGTGCAGCTCTTTGACTCCTGGGCTGGTTCCCTCGGCGAAGGCGACTACCGCCGCTACGTGCAAGCGCACTCCGCAACCGCCCTCGATATGGTGCGCGAATACGGCGTGCCGCGCATCCACTTCGGCACCGGCACCACCGCCCTGCTGCCCGCCATGCACGAAGCCGGCGCAGACGTCATCGGCGTGGACTACCGCCTGCCGCTGTCCGCAGCGAACGCCCTACTCAACGGCGCCGTACCCCTGCAGGGCAACATCGACCCGGCACTGCTCGCCGCAGGCAGCGAAAACCTCTACGCACACGTAGACGAAGTGCTCGCAGAAGGCAACGCCGCCCCCTCGCACGTGGTCAACCTCGGCCACGGCGTACCCCCGACCACCGACCCGCAGGTGCTCACCGACCTCGTGGCATATATCCACGAACGCACCGCGCAGGCATAGGATAAATAACGATAAATAGACGGCGCAGATGCCGGACACCCCCCCCGGCATCTGCACCGAACATCTGCACCCCGAACCAACCACCACACCCGTTACCGCAATGGGCAACTCCACTGCAGGCAGACCAAAGGAGAACCACCATGGGCCACACCAACCAGGCACCGCACCGCACCGCACAGGTCAGTTCCTCCGCCGCGCCCCAGAACGCACGAGCTTTCACCCGCAAGGAAAAGGTGCCCACCGCCATCGTTATCGGTGGCGGCCCCTCCGGCCTCATCTCCGCACGCCGCCTCGCCGCAGCCGGCATGCGCGTCACCCTGCTCGAACAACGGCATCACCTCGGCGGTGCCGTCGGTGCCCACGAAGTTGGCGGCCTGCTCCTAGACTCCGGCGCCGAATCCTTCGCAACCCGCAGCCCCATCGTCAGCGACCTCGTCAAAGAACTCGGCCTGGGCGACCAGATCGTCACCCCCAACTCCTACGGCTCCTGGCTGTACCTGCCGCAAGGCGCCCGCCGCACCCCCAGCACCGGCATCATGGGCATCCCCGGCAACGTCAACGACAAGTCCCTCATTCCCGTCATCGGCAAGAACGGCCTGCGCCGCGCCCAGGTGGACAAGTTCCTGCCCGTATCCGCTAGCGAAAACGCGAAGACCCTCGGCGAGCTCGTGCGCATCCGCATGGGTCAGAAAGTGCTCGACAACCTCGTCGCCCCCGTCGTCTCCGGCGTGTACTCCACCCACCCCGACAAGCTCGACGTGGACGCCACCATCCCCGGCCTGCGCGCGGCACTGCGTAAGCACCGCTCCCTCTCCGCAGCAGCGGCAGCCTTCCGTTCCGCAGCACCGGCAGGCTCTCAGGTGGCAGGCATCGTCGGCGGCATGAACCAGCTCTCCGAACGCCTCGTTGAGGAGCTCTACGCCGCCGGTGTTCGCATCGTCACCGGCTTTGACGTCATCGCCGTAGACCGCGACGAATCCACCGGCCAGTGGTTCATCATCCAGCGCCACACCACCGACGGCGAAAACACCCCCCTCTACTCCGACTACCTGGTAGTCGCCACCGACGGCCCGACCGTAGCCCGACTCATTGGCCCGCACGTCTCCACCGCGCTACCCGCCCTGGAACCCGGCCCCGAAGTCGCTCTCGTCACCCTCGTCGTTGACGCCCCCGGCCTGGATAAGCACCCGCGCGGCACCGGCCTGCTCGTCTCCGAAGAAGCAACCGCCGTCCGCGCTAAGGCCCTCACCCACGCCACCGCCAAGTGGCAGTGGGTTGCCGACGCAGCAGGACCCGGCCGCCACGTCGTACGCCTCTCCTACGGCCGCGGCGGCGAAGACTCCCGCTTCTCCGAAGTCGCACTCGCCGACGAACAGCTCATCACCCTCGCCCTGCGCGACGCCACCCGCATGATGGATGTAGCCCTCACCCGCAGCAACCTCGTTGACGCGGACGTGGTGCGTTGGCGCGGCGTACTGCCCGCCTCCACCCCCGGCCACCGCGAACGAGTCAAAGAATTCCGCGAACGCGCCAGCGAACTCGGAACCCTCAGCACCGTCGGCTCCTGGGCGGCAGGCTCCGGCCTAGTCCTCACCGTCAAAGACACCTACGAGCAGATGGACCAGCTGATCTACCACGCCGCACAAGACTGGGAAGGCATCACCTCCCCGAAGGTCGCAACCGCGAAGTAGACGGCACCGCAACGGCAGAAGCTCAGTCAACAACTCAGCTCAGCCAACAACAAAGCCAAAAAATTGAGAAAACGCGCAGCTACGGAAGCCGCGCCTCCAGCACAGCGAACCCTCGCTGAAGAAAGGAACACACAATGTCTCACGATCACGCAGCACACGGCAACGGCGGCGCACACGGTGCACAGGGTCAGGGCAGCTACACCCACCCCGGTCACGGCTACGGCGGCGCACCCAAGGGCTACGCAGTCCAGCACTCCGCAGCTGACGAAAACCGCCGCGGCCGCGAAGAAGGTGAAACCCTGCACTACGCCCTCTACACCGTCTTCGCACGCTCCGGCGCACGCCCCGCAGAAGCAAACACCGACGAGGCACGCGCAGAATTCGAGAAGGTCGCCGAGCAGCTCGCAGCCGACGGCGTGACCCTGCGCGGCATCTACGACGTCTCCGCAATGCGCGACAATGCAGACATCATGATCTGGACCCACGGCGAGAGCCCCGAAAAGCTGCAGGCAGCAGTCCGCAAGATTCGCCGCACCGCACTCTTCGCAGGAACCACCATCGTCTGGTCCACCATGGGTGTACACCGCGAAGCAGAATTCACCCGCAACCACGCACCCGCCTACGCACGCGGCAAGGCACCCGAAGCGTGGGTCTGCGTCTACCCCTTCGTACGCTCCTACGACTGGTACTACATGAACCCCGAACGCCGCGCAGAAATGCTCAAGAACCACGGCATGAAGGCAATCGACTTCCCGCAGATTCTGGCAAACACCGTGGCAACCTTCGGCATGAACGACTACGAGTGGGTCCTCGCCCTCGAAGCACCCCAGCTCGTTGACCTCGTCGACATGATGCGCCACTTCCGCAACACCGAAGCACGCCTGCACGTACGTGAGGAAACCCCCTTCTACACCGGCCGCCGCATCGGCGCAGACGAAGTGGCAGAGGTTCTGGCGTGAGCCATCAGCCGAACAACGGCGTAACCCTCAACGGCACGCTCCTGCCGGACGACGTGGTACCCAACCGCACCGACCCGGCGAACACCGCCTCCAACGGCCCCGCCGTGCTCAACGAGCAGACCCTCGGCGACTACCGAAGCGAACGCAGCATCACCCGTGAACGTGCCGAAGAGGTGCGCCCCTACGACCTGGTGATTCTCTCCTCCTTCGGTGGCCCCGAGGGGCAGGAGGACGTCATCCCGTTCCTGCGCAACGTGACCGCTGGCCGCGGCATCCCGGATGAGCGCCTCGAAGAGGTCGCCACCCACTACCGCGCCAACGGCGGCGTCTCGCCCATTAACGAGCAGAACCGTGCCCTGCTCGCCGCGCTGCAGCAGGCGCTCGCTGAACGCGGCCCGCGCATCCCGATCACTTGGGCGAACCGCAACTGGAAGCCCTACGTGAAGGACGTGCTCGCCGAAGCCTACGAGAACGGGCACCGTAATGTGCTCGTGCTGGCGACCAGCGCCTACCCCGGCTACTCGAGCTGCCGCCAGTACCGTGAAGACTACGGTGTGGCGATTGAGCAGCTCGGCCTGGAAGGTCGCGTGCACGTGGGCAAGATCCGTCAGTTCTTTGACGTGCCCGGCTTCTCCCGCGCTTTCGCTGACGGGCTGAAGGACGGGCTCGCCACGGTGCGTGAACAGCTTGCCGCACGCGATAGCGGTTCGCTGAACCCGCGCCTGCGGATTATGTTCTGCACCCACTCGGTGCCGACCTCCGCGGCGAACGAGGCAGGCCCGCGCGGCGTGAACTACGAGGGCGGCTCTGCCTACGTGGAGAAGCACCTGCAGGTGGCCCGCGCCGTGCTTTCGCTGGTTCGTGACGAGGCTCCGCAGCTTCTGCAGAACGTCGAGTGGGAGCTGGTGTACCAGTCCCGTTCCGGCCCGCCGTCCATGCCGTGGCTGGAACCGGACGTCAACGACGCACTGGAGGCGCTACCCACCCCCGCCAACCCGGCGGAGGACGGCGAAGCCCCCGTGGAAGGCGTCGTGCTGGTGCCCCTCGGGTTTGTCTCCGACCACATGGAAGTCAAGTGGGATTTGGACACCGAGGCGCTGGACACCTGCGAGCGCCTGGGCGTGGTCGCCGTGCGCACCCCCACCCCCGGCACGCATCCGGCGTACGTGGAGTCGCTGCGCCGCCTGATTGAGGAGCGCGTGGAGAACGGCGTTTCAGCCGACCTGCGCCCCGAACGTGAGAGCGTCCTCGCCCCGAGCGCGAGCGGTCAGTACGGCTGGTTCGATGAGTGCGAACCGGACTGCTGCAAGCCCGGTCGTGGCGCGCCGAAGCCGGTGGTTGCAGAATACGCGCCCGCCGTTTCTGAGGATGCCGCCTCTGCCGCAACCGCTGCTGAAACCACTGCCAGCCGCTCCGGTGGCTGCGGCTCCGGCGGATGTTGCTCCCACTAACACCACCCCTGTAGCTCCGGCTCGCCCCAACACCCCCTAACCGGGGTGCGCGGGCGGGTCGGAGCGCACGTGCCTACGGGCTATCACACACATCACCGACAAGGAGAGATATGAGCCATCACGAGTACATCTTGGGCACCCGCGGGTCTGCTCTCGCCCTGACCCAAAGCCGTATTGCCGCTGAAACTGTCACCTCCCTCTACACCGAACACCACCACGGCGCCGCAGATGCCGAGGTCGTGGACTTCACCCTGCGCACCGTCAAAACCGAAGGCGACGTGCTCACCGGACCCCTGGCAACCCTCGGCGGCACCGGCGTATTCGCTGCGGCACTGCGCCAGCGTCTGCTCGACGGTGAGAACGCCTCCGAAGAAAACCGCGTGGACATGGCAGTACACTCCCTCAAGGACCTGCCCTCCGCACCCTGCCCCGGCCTGGTCATCGCCGCAACCCTCAAACGTGAAGACCCCCGCGACGCCCTCGTGGCACGCGACGGTCTGACCCTGGACACCCTACCCACCGGCTCCCGCGTGGGCACCGGCTCACCCCGCCGCGCCGCCCAGCTGCGCGCCCTGCGCCCCGACCTTGAAATCGTGGACATTCGCGGTAACGTGGGCACCCGCATCGGCCGCGTGAAGGGCCTCGAAGAGCACGCCGGCAAGCAGGTCGTGCTCCGCCAGAACACCGAAACTTCTGAACGAGCCGACCACGGTGTAGGCACCGAACGCAGCGGCGACTGCGACGCCGTGGTGCTCGCCGTTTCCGGTCTGAAGCGCCTGGGCAAGGAAGAACTCATTACCGAGTACATGGACCCCACCCGCATGCTGCCCGCCCCCGGCCAGGGTGCGCTTGCCCTGGAAGTGCGTGAAAGCGAGTTCGAAAACCCGGACCCCGCCGCGCTCACCGACCCCGAGGTGGCACGCCCGGTCCGTGCCCTGGGCCGTGCCCTGCTCGCCGCAAACCACTACGAAACCCGCCTGGCTGTCAGCGCCGAACGTGCCCTGCTACGCCGCCTCGAAGCCGGATGCGCCGCCCCCATCGGCGCCTACGCGCAGGTGGTTGAGGGCGACCTGGTGCTCAACGTTGTGGTGGCCTCCCCGGACGGCACCGACATGCTGCGCCACACCTCGGCAACCGCCGAACTGGATGTGCCCGGCGCCGAACGCCTGGGCGTGCGCGTGGCGGAAGACCTGCTGCAGATGGGCGCCGCCGCACTGGCTGGATTGGATCTGAAGTAGGCATCATGTCTGCCTCGTGTTCTGAACCTCAGCTGGTTGATGCCCCGCAGGTTGATGCCCCGCCTTCTGAATCCCCGCGCACGGTTCTGCTGACCCGCTCCGCCGCCCAGGGCGCCGCCTTCGCACGCGCCCTCGCCGAAGAATGCGCACAGAACGGGTTGGGGGAGTGCCGGGTACTTTTCGCCCCGCTGCAGCAGGCACGCACCGTCGAACCGGGCGAAGACCACGCCGCCGCGCTGGAGGCGCTCGCCTCCGGTCACTATGCGTGGGTGAGCTTCACGAGCGCCAACACGGTTCGCGCCTGCGCCGAGCTGTGGGGTGACAAGTTCGCCCGCGCCTGCGCGAGTGGGGGAGTGCGCATCGCCTGCGTGGGTGCGGCAACCGCCCGCGCCGTGCACACCCTGCTGGGGCTGGGCACGGATTTCCAGCCGCAGGTGCAGAGCGCCGCCGGTATGCTAGCGGAGTTCGAAAAGCCTGCAGCAGATGCTACCGCCGTGCTGGTTCTGGAGGGTTCCAACGCCCGCCCGACCCTGCGCGAAGGCCTCAAAAACCTGGGCTGGGACAGCCGCCGCTGCGTGCTCTACGACATGGTGCCCGCCGAGCAGGTGGCGCCTGGCGAGCTGAGCCTCAGCGCCGCCCGCGCGCTCGTACAGGGGAATGCCGTAGATGTACCCGACCCGGAAACCCCAGCTACCGAAACCCCTGCGCCGGATGCGCTGGTGGTGACCGCCCCCTCCCGCCTGCACGCCCTGCTGGACGGCGCCCCCGCGCTATCGCCTGAATCCGTGCCGCCTGAGTCCGTGCCTCCGGTGGTGGCGATTGGGGCGAGTACTGCCTCCGCATGCCGCGCCCTGAACCTGCGCCACGTGCAGGCCGATTCGCCCTCGCCGCAGGATTTGGCGCGCGCCGCCGCATCCCTGATTTAGGCGCATCCCTCATCTAGGCCTCATTAAGACGCCTCTAAGACCACATATTTTTATCGAGTTTTCAGGAGAGATCATGAACCTCACCCGCCGCCCGCGCCGCCTGCGTACCACCGCAGCCATGCGCTCCCTCGTTGCTGAGACCACTCTGCGCCCCGCGCAGCTGATTCAGGTGTTCTTCGTTCGCGACGGCATCGACGAGCCGCAGCCGATTCGTTCCATGCCCGGCCAGTACCAGCACACTCTGGAGAGCATCATCCCCGCCGTGCGTGAGGCGTACGAGGCGGGTATCCGTTGCATTGACCTGTTCGGCATTCCTCGTGATGAGGATAAGGACGAGGTCGGTTCGACCGCCTGGGATTCGCAGGGCATCCTGAACCGTGCGATTGCGGTGTGCCGTGAGGAGTTTGGCGATGACCTGGTGGTTATGGCCGACACCTGCCTGGATGAGTTCACGAGCCACGGCCACTGCGGCGTGCTGGTTGATAATGGCCACGGCACCCTCGTGGTGGATAACGATCAGACCGTGGAGCTGTACTGCAAGATGGCGGTTTCGCAGGCTCGTGCGGGTGCGCACACGGTGTCCCCGTCGGGCATGATGGACGGCCAGATTGCGGCGATGCGCACCGCCCTGGACGAGGCTGGCTTTGAGGATGTGTCGATTCTGGCGTATTCGGCGAAGTATGCTTCGGCGTTCTTCGGCCCGTTCCGTGACGCGGTGGAGTCGACCTTCAAGGGCGACCGCAAGACCTACCAACAGGACCCGGCGAACCGCCGCGAGTCGCTGCTGGAGGTGCGCGCCGACCTGGAGGAGGGCGCCGACATGGTCATGGTGAAGCCCGCCGGTAGCTACCTGGATATTGTGCGTGAGGTGGCGGAGTTTTCGCCGGTGCCGGTGGCGGCGTATCAGGTGTCGGGTGAGTACGCGATGATTGAGGCTGCTGCGGCGAACGGCTGGATTGACCGTAAGGCTGTGGTGCTGGAGTCGCTGCGTTCGATTCACCGCGCCGGTGCGGACGTCATCTTGACCTACTACGGTACGGAGGCGGCACGCTGGCTGCGCGAGCAGGACGCCTAACCCCTCCCTGTTAGACGCTGAGAAGCCACATGTGTTTCGAAAAGCCACGTCTTATGTGGCTTCTCGAAACACATGTGGCTTCTCGCCGTTTATGATTGTTCTTCGCTGACTGGCTTGTACCCGAGGGAGGTGCACACAATGTTGCCGTTGGTGAAGTATTCCGCGAGCTTCTCACGGTCAGCGGGGGAGTGCAGGTCCGCCCAGCGTTCCTGCTCCAGGTAGAACGCAACGTGGGAGGTCAGACAGACGACGCGCTCATCGTGTACCGCCACAATGTGCCTGCGCAGCCACGGCATGCGCTGAGCGAGGTTCGGCGGGATCCTAGACGGCACCTTGATTTCGATCTGCCATTGTGACGGTTCGTAGAAGGTCGACTTGATCTGTTCGGGGTTCTTCGGGAAGACGCAGAACTCCTCAATGTCGGGGTAACTGTACTTCTTCGCGGGCAGGAAAAGCCGCCCGACGTAGAACGAGTCGGGGTTGAACAGCAGGTAGCGTCTCCTGCAATACCAGCGAGTCGCAAAGGTTATAGCGGCAACAATCCCCAACATGATGGATGCGTCAGGCGGGACATCGGAGTAACGCCCAGAATGCTCCAGCCGACGAGCGCGTAGAAGAAAACGCAGAAAGCTAGAAACAGCACAAAGTGGGTTTCAGCATAGAAGTTATTTCTTTTCCAGACTCGTCTGGCTCGGGGAGGAATCTCCTCCAGCATTGGTGGAGTGCTTAGCTCCATGAATTGTCCTCTCTACGGTGTCGGTGATGGTGGTCTGTGATGGTGTGTCTACGGTGCTGAGAAGCCACATGTGTTTCGAAAAGCAACATAAAACGTGGCTTCTCGAGGTATATAGGCTGCAGGTTTACTTGTACTGCGCCTTCTGGAAGGACGCGCGGCGTGCCGCCTCCTCCGCATGCTTACCGGCAGGCTTGTAACCCATGGTCGTGCAGATCACGCGGCCGTCCACGAAGTACTTCGCCAACATTTCACGGTCCGCCGGCGAATCCAGCTGCGCCCATCGTTCCTGCTCAATCTTGAACGCAATCTGCGCCACCAAACAATCAATCTGGTGATCATTGAGCGCATAATTATGCTTGCGGCCGCCCGGAAGCAGAATCTCCAGCGTCCACTGGCTCGCGTCCTTCGGGTTCAGATTGATAGCGTCCGGGTTCTTAGGGTACACACGGAACGCGCGAACCTCAGAGTAGGGGCGGGACTTCGCCGGAAGGAGCAGACGTCCAGCCTGGAACGAATCCGGGTTGTACAGCACGTAATCGCGGCTACGCATCAGCAATATGATGATCAGCAGAACGCCCGCCGCAAGCAAGAACCAGGATGCGTGACCGATATAGATCGCTTCCCAATCCTCGTCGATGCTCCAGCCCGCCAGCGAAACCAGGAAGACCGAGGCGAGCAGGAACGCAATACCACCGAGGATCCAGTAGGCGGTGCGGTCGTCACGAATCGGCTCCACGCCCGGCACGGTGCCGCGCACACGGAACGGTGCGCTCAGCTTACCCAGCGTCGCCGAGTAGATGCGCGGCATGCCCAGCACACGGTCGTCCTTACTGTATCCGCGAACTGCACGCCACTGACGGCGGCCAATACGCGCACCCAGGTACACCATGAGGAACGGCAGAAGCAGCGCCGGCAGTACAACGCCGTCATACACGATATCCCAGTACAGGCTGAAAGTGGAGACCGCCACAATCCAGCCCCACAGGTACATGACCACGTGGAACCAGCCGCT
>ERZ773045.497-NODE-497-length-19799-cov-5.008053_pt1 | contig 19799 bp, 31 predicted proteins | sample MGYA00580635_ERZ773045 | MGnify/ENA primary metagenome ERZ773045 (study PRJEB29015, sample SAMEA2738115) | human oral metagenome | biome: human oral; feature: human-associated habitat; material: saliva | place: China | collected 2261 ...
AAAGAATATAAGAAATATATAAATACTTGTCCGGAGCAAACTTCGTTCGCATCCGAACAGGAAACGGAATTACCACCTTTGATTCTTAAAGATGGTTCTAGGTTCCATATATCAGAAAATCATTTTAAAGAATTTTCAGATGCATATCCGAATGTGGATGTAAAAGACCAAATTTTTAAAATGAGTCAATGGCTAAAAACTAATCCAACCAAGCGAAAGACAAAAAATGGAATTATGAGATTCATCAACTCCTGGATAGCACGATCTGAAAGAGAAGATTTAAAGCCAGGACAAACATCTACAAAAATAGCAATGCCTGAATATATCAGACAGCAAGAAGCAGGCACATTACCAGAAGGCACACCAGCTTCAAAGGAACTTATTGAAAGAATGCAGAAGCTGCAGAAGGAAGGATTAGAACATGTCGGAGATTAAACAAAGAGCATTGACCAAGATGAACGAAGAAATGAGTAAACCACATATCTTCGCAGTTGATGCAATACATAACTGGTTATGTATTCAGGAAGACGATGAATTATTTGAATGCATATGCAAAGAAGGAAAGACGGTTGCAAATGCATATACATATTGTGTAAACAAAGCTTCTGATCAACGTGATGGTGGTTGTGCAGTAGTTGCGGATAGCGTTGTCTTTGGCTGGGCAGCAGAGTACTTTAAATCAGATTTAAAGAACGTTAAAGCAAAGGCTATAGCAAACGTTACAGTTCAGAATGTAATAAAGGACAAAGAAAAGAAAAAAGAGCCTAAAACCACCACTAGAGCAAGCCAGAAGGAAAAAGCAAAGGAGAAGTCTGACTTCGAAAGAATCAGCTTATTCGAGATATGAGAGATGCTGAATTTTATGTGAATAAAAGACTACAACCTCCTAAATCATTCTTTGATTGGTGCCACTCACAAATTCCAACAATTATTTTTTCAAATAAAGACAAAGTAATTTCATCAAATCGAAAAGGCTGTAAAGTCATAAAAAAAAGATTGAATAAGAATACACGAATAGATTTCAATGATTGCTATAAATGTTTTGCGATAACTCTATGTACGCCAAAACGTATTGAGATACAATCCTATGGATTTTATTCGAGATACAATCGTGGGATTCAAAATATTGATTGTGAGCTTGTAAACTTTGAACTATTTGAAAATGATGAACATATTCAATGCAGCCAAAACTATTTTGTGACTGGTAGATATCAATTTGGACTGTGTAGACAGTATTCGATGGGCGGTCCATATACAGGAGTTGTTATGTATGAGAATGATATTGATAATCGTCTGAAACAAAAATCTGAACTTAAGTATATTGAGTGGAATATACCTTTAAATATATGGGATATTAGAAGATTTTATAAATATAGACGTGAAATTGAATTCTTGCAAAAGATTAATGCACGCCAAATTGTATATGAGCTTATGTATTCGCCAACACAATGCGATATGAGAATCATGAATGAAAAGTGGCTCAGAAAGCATAAGCATGAAATTAAGAATTCGGATTTTGGATTCGAAAAGATAATACTAGATGAAAAAATCAGAGGTAGAAATGGAAAGCCTGTTCCTGGAGCAGAAAAATATATATCGCATGTAAATTTTGATAAGATACCAAACTGTATTGGCATTATTCACTTTCAGAATTGGGCTATTAAAAATCAGATAGATTTCAGATACTACATAGACTATCTAAGACTAATGGAACAATGTAATGTTGCGATTAACGATACTAACGCATGTCCTAGAAATCTTAGACAAGCACATGATCATCTAGTTGACCTATACAATGCTCTAGAACGAGAACGAAAAGAACAAGCTAAGCGTAACCGTGATAGAGAATTAAAAAATAAATTTGATGAACTTATTAAAGCAAGACAATACATGGAAATGGAGATTAATGGTCTTAAGTTTGTATTACCTAAAAAAGCAAGCGACATAGTCAATGAAGGTTCTGCGTTGCGTCACTGTGTGAGCACGTATGTTGATAGACATGCTTCTGGAACAATAACGATTGTATTTATTAGAAATGCTGAAACACCAAAAAAACCTTTATACACAATGGAATTTTGCAAAAAAGAAATCGTACAGATTAGAGCAAAGTACAATCAGGATCCACCAAAAGAAGTTTGGAATGCAGCAGAAATTTGGAAAAAGAAAGTAGTAACAAGAGGAAGAAAGAATGCTTAATAAAGAAAAATATAATTTGCGACAAATTGATATTTCTACAAAAACAAAAGATGGAAAGATACTATTCTTTGAATTAAAGATCAGAGGAAAAACAATTTATCAGCAAATCTATCAATGTGGAGTGTTTGCGTATGAAGCGATGGAAGGGATGATTGGATGGCTAGAAGAAGAATGTGTTTCCAAAATCCTTACAGAAGAAGAAAGTACTTATTTATCTTCCGTTATACGTCCGTTCAGAAAAGAAGTTGAATATATCCAAAAAATTGAAAGTGATTATGACGACACTGAATACATAAACATGATAATGAAAAGAAATGACGACTATTGCGCACTTCCAGTATTTGAAAGAGGAACAATGTATAAAGGTATGACATCAAATGCTGACTATACCTTAGAGGAATTAGGCTTATGACACCAGGCATAAATACACCAATGAAAGTAGAGAACAAACACGTAATTAAATCATGGTATAGAGATAGACCGCCATTGATGCATTTTGGAAGATGCCCTATATGTAAACAATATGTTTCAAAACTCGTAGGTATTCCAGATGATGGTAAATCCTGCAATAATTGCGGTCAAGCAATAGATTGGAGTGAAGAATGATGAAATCAACAGATATTTCAAAAGCAAGCATTATCGTAAATACAATCATTGATATGGAGCATAGAATCTTCAGGATTGATGAATATTATAAACCAAACGAAGTATGGTGGTTAATGCACAATGACGATTCAATCATGCTTGATAAAGAATTGACTGCTGAGATAATGCAGCTTATAAAAACAAGGTTAGATGAACGAAAGCAGAATTGTATGAATGAACTTGAAAGACTTGGAGTTGAGTACGTAGATGAGACAGCTTAGACGACTGCAACGGACCAAAGGATATCTTCGCAAAACTGATGATAAACACGGTAGAGAAATTGTTAAGCCATTTATTAAAAGTGACTTTGATGAAATGGTCCGGTGTTGTTTGAATCATCGTGATAAACATAATCCGGAGACTTGGAAGTATCGCGTGTGGTACAGAAACTACATTTTACTGATTCTTGGTGTTAACACAGGGAATCGCATTGAGACGTTAATAGAACTAACTCCAAGAGATATCGCTGGCGGACAATATACATGTAAGGAAATGAAAACAGGAAAGGTCCAGCAGTTCAATATGAATGCTGACGTGTATGCCACTGTTAGAGAGTATATAGAGCGCTACAACATTCAGATGAATGAATATATATTTGAATCTCGGCAAGGCTTAAAGGGATATCCTATAACGCGCCAGCAAGCATGGAGAGTAATTAAACAATTGGCCAAAGAAGCAGGCATTGAATATCCTGTGGCTTGTCACAGTTTGCGTAAGTCATACGGTCGCTGGTATTGGGACGAAACACATGACTTACTTACAACGCAGAAGCTGCTAATGCATGAGAGTGCAGCTGAAACAATGCTTTATATAATGCTTGAACCATCAGACATTCAAGAAGTGAGAGAATCGATAAACCACACAGAAAAATGGGGATAGATTCCTACATTCTTGCATGTATCAAAAACAATAAAAATTTATGTGTGAGTGTAACATTCGATTTATGTAACTGTCATAAATACAGTAAATCAATATAAATCAATACTGATAAGCGTTATTAAGAAAATAAGGCTTTGGAATGAGAGTTACATAGCTCTGATTCTGTTACACTCACAAGATAATTAAAAAAGGAGATAAAAATGCTATCAATTCAGATACAAAATAAAGATATAATTTACTACAAGCCAAACATTCAAAAGTTCTATGTTTCAGAAAGAGAAAGAGATAATAAAACTATTTATGAGTTACGAGCATCAATTGATAATAATGACAGATTGCTTGGCACGTTTTCTAAAAGAGAGAAAGCACAAGAAGTTATGCTAGAGCTTCTTAACGAAAACTTCTGGACTAACTCCGTTGTATTCACTATTCCGGAGGATGAAACATTATGATTGCAATTCTATCATTTGGATGTGGTGTATTCTTCGGAGTATTCATTATGGTAGCAACGAGAATCGCAGGTGTAGATGATGACACAAAATAAAGCTGATATAGAGTTAGCATTGCTCTATCGAAAACAGGGAGATTTAGAAAAAGAAATTCAAGAAGTAAGAGAAGCACACAAGAGAAATGAATATGCAAAGACTAATACTTATCAATTATTTGTTCTAGAAGAAAGATTAAAGTGGGTAAATAAAAAAATAGCTCGCAGGGTGCAACATGATGCATGATGATAAATTGAAATATATTGATGGTAAACTAAAAGGAATTAAGTATTCTGCAAATAGAGTTGTAAGAATCTGGGAGAGACTACAAGAGATTAGCCAGGAGTTAAAAGGAATGGTTAGATCACCGTCGATACGTTCAGAAGAAGAAGCGAAATATCAACGTGGCACGCATATTTATAAATCCAATATCATAGAACTAATGAGTGAAGAAGAGACGCTGCTAAAACAGTATGAAATGTACGAAGCAGAACTTAATGATATCCAGAAGTTTTTACAGAAACTAAAAGATTCAGAAATTGAATTACTGTACGAGCGTTATGAATGCGGAAGAACATTTGAAACAATTGGTGAGATAGTTGGATATGATATGGCTGCAGTACAGAGAAAAATAAGAAATGCATTGTTAAAATATTAATTTGTCATGATAATGATGTAAAAAGTATGATACTATGCGCGTAGGTGAAGGAAGCACACATATTGGGGATGTGTGCTTTTTCTATGGGTAGGCATCAACTAAACCTTAACTCAACATGAAGTTTTCATGGCATATTAATCCTCCTTTCATCTATATCTTGATGTCTACCCTTTTCGCCTGCACCGGAGGTTATATGGCGAGAGAGTTCAGTAAAGCGTTCTATAAATCAGCAGCATGGATTAAATGTCGTAAGGCTTTTCTTTCGATACATCCATATTGCAATAGATGTGAACAGGCTGGAAGAATTACACCAGCTGAACATGTACATCATAAGATATGGTTATCACCGAAGAACATACACGATCCGTTTATCACATTGAACTGGGATAACCTCGAAGCACTATGTCACGATTGCCATACAAAAGAACATTTAGGCAAGCCACAAGTGGAAGATGGATTGTACTTTGACGAGTACGGAAATCTAAAGCGGAGATAGAGGGGGCATAGTAGCAAATAATACGTAAACTAAGAGGACCGATGAGCAGTCCTTTGTAAACCTGAAACTGAAAAGCGGCTGATGGGTGTAGTCTAATAGCCGTGTAGAAAGGAAAAAGATATGGCAAGAAAGAAGAAGATAGACAAAGAAGCTCTTATTTCAGAAGAGTTTAAAAGACTTACTGTTATTTTCCAAGATATACCAAATGAGAAGAGAGAACTATGTACTAATCTTATGCAAAATGCGGCTTTTATGGTCATATCTTTACGCGAATTGCAAGATGATTTGCGTGTTAATGGATGGATTGAAGAGTATCAGAATGGTGAAAACCAATCTGGAAGAAAACCTTCTAGTGCATCACAGGTATATAACAAACTAATTTCAAACTACAATAACATCATCAAACAGCTTGTTGGATTGTTGCCTGATGATAAGCAAGAAAGTGTTAAGGCAACTGTAGATCCGATGATGGAGTTCTTTAATACTAAATGATTGAGTACGATCATACTAACTACATTCTTAAATACTGGAACGAAATTAAAAACAATAAGATTGTAGTCAGTAAGAAAATCGAAAAGGTTTACCAGGGGCTGGCTAATGATGTTAAAAGCAAAAGAAGTAAATATAAGTTTGATATAGATAGGGCATCAAGACCTATTTTCTTTATTGAATCATTCTGCAAGCAGTCGAAAGGTGCAATTGGTGAACCGATTAAACTACGACTATTCCAGAAGGCGGCAATACAAGCTATTTTTGGGTTTGTAGATAAGAATGGCGTCCGTCGATTCAATGAAGTGCTATGGATTATGGGACGTAAAAACGGAAAATCTGTGCTTCTATCAGCAATATCTTTATACATGATGATAGGAGACCATGAAGGTGGTGCAGAAATAGATTGTGTTGCCAGTAAGAAAGACCAGGCAAAAATTGTATTTAATGAATCTAGGAATATGGTGAGACAATCTCCATATCTTTCAAAATATATCGCTAAGCGAAAGAGTGATATGTATTCAGATTTTAATTTCGGAGTATTTCAGCCACTATCAAGTGATTCAAATACACTTGATGGTTTGAATGTACATTGTGGCATTATCGATGAATTACATTCTATTAAGGACCGTAATATATACGATGTAGTTAAACAGGGTATGTCTGCAAGAAAGCAGCCGATTTTGTTCACTATCACTACATCAGGATTTAACAGGGAAGGTATTTATGATGATCTCTATGAATATGCTGATAAGGTCATTAATAAAGATACTAATGATGAACGCTTTTTGCCACTCATTTATGAGCTTGATAGCACTAAAGAATGGGATGATGAAAAGATGTGGCCAAAGGCTAATCCAGGATTAGGAACGATTAAAGCAAAATCATTTCTGCGTGAAATGGTAAGCAGAGCAAAAGTAGATTCTAAGATAAAAGCAACTGTACTTACGAAAGACTTTAATCTAAAGAATGTAACATCAGAGACTTGGCTATCCTGGGAACAACTTGATTGCGAGGATACATTCTCAATGGATGATGTTGCTAACACATATGCGATCGGTGGATGCGATTTATCTGCTACTACTGACCTTACTGCAGCTACACTATTAATCCGTAAAAAAGATGATGAGAAAATCTATGTTCTACAGCATTATTTTTTGCCACAAGCACGAATTGACTACTTAGAAAAGACATCTTCAAAAGAAGCACCATATCAAGTGTGGGCTGACAGAGGATTGCTTACTATATGTAACGGAAATATGGTCAACTATAGCGATGTTACACAATGGTATAAAGACATGCGTGATAAGTATGGAATTGATTTGTGGAAAATGGGGTATGATAGAGCATTAGCTGGATATTGGGCTGATGAAATGGCTGGAGAATTTGGACAGTCTGTAATGGAAAAGGTTGCACAGGGTCCATTCACTTGGACTGCACCAATGAAGGAGCTTGGTGCACGCCTGGCAAATAAAGAGATTAACTATGATAACAATCCAATGCTGAAATGGTGTTTGTCAAACACTGGAATTAAAGCACAGGGTAGTATTGAATCAATTCAACCTGTTAAGATACAACAGAATAGGCGCATTGATGGAATGGTTAGTTTGTTGAATGCATATGTAATATATGTAAAGTATCGTGATGATTACTTGAATTTGGTTGGATAGGAGAAGAGATGGGGTTATTTGATATTTTTAAGCGGTCTAGATCCACATACAATAGCGATTTTAAACCATACGATATTGCTGCATGGAGTTATCGTTCGTTCGATGGGCAAGCACTAAATATTGACTTAGTTCGTGCATCTGTAGATGCACTTGCTAGAAACATTGCAAAAATGTCGTTGCGTGCTGTAATTGCAAATAAGGATGGTACAACTACAGTTGACTATGTTTCTGATATTGCAAAGGTTTTAAAGCATCCTAATCCGTACATGACTATGTACGATTTTTTATATAAGACAAGCGCAATGTATTTCTTGAACAATAATGCATTTATTTATCCTGAATATGATGAAAAAGGATATCTAATAGCACTACATCCAATTAACTATAAGACATTCAAGCTATATGAATTGAACGACAAGTTATATGCTTCATTCCAGTTAAGTTATACACGTACGTATACGGTGCCATATGACCGTATCATCCATCTTAGAAATCACTTTATTAGAGATGATTTAATGGGCGATGCGAATTCTGCTCTATATACAGCATGTGAGTTACTTGATGCACAAAATCAGGGAATTATTAACGGAATAAAAAATAGTGCTATTATCCGCGGTATTTTAAAGACAGTAAATGTGATTAAAGAAGATGATCTAGAAAAAGCAAAACAGAGATTTATTAAAGATAATCTTTCGGCGCAAAATAATGGTGGTGTAATTGCGGTGGATGGAAAATTTGACTATCAGAATATCGAGTCAAAGCCATACATTGTTGATTCCGCTACAATGGATCAAGCCAAGAATAAGATTTTTACATACTTTGGAGTAAATGAAGAATTCCTACAAAACAAATTTACGTCAGACCAGTATGAAGCTGTATATGAGGGCAGATTAGAACCGTTTGCAATTCTTTTAACAGACTCTTTAACGTATGCACTATACACAGAAAGAGAGCGTGGTTTTGGCAATGAGATTGAAGTCAATATGTCTCGATTGAAATACCAGCCAATTGTGACAATAGTCAACATTATTAGTGCAACTAAAGAACTTGGATTATTTACTAGAGACGACTACAGAAGCATGCTTGGATATACTCCATTAGGACATGATCGTGGTGGCGATGAAATCATGATTGCAGTAAATAACTATGTAAAGGAATCTGATATAAAGGCGGAGGAAGATGAAGAAAATGGAAATGATTCAGAATAAAAAAGAAAATCGCTCATTCTTTTGTGATGTTATAACACGAAGTGACGAGCAACACGGAAACGTTATTGAGGGCGTTCCGATTGTATTCGATAAAGAAACGGACTTTGGATTCTGTAAAGAGGTAATCGATAGTGGTGCATTAAACCAAACGGACTTAAAGGATGTCCGTTTTTTAATTAATCACGATACAGACCAGTTGCCTCTGGCACGCAGTCGAAATAATAATGCAAATTCAACAATGCAATTATCTGTGCAAGAAGATGGATTGCATGTTCGTGTTGATTTAGATACAGAAAATAATTCAAGAGCAAGAGAATTATATTCAGCCGTTAATCGTCAAGACTGTAGTGGAATGTCTTTTATGTTCACTGTTGACGGAGAGAGATGGGAAGGACTGGATACAGAGAAACCGGTCAGACATATTACAAGTATTTCAAAGGTATTTGAAGTATCAGCAGTTACATTCCCTGCGTATGATCAGACTTCTATTAATGCTAGATCACTGGAGAGCGTGAAAGCATCACTGGAGAGTGAACAGAAAAAAGCGAAAGCTGATTTCGTAGAAGAAAGACGAAAAGCGCTAAAGGCTAGAGCAGAGCAACTGGCTAGAAAGGATTCAAATGAATAAGGAATTACGTGAAGTCCTCGAACAGTTAAATGCCACTCAAGAACGTGCATCTGCAATTTCTAAAGAAGTTGAAACCGCAAGCGAAACACGTTGTGCAGAGTTGGGAGATGAACTGGATACAATCGAGGAACGAAGAAAAGAACTAATGCTCAAGAAACAAGAACTTGAAGAAAAAGAAAAAGAAGAACGAGCAGAAGTTGAAGCAGTTGAAAATGGAAAGGGTAAGGAAGTAGTCCTACCTACAGAGGAGAGAAAAATGGAAATCAATATTACAAAAGATATGATGGAATATCGTGATGCGTTCTATGCATTCTTAAAGGGTGAAGCTACACCAGAACAACGTGCTGCATTAATTACAACAGACAATGGTGTTGCATTACCAAAACAGTTAGATGATAAGATTTGGGATAATATCCACACAGCACATCCAATCTTAGCAGACATTGATATTAAGAATACAGGTGTTATTTTAGAAGTAACAAAGCATACTGCAATTACTGCTGGTAAGGCTAAGAAGGTAACAGAAGGTACACCAAACGCTGATGAAGCAAATACATTCGTTAAGGTTGTATTAAACGGAAACGATTACTCTAAGAGTGTTGAATTATCTTATGCAGAAGCAAAGATGACACAGGGTGCTTTAGAAGATTACTTAGCTACTGAAATTGCTGATGATTTAGGTGAAGCATTAGCAACTGATGTATTTGCACAAATTAAGGCTGACTGTGTTGCGAATAAAGTTGTAGCAGCTACACTTGATTATGCATCATACATTTCTGCATTTGGAAAGGTATCAGCTGGTAGCAATCTAGTTGTATATGCATCACGTGGAACTAAGTTTGGCTCTGTATTATCTCTAGTGGATAAGAACGGACAACCTGTATTCCGTGATGGTGTGACATTTGGTTCAGAAGTTAAGGAAGATTCTGCTGCAGGCAATGAAATCTTTATCTTAGATCCAAAGATGTTCGTATTAAATGTTGTACAGCCTGTAATGATTGAAACAGATAAGGATATTAAGGCACACAAGATTATCTACTCTGGATATACACGTGCGCAGGGTACAATGCGTAATGCAGGTGCAGGCGCATTTATTGCTAAGGTTTAATTTTGGATTTAAAAGGAGAAGTGAAATGTCTTCTCCTTTTTCTATTTCTGTTGGTGGGAGGTAATTATGAATGATACGGAGTTAAAACAATATGTTAAAACAAATCTGCGTATTACTACAGATGCGTATGATGGTGATGAAATTAATCATCTAATTGAAGCCGCAAAGGAAGATATTGCCGAAGCAACTGGAATAGATTTCAATGTTAATAATCAGAATGAATGTAAGCTAGTTGTTTTATATGTTCGTGGCATGTTCGGCAACGGAGATGAAAAAGCGTGGAATCTATACCAGGAACGATTAAAGGTTGCTGGATTTAGAAAGAAGAAGAACGATGAGTAAGTCTGATGTGATTACACTTGTTTCTAAATTATCAGAAAAGAATAATAAGGGCGTATTTGAAACAGTAGAAAGTAATCGTGATATTTTTTGCTCTGTATCAAGTACAAGTTCTACAGAGTGGTTCAGCGGTAGAAGGATGGGATTGAATCCACAGAAACAATTTATTGTTTTTGCTGGTGATTATAGAGGTGAAGAAATCTGTATATATCATGGGCAGAGATTAACTATCTATCGTACATATGAACGTGACGATGATCACATAGAACTATATACAGAAAAACGTAAGGGAAATGAGTAAGCAAACAATATTACCAGATGATTTATCATCTACAATAAATGACTTACTTACTGAATATGGTGATGAAGCTAGCCAAGCAATTGGAGAAATTGTTCCTGACGTGGCCAAAGAAGCAACTAAAAGGTTGAAATCTGCTAATAGTTACAATCGTAGAACAGGTAGATATAACAAAGGCTGGTCAACTTCTAAAGAAACAAAACGAACACAAGTTAAAGCAATTGTTCATAACAAAACAGATTATCAACTAACGCACTTACTTGAATTTGGCCATGCGAAAGCAAATGGTGGAAGAACTAGAGCGTTCCAACACATTGCTATTGTAAATGACTGGACTCAAGAAGAACTGGTGGAAAGAATAAAGGAGAGAATAGGGAAATGAGATTTGATGAAATTGCTTCCATGTTAAATGGAATCTTAGGAACTAATAAGTGTGCATATTATCAGTGGCCTGAAGAAAAAGCGCCAAATCTTCCATATATTCTTTTCTATTATCCATCTAGTAATGATGAGTGCGCTGATAACACAAATTATGCAAGCATTACAAACTTAAATATCGAACTATACACTAAGACAAAAGATTTTGATACAGAGCGGAAAGTGGAAAATGTATTAAAAGCTAACGGATTGGTGTATGAAAAATCAGAACAATACATCAATCAAGAAGATATGTATGAAGTACTATACGAAAGTGAGGTAGTTATTGATGGGTAAGATTAAATATGGTATCAGCAACGTACACTATGCGGTTGCTACAGATGATGGAACTGGTCGTTTATCCTATGGTGAGGTGAAGAAACTGCCAGGCGCTGTATCATTAAGCATGGATGCAGAAGGTGATTCAATCGAAGAATATGCGGATAATGTAAGTTGGTATAATGACAATATAAATAATGGGTACGCTGGTACACTTGAATTAGAGTCATTGCCAGAGGAATTCGAATCCGAAGTATTTGGCAGAAAGAAAGGCACAAAGGGTGGCATTCTTGAAACGGATAAGGATCAAACGAAGGAAGTTGCATTACTATGGCAATTTGAAATCGGTGGGGATAGCACAGTTAAGGGAAAGCGCGGACTGTTATACCGTGTTAAATTCTCTCGTAATGGAGAAAGTGGAGAAACTAAGGAAAAGACGATTAAACCAAATCATGTACAATTAAAGTTCTCTGCTACACCTCGTATTAACGATGGACATGTTAAATTCTCTGCAAAAACAGGTGATGAAGTATATACAAAGTGGTTTGAACAAGTAACAGAAATCACAGGATAATGCATGAACAAAAGCCAATCATTTGATTAAGAATGGTTGGTTTTAATTTATGTATTAATTGCAAAAGGAGAAACTATGGAAAAGGTTATTGAAATTAGTGGAAAAGAAACAAAATTTAAAGCATCTGCAACAACTACGATTCGATACAGAAAGAAATTTGGCCACGATCTTATTCAAGATTTAAATAAGATTAGTGGTGCAAAAGAACAGACAATGACGGCAGATGTATTAGAAATCTTTGCAAATTTTGCATATATCATGGCTAAACAAGCAGATGAATCAATTCCTGAGGATGTTTGGGAATGGTTGGACAGTTATGAAGTTTTTCCATATGAAACAGTCTATCCACAGATTATGGAATTATGGGCTAAATCATTAGGAACTACTGTCGAAATAAAAAAAGCGTAAGCCATACAAACAGACCGATAAGCACAGCGGTATTCATGCTACGCTGCAAAGAATTAGGGTTATCTATGGATGAATTAGATGATCTCGATGCAGGTATGATTTATGACATGCTGGCAGAGAAGATTAACGATGATTGTGAATGGGATGTAATGGCATCCGAGAGTGATATAGAAAAATTCTAGGAAGGTGGTTAGTATGGCTGACAAAATTAGAGGAATAACGATTGAAATAGGTGGTAATACAACTAAACTATCACAATCATTAAAACAAGCAAATTCAACAATAGCTGATACACAAAAGCAGTTGAAGGATGTCAATAAATTACTAAAACTAGACCCAGGGAATATTACATTATTAAATCAAAAACATGAGTTGCTAGGGAAAACAATTAGCGCTGCTAATACTAAACTTGAAGAAGAAAAGAAACTCTATGCACAGTTAAAAGCAGAGGGCGATACAGGGAAGAATAGAGAGCAGATGCAAGCTCTTGAACGTGATATCATCTCAACTACGGAAGAGCTTAAAAACCTTAATAAACAGTACGGTAATGCTTTAACGCCAGCTTTACAGTCTGTATCAAATGCGACTGGTAAGATGTCTGAACAAACAAAAGGTCTATCTACAGCAGCAGCGGCAGGCGCTGCTGGACTGATTGGAATGACGATTGCAGCAGGAAAGACCGCAGATGATATTAATACAATTGCAAAGCAGACAGGGTTTAGCACAGAAGAATTGCAAAAGATGAAGTATGCAAGTGATCTGATTGATGTAAGTATGGAAACAATGTCTGGCTCAATCAAGAAGCTTACTTCAAACATGGCAAATGGTAATGAAGCTTTTGATAAACTAGGTGTTTCTGTTAAAAATCAAGATGGAACACTAAGAAATGCAACAGATGTATGGTTTGATGTCATTGATGCATTATCTAAAATTGAAAATGGAACGGAACGCGATGCGCTATCAATGCAACTCTTCGGTAAATCAGCGATGGATATGGCTGGTGTAATTGATGATGGTGGTGCATCTCTAAAACAATTGGGTGATGAAGCACAAGCGGCTGGATTGATATTATCTCAAGATGCATTAGATTCTGCTAATCAATTTAACGACGGATTAGACACATTAAAAGCGAAGGCACAACAATCATTTTTAAAAGTTGGTGCTACACTAGCAGAAAAGTTATTGCCTAAACTAGAAAAACTTGTAGAAACTGTTTCAGGAATTATAGAGTGGTTTGCGAATCTCGATGGAGGTACGCAGACTTTTATTTTAACAATGCTTGCACTGGTTGCTGCGATTTCTCCTATACTTGGCATAGTGAGCACTCTTACAGGGCTTGCGGCAGCATTAAATGTTGCTATGTTACCAATGTTAGCGACAATTGGTGGGGTGATATTAGCAGTTGCGGCTGTTGTTGCAATAGGGATAGCACTATATAAGAATTGGGATACGATCAAAGAAAAAGCTGGTGAAGTATGGACCGCAATATGCGATTTTGCTGTAAATGCTTGGAATGGTCTAGTTGCTACATGGAATGGTATTGGTGATTTCTTTGGAGGAATCTGGGATGGCATAAAGAAAAAAGCATCTTCGTTATGGGAAGGTGTTACTTCAATTTTTACTAATGCAATCGATACTATTAAAGGATTATTTAGTTTTGAGTTTAAGTGGCCGCATATTCCGCTGCCACATTTTAGTATTAGCGGCTCTATTAATCCTCTGGATTGGCTAAAAGATGGCATGCCAAGCATAGGTGTAGATTGGTATGCTAAGGCAATGAATCAACCATATACGTTTACAGAGCCAACAATCATTGGTGTTGGTGAAGCTGGTTCAGAAACAGTCGTTGGTACAGATTGGTTAAAGAAACATACTAATGGAAACATTACGATTAATGTATATGCTTCTCCTGGCATGGATGAAGATACTCTTGTAAAGAAGATGATGCGACAAATTAATCAAGAACTTGGGAGGGCGATTTAGTGACAATTAGAAGATTCAAAATTCATTTATCATCTGCCACTTTCAATTTGACGGATGGATTAAATCACACTTACTTTTTCGACTCTCCATCAGGTCTTGGCCTTACTACAGATTATGCGTATGAGAAATTAGGAAATGCATATGTACGTGTTGGGGATGCTATTCCACAACGTTCTGTTTCTGGCATTTTGATAGTTAGAGGCGATAGCAGACAATCTGTATATGAGAATTATCAAACGTTTGTAAATGCTTTATCGAAAGATAACAATGCATGCAAGCTAGAATATTCATTACCAAACGGAAGTATTTATATGATTGATGCTGATATTGTTCAGATAGAAAAATCTGAAATAGAGCATAATGATAGGGCTTTGAAATGTACTATGTCAATCGTTGCAAAATCAAAGTGGTATGATGAGGAATATCACTATATCGATGGAAGAAGTGATATTGATGTAGGAAAGGTTTATGGATTTGATTACGGATATTCATACACTGAAAGTTTGATTGGTACATTTAATATTCAAAATCTTTCATCGAATAATGTGCCTACTATACTTACTATATTTGGACCGTGTTTGAATCCTAGATGGACTGTTATCTGTAATGAACAAGAAGTTCTACATGGCCAGTGTAATATCAAACTGGCTACTGAAGATGAGTTGATTATTAATTCAATTGATGGTCAAACGGAGATTACTCATGTTATTGGCCAAACATCAGAAAAAAAGAAAGCATATCAATATTGTAACTTTGATATGCAAAACTTTATCAAATTACCATTAGGAGAGTGCAAACTGCTGGTGACTAATGAATCGGGCGATATGGTTAAGAGCGCAGTAGTAATTCGGAGGGAATTTAATGCAGTATAACGTTATATATTTCACTCAAACAGTTGAATATATTGGCCGTTCAGAAGCGTTTTATTGCGTACCTTCAGTTGACTATATCTCTATGGTGAAGGTCTTAATTAAAATTCCAAAGGTTGAATTTAAACTTGAAAAAGGGATGCTTGTACGAGTAAATGATGATTCTGGAGTTATATACGAAGGTGTTATATCTGATATATCTTTTGGCAAAGAAGATTATCTTGAATTGTCATGCCTTCCGTTGGATAGCCTTTTAGATGTAAACGTATATACATTGTCCCTTAATGATACTAATAGATATCTTTTCAACTGGATCAAGAGTGCAATGCAAATGATAAGCGTGGATGGTAAATCACCACGCTTTTATTTTGGTAATGATAATGGTGTTGATGCATTCAATGAGATTCAAGCACATCTAGGTGATGAACGGATTACAAATATAAGAGATGTGCTTGTATCATTGCTTAGAAATAAAGGATATAGGATTGATTTATCAATAGACTGGGCAAATGCTTGGATTAAGTGTATTGGTGTCCAAAATGACAATTCTAAAGCATATAAGTTTGATTTATCGTTAAATGATTTGATTGACTACAATATTAATTCCGGTTCTAGTGAGTTAAGTCCAAATGTGTGCGTATGCATTGATAAGATAAAAGCTGAACAAAACCAATTAGTACAGAAGAAATACTATTTTATTCCAACTGCAGATGGCATGTCTGGAACAATTGAGAATACGTCAGATGGAATAATTTCTCCCATCGTAACTGCAGTTCAAACAATAGAATATAAAGTTGAAAATGGCGAGAGTTTTGAGCAAAAGGCTTTATCAACTGCAACCGAAACATTGTATAAGAATTTGTATGATGAGGAAACGACGATCAAGTTCTGTACAAAATCAAAAGTGTTAGAGCCTTTTGAAATTGGTAAATTGTATCAGATATTCAATAATGGAACATCACATTTTTCTATTTGCACAGGATATGAAAATGAGGGTGATAATATCCAGGTAGTTAAATTCGGATATGCTAGAAAATCACTAACAAGCATCATTAGAAGTATTAGGAGGGATAATCAATGAGCAAAGTAATTAGAGCGACAGGAACAAACGTAACTGCATCTGACGATGCATACATAATCAGCAAATTATTCGAAGATGGATTGTTTTCTACTCCGAATATAACAATCAGTGGTAACAAACTACACATCACTTCATTTAGAGGGGTTGTGGCTGGAAGAGATTTTCAGGTTGATGAGCAAGATGTAAATGCAACAATGGGTGCAGGCAGAAATGCTACACAATTTAAAATATATGTAGATATTAATTTAGGCAATTCTGATAAGATTCGCATTATTACATCACAAACAACACCATCTGGTGCAAATAATACAGATATATTAGGTAGTACTCATTTTTACTTAGAATTAGGTTCTTATACTGCTACAAATATTTCTATAACAAATGCAACTATTACTGCTAAAACAGCTAAGAATGTTGTAACAAAAGATAACTTGGAAGTCCCTGGGAAAGTTGTTGCAAATGGTGGCTTGGCCATAGGCGGTAACGATACATTTATCGTTAGACGCTTCACTGCTAGACGTGCACAAGTAGGATATAACAATTCAAATACAACAGTTGTTCCGATTAAAGTTCCTGCTGGATACAGTCTATTAACAGTTGTGAGCGTGTTTACTGCAGGTGGTCTTTGCAATGTTACATCTATTAATGACACTGGAGCTACAATCTACACGGCAAATATGTGGAATGATGGATATGCTCTTCCAGCTGGTGATGTAACAGTTGATGTTTTATTAGTAAGAAAGGCAGTGTAAATAATGTTAATTGACGGCAAGAAGTTTACGGAAGTTCCAAGTAATAATAAGAGTGTTGTTACATTCAATAGAACGGTTTTTGAGAACTTAAAAATTCTAATTGACTCGTTCGAGGTTGGTGTGATCCATGAGGTTTCTTTTGACGATGGACCTACTGCAAAAATGTACACAGAGCCGCTTACTTTTTCAAAGTCTGGCACAGGATACACATTGTCATTCCTTTTGACCGATGTTCCTGAAAAAGACATAGAGGCAAATCGATATAAAGAGGTACGTCCTTTAGTAAATGAGGTGCTACAATCTGCAGGGATTGAAACTGTCAAAAAGTACATTGCATTCCTAGATGACTGGAATCCAAATACACCCTATAAGAAGAACCAACGTATCGCATTCAATGGTGTTCCGTATTCGATTATATCCGACCATACATCAAAAGATGGTCAGACTCCGGATAAAACACCTTTGCTATATGATGATTTAACAAATGAAAAAAAAGCAGAACCGTGGGATGAAAAACACACCTATAATATGGGTGATTTAGTGATAGCGCGTGGAATTGTGTTTATTTCCAAGATTGATGGAAATAAAGGTAATGAGCCAGGATTTGGCTCAGCGTGGGATTACAAAAAATAAATAGGCTATTAAGAGCATGCATGCAGCGTGCTCTTTTTAGATAGAAAGGAAAAACTATCATGAAAATATTTATAATTTGCGGACACGGCGCAGGTGATCCAGGAGCCTGCGCTAATGGCTATTCAGAGGCAGAACGTGTACGAGTTCTCGGGCAAAGAATAAAAGACCTGGGCGGTGACAATGTAATTCTTGGTGACATCAATCGAGATTATTATGCTGACAATGGAATCAGTTACTTAGACCTTCCGTCAGATACTCAAATAGTAGAACTTCACATGGACGGTGCTGGATCCAGCGCAAGAGGCGGACACGTTATCCTTTATAGCGGTGTAGGTGCAGACGAGTACGACCAGGCACTTGCTACATTTGTCTCTAACATTCTTCCAGGAAGAGCTAACCCACTTCAATTCAGAAGTGACCTAGCGAATCCATACAGGGCATACGTTAAGGGTTACAGCTACAGACTAGTCGAGTTTGGATTCATTACCTCACCAGAAGATGTAGAAATCTTCAATAACAATATTGACACACTAGCGACTGGTATTCTTGCTTGCTTCGGATTCGCCCCTGCGCTCTATACCGCAGGATGGAAGCGTGATGCAAAAGGTTGGTGGTATCAAAAGTCGAATGGAACCTTCTATAAGAGTGAATGGTTAAAACTGTATGGCGATTGGTATTACTTCGATGAAAATGGATACGCAGTAACGAACTGGAAGCAAATAGAGTATCGAGGCAATAAGGAATGGTTCTATTTCAACGCATCTTGTCAGATGGTCACGGGTTGGCAGTTTCTTGCAGGCCACTGGTACTATTTCGATGTTACTGGCGTAATGGTAACAGGCATTCGCTCTATTGAATGGGCTGGCCAAGTTCGTGACTACCTGTTTAATGACAAAGGGCAACTCATTCAAAACGGCTCGACTAATTTAACTGTATACGCTAATCCGGACGGAACGCTAAGAAAATAGGAGGGAACGATGGAAAATAATGGAATCAATCCTGTTTATCTTAGTCTGCTAGTATCTCTTATCGGTCTAGTTGTAACAATTTGGAGCGTTAATTCAACGATTCACAAGGGCAATAAAGATCAGGCTAAGGAGCTAGCTGAAGAGTTAGGGAAAATGAACTCTAACATAGCGTATGTAAAGGAAGGCATTACTGATTTAAAAGCAACCACAAAAGATGTGAGTAACCGTGTCATGTCTCTAGAAAATCGCTTAGCACAGACAGAAACATCCGTAATATTTCTAAGCGATAGAATCAAACAAATTGAAGGAAGAAGGGATAATAAATGAAAGACAAAAATTATTGGAGTAGATGGTTCAAAGCAGCTGGTATTCGTGCATTAAAGACATTTGCTCAAACATTATCTGCAACAATTTCAACCGCGGTTGTACTTGGTGATGTGAATTGGAGAACGGCGTTATCCGCTGCTACTTTGGCAGGTTTGCTATCTCTAATCATGTCCTTTGCAACAGGCTTGCCTGAAGTGAAGTTTGAAGATATTACAACAGAAGAAGATTTGAAGTAATTAAAAGCCTACTCTCTTAAGTGAGAGTAGGTTATTTTTTTATGTTTTTAGCAATTGTTCGCCAAATTGTTCGCCAAAAGAATGAGAGAATAATAAAAACCCACTATTCAAGCGAGTTTTACAAATATATTAAAGGGCGACTAATGGGATTGCATATATATAGTTATATCAAT
>ERZ773045.501-NODE-501-length-19747-cov-7.435202_pt1 | contig 19747 bp, 3 predicted proteins | sample MGYA00580635_ERZ773045 | MGnify/ENA primary metagenome ERZ773045 (study PRJEB29015, sample SAMEA2738115) | human oral metagenome | biome: human oral; feature: human-associated habitat; material: saliva | place: China | collected 2261 ...
ATTTTTACTTTTTAAAATAGTTATAAAATATTTTATTATATTCATATAATCTGATAGTTTTATGCAAGGAGTAAGACGAGATGAACCGAATTTTTAAAGTAATCTGGAGTCGTACAAAAGGATGTTATGTCGTTGTAGCTGAAACAGCGAAGAATATGTCGAAACGATCGACAATGACATCGGTATTTGCCAAGATGTCAGGGCCTGTAATTGCTACGGCTTTATTTATGTCCATGATGTCTCCAATGATCGTGCATGGGAGTACTATTGTGCAAGGGGCCGGCGCTCAAGCTAAAAATGGTACTGTAGCGATAGGTGACAATAGTACAGCATTGGCAGATAACAGTGTGGCATTGGGTACAGGTGCTACTGTTACAAAAGTAAATAGGGCTAATGTTGGTAATGTACAAGGTGTTGCCATCGGAAGAAATGCAACGGTTGAAGTAAATAATGGTGTCGCTATCGGTAATTTGACAAAAGTAGCTTCTTTAAATGGCTTTGCCCTTGGTAATACATCTTGGGCTGGATATGATGAGGCCGGTAACTATGTGGGTGCCGATAATGATCAGGCATTTGGTACCAATGCCAGAGCTTGGGGTGGATCCTCCATGGCATTTGGTAATAATGCTAAAGCCGCTGCTGGTGGTGCCGTTGCAATGGGCAACGGATCACAGGCAAGAGGTAAATGGGCCGTTGCAATCGGTAATAATGCACAAGCTAAGGCTGAAGGGTCTCGTGCTATCGGTGTAAATTCCTATGCAACAGGACTTAATTCTATTGCAATGGGCTGGGAAAGTAATGCCCGTGAGGATTCTTCTTTAGCTATTGGTACAGACTCTGACTCAGTTCAGAAAAATAGTATTGCCATCGGTAATCGTGCAGTTAGCTATGCAGAGGATAGTGTTACTCTCGGTAGAAATACGACGGTAAATAAAAATCATAATCGCTCAGTTGCATTAGGTACTAATTCTGCGACTGCGGATACTCATAGTACACCGAATCAGTTTGTAAATGGTTTGTGGTATAAGAATTTAGCGGGAGGAACGGCAGATTCTACCGTAAGTATTGGTAATGATACGGTAAAACGCACGATTACAAATGTGGCAGCAGGGCGTATGAATTCTTCGTCTACAGATGCTATTAATGGTAGTCAGCTATATGCCGTAGCAAATAGCTTGGGCAATTTAGCCACTACTACTAAAAATATCCTTGGCGGTAATGCAGCGCTCGATCCTGATACCGGTAAATTAACGATGAGTGATATCGGCTTTACAGGTAAAAGCACGATCCACGATGCTATTAGATATAATAAAGACAATATCGATAAAGGATTGTTCTTTTATGGTGATAACTTTGTTCAGAACCAAGTAAAATTAGGTGACACAGTAAGAATAAAAGGTGGCGCTACCGGTGCTTTGGCTGATAACAATATTGGGGTTCAAGCAGACGGAAATGGCACACTAAATGTGAAATTGGCTAAAAAAATAACTGGTTTGGATAGCGTAACAGCAGGAACTGCTACGATTGATAATAAAGGGGTGTCTGTAGGCGGTAAACTCTATGTGTCAACAGGTGGTCTTAATGCCAATAATCAACAGCTTAGAGGTGTTGCAGACGGTAGCGGTAGTCAGGACGCAGTTAACTACGGTCAGTTGCAACGCGCAATTAACGGTACAGCTAAAGAAGCCATAGTAAAAGCAAATGATGATGGTAATATTACGGTAAGGGAAAACTCAACGGCGAAAGGTGGTAAGGAGTATACTGTTGGCTTAAATTATAAGATTACTGTAGGGAAAGGGGCGGCCTCGCATCCTGTAACCATAGATAGTGGTACAGGAACGGTCACAGGTCTTACCAATACATCATGGAATGTAAATAATCCAGCACCTGTTACAGGGCGTGCTGCTACGGAAGATCAGTTAAAGCGGGTTAATGAGAGAGTTAATTCCAATCAGTATTTTATTAATCAAAATACGCAGAATATCTCAGATAACTCAAGCCGTATTGGTGCCAATGCACGAAATATCACAAAAATACAAGGTGATATTACTACTAATAAGAATGATATTAACACTATCAATAATACTCTTGAAAAAGGGCTCTATTTTAGCAGCGATACAGGTGCTTCGATTAAGAGAAAATTAGGTGATACTCTAGTCATTAAAGGCGGTGCTACAGGGGCATTATCCGATAATAATATTGGTGTTGTATCCGATGGTACCGGTAGATTGACTGTAAAGTTGGCAAAATATTTAACAGGATTAGAGAGCGTTAATGCAGGAAATACTACTATTAGTAAAAATGGTTTGAGTGTAGGTGCTAGAACCTATGTAACACCTGATGGCATCAATGCTAATAATCAAAAGATTACTGGTGTTGCTAATGGTACAGCGCCTAACGATGCGGTTAATTTCAGTCAATTACAAAGTGCTATCGGTGGTACTGCAAAGGCGACTACAGTAAAATCAAAGGATGCAAATGTAACCGTAACAGAAGGTACCAATGTGAATGGTGGTAAGGAATACACTGTTGGATTGGGCAATAAACTTGCGGTAGGTACGGCACATCCTGTAACTGTGGACGGAACCGCAGGAACTGTAACAGGACTTACTAATGCTGCTTGGAATGTAAATAATCCACAAGCCGTAACTGGTCGTGCTGCAACGGAAGATCAGTTAAAAACTGTTAATACGCAAGTCAATACAAATAAGGATAAAATAGCTCAGAACACAACTGACATTGCTCAAAATGCGACTGATATCGGTAAGAATAAACAAGATATAACTAAGAACAAGACTGATATAGCTCAAAATACTACTGATATCGGTAAAAATAAGACTGATATTGCACAAAACAAGCAAAATATTACTCAGAACACACAAGATATTGCGACTAATAAAAATGCTATCTCTACAATCAATACAACTATTGCTAAAGGTCTAAATTTTGATGGAGACAGCGGTGCTGTAATTAACAAACAGTTGGGCGATAAGCTTAGCATCAAGGGCGGTGCAGCGGCTGCGAATTTGACGGATAATAATATCGGTGTCGTATCTGATGGCAGCACATTAAATGTAAAACTAGCTAAAACATTAACCGGTTTGGATAGCGTAACGGCTGGTGGTACAACGATCAATAGTGGTGGGTTAACCGTAGGTGGTAAGACCTATGTATCTCCGAACGGCATCAATGCAAACGACAAGAAAATAACTAATGTTGCTGATGGTGACGTGGCGGCTAACTCCAAAGAGGCAGTTAACGGCGGTCAACTTCATGCGGCTAAAACCGAATTAAATAACAACATTAATGATGCTAAGACTGAATTAAACAAAAATATCGGTGATACCAAAACTGAACTCAATAAAAATATTAATGACGCTAAAACCGAACTGAACGGCAATATAGATAATGCAAAAACCGAGCTAAACAATAATATATCGACAGCGAAGAATGATGTGATTAATACCGGTCTCAAGTTTGATGCGGATACAGGTGGAACTAAGACCAATAAACTGGGTTCCAAGGTAACGGTAAATGGCGATGATAATATTACGACAGAAATCAGTCAAACTGGTGACGATACTAAGATCGGTCTTAAATTAAAGAAAGATCTCAATGTTACTACTGTTACTGCCGCTGATACTGTGAAAGCTGGCACTGTGACTATGGGCAAACAATCAGGTGGTGCCGGTGGTGCAAACGGTAACTTTGTGACAGGGCTCGATAATAAGTCTTGGAATGCGGATAATCCTCAAGCTGTAAGTGGTCGAGCTGCTACGGAAGATCAGTTGAAATCTGTTAATGATAAGGTCAATACAAATGTAACTAATATTAATAAAGGATTAAACTTTAACGGCGATAGCGGTACTGCGATTAATAAAAAATTAGGCGACACTGTTACCATTAAAGGTGGCGCTACGGCGGATCTTACAGACAATAATATCGGTGTCGTGTCTGATGGCAGCACATTAAATGTAAAACTAGCTAAAACATTAACTGGTTTGGATAGCGTAACAGCTGGCGGAACGGCTATTAATAGTAGTGGGTTGACCGTAGGAGGCAAGACCTACGTAACTCCAAACGGTATCAATGCAAATAATCAAAAGATTACCGGTCTAGCAAAAGGCACAGATCCTACTGATGCGGTTAACTTCAGTCAGTTGCAGAATGCTATCGGTGGAACTGCTAAGGCAAGTACTGTGAAAGCTAAAAACAGCAATATCACTGTAGATGAAGGTACAAATGCAGCCGGCGGTAAGGAATATACTGTCGGATTAGGGGATAAAATCACCTTAGGAACTGCTAATCCTGTATCTGTGGATGGTACTGCAGGCACGGTAACTGGTCTTACTAATACTGCTTGGGATGTAGATAATCCACAAGCCGTAACCGGCCGTGCTGCAACGGAAGATCAGTTGAAGTCTGTTAATACGCAAGTTAATACGAACAAGGATAAAATAGCTCAAAACACAACTGACATTGCTCAAAATGCGACTGATATTGGCAAGAATAAACAAGATATAACTAAAAACAAGGCTGATATTGCTCAAAATACAACTGACATCGGTAAGAATAAGACTGATATTGCACAAAATAAGCAAAATATCGCTCAAAATACGCAAGATATTACGACTAATAAAAATGCTATATCCACAATCAATACGACTATTGCTAAAGGCCTTAACTTTGATGGAGATAGCGGCGCTGTAATTAATAAACAGTTGGGCGATAAGCTTAGCATCAAAGGTGGTGCAGCGGCTGCGAACTTGACGGACAATAATATTGGTGTCGTATCTGATGGCAGTACGTTAAACGTGAAGTTAGCTAAAACATTAACTGGTTTGGAAAGCGTAACAGCTGGTGGCACTATCATCAATAGTGTTGGTTTGACCGTAGGTGGTAAGAATTATGTATCTCCAAATGGCATCAATGCGAACGACCAAAAGATTACCAATGTTGCTAATGGCGATGTGGCGGCTAACTCCAAAGATGCGGTGAACGGCGGTCAATTGCATGACACTAAAACTGAGTTAAATAAAAACATTAGTGATACTAAGACTGAACTTACCAACAAAGGCCTTCGTTTTGATGCGGATAATAACGCTGAAAAAACTAATAAACTAGGCTCTAAGGTAACGGTAAACGGTGACGATAATATTACGACGGAAATCACGCAAACCGGTGACGATACTAAGATTGGCCTCAAATTGAAGAAAGATCTTAACGTTACCACTGTTACGGCTACAGAAACTGTAAAAGCCGGTACTGTAACCATGGGTAAACAAGCCGATGGTGCAACCCCTGCTAATACAGGTAACTACGTGACAGGGCTTGATAATAAGACTTGGGACGCAGGTAAAGTCGTATCCGGTCGTGCTGCAACAGAGGATCAATTGAAACAAGCTTTGGCGGGTCAAACTGATACAGGTCTCAAATTCAATGCCAATGTAGGCGGTGTACAAACCAATAAATTAGGCTCTACTATCACTGTTCAAGGTGAAGGCAAAGCTGCTGATACCGACTATAGTGGTGACAATATTAAGACTTTCATCAAACAAGATGCAGCAACAGGTAACACGACTATCGATGTGAAGATGAACAAAAATCTTAAGGCTGAATCCGTGAAAGTCGGTAAAGACGGTAAGGAGGGCGTATCTCTTACAGGTCCAGATACGGCGAATGGCACTGATGGTAAGGTAGCTGTTACAGATAAAAACGGCAAGGATGCGGTGTCCATGTCCGGTAAAGACGGTATAGGTCACATCGGTTTAACTGGTAAAGATGGTCGCAGTGCGGATATTATCGCTGATAAAGGTGCTGCTGATGTTAATGGAAATGAAATCACGCGCATTAAATATCAAGATGAAAATGGCACAACCCATGAAGTAGCAACCAAAGACGATGGTATGAAATACGGTGGTGACTCCGGTACTACCATCAAGAAGAAACTTAATGAACAATTGGACATTAAGGGTGGTGTTACAAGTGAAGATGAGTTGACCGAAAACAATATCGGTGTTATTAGCAAAAATAATATCCTTAATGTTCGTTTGGCAAAAAATCTTAAAGGTCTAGATTCCATAACTTTCAACAATGGTACTAATGGTGCAAACGGTAAAACCGTTGTAAATGGTGAAGGTATGACCGTTCAAGATAAGGATGGCAATCCGTTGACTGCTGTTACAAAGGACGGCGTGAAGATTACCAACGGTCCATCCATGACGAAGGACGGTATCGATGCGTCCAACAAGAAGATTACGAATGTAGCTGATGGTACTGATTCTAAGGATGCGGTTAATAAATCCCAATTAGATAAAGCCGCAGCAGCTGCTACTACAACAGTAACGGCAGGTAATAATGTCCAAGTAGATAAGACCACTAATGCGGACGGTTCTACAAATTACAAAGTGGGCCTCAAAGACCAAGTAACAATGGGGACTGATCCTACGAAACAAATTGCAATGGATGGTACAACAGGCACTATCAAAGCCGGTGACAACATTACTATCGATGGTAACAAAGGCACCATTAAAGCAGGTGATAAAGTTGAAATCGATGGTGATAAGGGCACAATCAAGGCCGGCACTGTAGCGATTGACGGTATAAACGGTACAATTAAGGCCGGAGATAAGGTAACTATCGACGGTAAAGATGGTAAGATCGCGGCAGGTAAAGTATCTGTTGATGGCAAGGACGGTCATGTGACAGGTTTGGAAAACAAAGATTGGGATCCTAACAATATTACAAGTGGTCGTGCTGCTACAGAAGATCAATTGCAGAAGTCCCATAAAACCTTGGATAATAAGATTAATAACTTAGGTGATGACATTACGAAGAAAGGTATGGATTTTGCCGGTAATACAGGCGATTTCCACCGTGATTTAGGTCAAAAGGTTACTATCAAAGGTGAAGGTCAAGGGGCTGATAGTGATTATTCCGGTGAAAATATCAAAACAGTAGCCGAAAATGGTAATGTTACTATTAAAATGGCTAAGAATCTTAAGACTGATAGCGTTACTACCAAAACGGTCACTGCCGATACGGTAACGACTGATAAGGTGAAAGTCGGCAAAAACGGTCAAGATGGCGTTTCCATTACAGGTCCAGACGCTGCGAATGGTACAGACGGCAAAGTAGCTATTACAGGTAAAGACGGTAAAGATGCTGTATCTATGTCCGGCAAAGATGGCGTTGGTCATATCGGTTTAACTGGCAAAGATGGTCGCAATGCAGATATGATTGCTGATAAGGGTGATTCTGATCTAGGAGGTAATGCTATTACTCGTATTAAGTACCAAGATGAACAGGGCAAGACACATCAAGTGGCAACTAAAGACGATGGTATGAAATACGGTGGTGATTCCGGTAATGTGATTAACAAAAAACTTAACGAACAGGTAAACGTAATCGGTGGTATTACTGATGCTAGCAAGTTGACTACAGAAGATAATTTAGGTGTTGTATCCGATGGTACCGGCAATCTCAAGGTTCGTATGGCGAAAGATTTGAAAGGTCTTACGTCAGTAACGACTAAGGATGCCGCAGGTAACTCTACGGTTGTGAACGGCAGTGGCATAACCATTACTCCTGCTAGCGGTAACATTGTAAGCCTTACTAAAGATGGATTGAATAACGGTGGTAAAACAATTAGCAATGTAGGTCCTGGTGTAAACGGCACGGATGCGGTTAACGTAAATCAATTGAAAGGAGTTACAGAGGGCATGGCCAATGCTATTAATTCCGTGGCGGGCGAAACGCAACGTGTAGGTGCTCATGCGGCGGCTATGTCTGCGTTGAAACCGATTCAATATGATCCGTTAGAACCAACTCAAGTGATGGCTGGTATTGGTAATTACAGAGGCGAAACTGCAGCAGCTTTAGGTGTTGCTCACTACACATCGGAAGACACTATGTTCCATGCAGGCGTATCTGTTGGTAGTCGTCATAATATGGTGAATGCTGGTGTAACTCGTAAATTCGGTTCTTCTGATGAGAAGAAGGCTATTCCTGAACGCTACAAGGGCGGTCCTATCAGTTCTATGTACGTAATGCAGGATGAAATGACCGCTTTGAAAGCTGAAAATGCACGCATGAAAGCGCAGGATGAAAAATTAACTGCAGACTATGCGGCATTAAAAGAAGATAATCTTCGTCTACAGAAAGATAACGAAGAAACTAAGCGACAATTGGCTCTTATTATGAGTCGTTTAGGCATGTAATTCATACCTGTTTCATCTTACGTTCATGCGATAAAAAGCGAGCTGATGTACCAGAAAATACCCATGAAAATTAGATGATTTTAACCCTATATGGTATATAAAATGAAAGAACGAAAGTCTACTGTGAAAGGACTTTCGTTCTTTTTTTGTGTTTGACTTCACAAACTTTTCATAATAGTGTATAATACAGAACATATAATTTTAATCGAAAATTATAAATGTGATTAATTTACTATAAAATCATTAGCTTTAGATTATAAGTGTTGTTTGGCCCATTGTAGCAAGGGTTTTTATGATTGAAAATATATTTAAATGAGTAAGAAAATCAATTTTTAAAAGAAGTTTAAAGTTCTGAAAATAAATGAGCGAAATGTGAAAAAAATATATTTACATTCATAAACTAATCTGATATTTTATATGTATAGTAATTAAATTTTTGATGAAAATTTTATTATTTTTAGTGTTTTAGTGTTGGTTTTAGAATCCCTTATAAAACTGTGTGAAAGGTAGGTACTACTAAATGAATCGTATTTATAGGGTAATTTGGAGTCAGGTACGGGGCGCATATGTCGTTGTATCTGAAATTGCAAAAAGCCATACTCGTGGCTCCAAAAGCTTTGTTAGTAATTCCGCTAAAGCTTCGGTAAAAGTTGGCTTGGCGGCTATGGTTTTAACCTGCGGTAGTGGGTTGATTTCGGGTGTTGATGCAGCGCCTAACAGAGGCCTTTCTTTGGCTCCTGGTGAAGGCCCTAGTGATGGTGGGTTTACGTATTTATATCCTAGCCAAAATTCTCCTTATATTCAGATGTATGATTACAAAACACCAGGGAATCCAGGACTAGGAAATTTATATACAAATAATAAGGTGTTTGGTATCCAAATCGGTAACAATGCGAATGCTCGTGCTAATGATGGCTCCGTGTCTGGTATTTCTATCGGTGACTATTCCCAATCTCGTGCGTTGGGTATCGGTTTAGGCCACTATGCTCAATCTGAACAAATCGGTGCTATTGCTGTTGGTTCTGCTGCGAAGGCAAAAGGCTTTAACTCCTTGGCGATGATGCGTCAAGCCTATGCAGGTGAACAATATGCGGCAGCTATTGGTACGGCAGCATCCGCACAAGGTAAAGCGAGCTTGGCTATGGGCCACTCCGCATTAGCAACAGGTGATCAATCCATTGCTATCGGTTCTGCAAATCCTGATCCATTAACAGATGCAAAAGGTACACCGTACACAGCATATGACGGAACTACTAATACTCAAGCTAATGCAGCTCGTGCTATTGCTATCGGTCAAGGTGCTAAATCAAATACTGATGATAGTATAGCTATGGGTACAGGTGCTAATGTAGCGGCAGGTAGAAATTATAAAGGTGAAAACTTTACTCATGGCATAGCTATCGGCAGTAATGCCCTTTCTCAGGGAATACAAGGTGTAGCAATTGGTAATCGTGCTGCTCATTATCGTGATAACGCAGTAGCTATTGGTAACAATGCTAAAACATATGCTGTAGATGGTGTTTCAATCGGTAACAATGCTGAATCCGGCATTCAAAATGATCCTCAATACAAAGTAAATAATTCCGTTGCTGTAGGTAACTCTGCACGTGCTCATGGTGGTTCCGGCGTTGCTCTTGGTAATGATACATATGCATTGGGCGGATCTTCTGTGGCTGCAGGTAATGCGGCATGGGCATTAGGTGAACGTTCCACAGCTATCGGTAACAATGCTCATTCTGAAGGTTACGGCTCTATTGCTATGGGTCGTGAAGCGAGTGCTTTGAGTACTCAAGATGGGGACAAGAAAAATGTTGTGGCTATCGGTGATGATGCACAAGCAACTGGTTCCCGTTCCATCGCATTGGGCGTAAGCGCTCAAGCTGGTACATTAGAACGTGTACGTGATCGTAGCGTTTACAAAGATAATCCTGAATTAATCACTAAACTTAAAGCTCAAAAAGAAGTAACTGATGCGGTAGCAATCGGTAGCGAAGCAAGTGTACAAGAAAACGAAGGCTTAGCTCTCGGTAGCAAAGCAACAGTAAATCACGTTCGTGGCGTTGCGTTAGGTGCTAATTCTGCAACAGCTGCTCCTGTAAGTACTGCTAGTGAAACAATTAACGGTTTGAAATACAACTATGCCGGTGGCACTGCTGATTCCACAGTTAGCGTAGGTAATACTTCTACAAAACGTACAATTACTAATGTTGCTGCTGGTCGTGTAAGCGCACAATCTACAGATGCTATTAACGGTAGCCAATTATATGGCGTTGCTAATGCAGTAGGTAATGTAGCTAACAGCACTAAGAATATCTTGGGCGGTAATGCTCAGGTTGACCAAAACGGTACTATCACCATGACTAATATTGGTGATACAGGTAAAAACACTGTTCATGAAGCTATTAAATCCGCAAACTCCGGTTGGGAACTTCAAGTTAATGGCCAAAAGGTTAAAGATGTAAAAGCTCCAGACCGTACAGTGAACTTTAACGCTGGTAAAAATATTAAATTAGAAGGCGCCGGAGACAATGTTACAGTTGCAACAGTTGATAATGCAAACTTCAACTCCGTTACAACTGGTAGCGTATCTATGAGCAAAACCGGTATCAATGCTGGTGGTTATCAAATTACCAATGTACAATCTGGCGGTGATACATTAACAAATGCGGCTAATATCGGTGATATTTCTCGTATTGCTGCAAAATACGATAAATACTTGCAACGTGGTTCTGCAACGTATGAAGCAAACGGTAATGGCAAGATTAACATGACCGGTACAAATGGTTTGACTGCTGAAGTAACAGGTTTGAAAAACACGTATGTTACATCTGGTACAGTATCCAATGACGGTAAGAGATTGACATTGACACGTAATGACAATCAAACATTCGATGTTGATATCTCTAAAATCTCTAATGGTCTTTCCAAAACTGACTACCGTTTGATTGCAAACCCTGCAGCAGGTAGCAATGGCGAATATAAAGTAGCTGCTGATGGTAGCATGACATTGACTGTTGCTGATGCTGATGGTTCCAACCCTAGACAAGTTAAGTTGACGAACCTTGCTTCTAAAGAGCAACAAGATATCAATACTACTAATATCACAAATAACACTAACAAAATCGCTAAAGGCTTAAGCTTCCAAGGCGATAACAATGTTAAAATCAACAAACAACTTGGCGATACTTTAGGTATTACAGGTGGCGCTACAGGTGCTTTGTCTGACAACAACATCGGTGTTGTAGCTAAAGACGGCAATCTAAATGTTAAGTTGGCAAAAGACCTAACAGGTTTGAACAGCGTAACTGCAGGTTCTGTTCGCGTAGGTACACATAGCGATAATAAAAACTATGTAACTGGTTTGGACAATAAAGAATGGAATGTTCAAAACCCTACCATCACATCTGGTCGTGCAGCAACTGAAGATCAGTTGAAAAAAGTGTCTGATGAAATCAAGACTACTAATGCAGCTAAAACAGATTACCGTTTGATCAACAATACAAACTCTGCAGACGGTTCTTACTCTGTAGAAAACAACAAGGTTGATTTAAAAGTTAAAGATGAAGCTCATCCTAACAGCCCTGCTAATACAGTAACAATAAACAACATCGCATCCAAAACTGAATTGGATAAATTGACAGAACGTGCTGTTAAATATGATCTTAACGGTGCAACTGTTAATAAAAATAAGGTTACTTTGGAAGGCCAAGGTGGCACAACAATTACTAACTTGAAAGCTGGCGAAGTATCCTCTACTTCTACAGATGCTGTAAATGGTAGCCAATTACATGATGTAAAAATCGAAGCAGGCAAACATTCAAAAGTAACTGTTTCCGATGATAACCTCAAATTGACAACAACTCCTGCTACAAGCACTGAAGGCGCTAAATATGATCTTCGTTTGAACAACAAAGTGACATTGGGTAGCGGTAACAATCAAGTAGTTCTTGATGGTACTGCAGGCAGAGTGACTGCTGGTGCTGTTGTAATGGGTGCTCAAACTGTTCAAAATACGAAACATGCAAGCGAAAATGGTAATTATGTAACTAATTTGAGCAATAAAAACTGGGATTCCACATCTATCGTATCCGGTCGTGCTGCGACTGAAGATCAGTTGAAAAAAGTTAGTGAACAAATCACTCAACAAGGTAGCAGTGCAACTGACTATCGTCTTGTAAGAAACTCCAGCGCTGACGGTTCCTACAAGGTAAACGACAATGGTGAAGTATCCTTAACTGTAGAGGATAAAAACCATGCAGGCGTTAAAGAACAAGTTACAATCAATAACATTGCATCCAAGACTTCTGTAGATAAATTAACAGATCGTGCTGTTAAATATGACATCAATAACGGTGTTGTTGATAAAACTAAGGTAACATTGGAAGGCGCTAATGGCACTACAATTACAAATGTAAAAGATGGTGCTGTAACAGCTACATCCACAGATGCTATCAATGGCAGCCAATTGTTCAAGACTAAAGAAGAATTGATCAATAAAGGCATGAAATTCGGTGCTGACTCCGGTAACGTAATCAATAAAAAACTTGGTGAACAAGTAAACGTTAAAGGTGGTATCACAGAAGCATCCAAATTAACTGCTGAAGATAACATCGGTGTTGTATCTGATGGCTCTAATGACTTGAAAGTTCGTTTGGCTAAAGACCTTAAAGGTTTGAACAGCGTAACTGTAGGCGATACAAAAGTTACTTCCAACGGTGTAACTATTAGCAACGGTGCTACAAACAATGCATCTGTATCTCTTACTAAAACTGGCTTGGATAATGGTGGTAACAAGATTACTAACGTTGCTCGTGGTACAATCGACAGCGATGCAGTAAACTTGGCACAATTAAAAGAAGTATCCAACAGTGCATCTGCAGCAAATACAAAGGTAGCTGAAGGTAAAAACATTAAAGTTGATGAAAGCATCGACAATGTAACTAAAGCTAAAACATATACTGTAGGCTTGAAAGATGAAGTAACATTAGGCTCTGGTAATACAGCTATCAATATTAACGGTACAACAGGTATTGTAAAAGCTGGCGACGGTGCTAATGCTGTAACTATCAATGGCACAAATGGCACTATCAACTCCGGTAAAGTGACTATCAATGGTACTACAGGTACTGTTAATGAATTGACTAACAGAACTTGGAACCCTAAGGCTATTACTAATGGTCAAGCTGCTACAGAAGATCAATTGAAAGTAGTAGATAATAAAATTGATACTACAAAAACTGAAATCGTAGAAAAAGGCTTGAACTTCCAAGGTGATGCGGGTACTGCAATTCATAAAGACCTTGGTCAAACATTGAATATCACTGGTGGTCAAGCTGATGCATCTAAGCTTTCAGAAAATAACATCGGCGTAGTTAATAACAACGGCGTATTAAATGTTAAACTTGCTAAAGATTTGACAGGTTTGAACAGCGTAACAACTGGTGCTACAACTATTAACAACAATGGTTTGACAATCGGTGGTAACACATTTGTTACAAGCAACGGCTTTAATGCTAACGATACTCAAATCACAAATGTGAAAGCTGGTACAGAGGATAACCATGCAGTTAACCTTAAACAGTTGAAAGAAGTATCTAATAACGCAGCTGCAGCTAAAACTGTTGTAAAAGCAGGTAAAAACATCAATGTAACTGATTCTGAAGATCCACTTACTAAAGCTAAGACTTATACAGTTGGCTTACAAGACACAGTAACATTGGGTTCCGGCAATACAGCTGTTAACATCGATGGTACAAAAGGTATTGTAAAAGCCGGCGAAGGCAACAATGCTGTGACTATCAATGGTACAAACAGCACAATTACTGCTGGTAACGTAGCGATTGACGGTGTAACAGGCAATATCAATTCCGGTAAAGTCCTTGTTAACGGTGCTAAAGGTACTGTAAACAACTTAACAAATATCACTTGGGATGCTAATAACATCACAAGCGGCCAAGCTGCAACAGAAGACCAATTGAAAGTTGTTGATAAGAAAATCACTGACAATGGTAGCAACTTGACTAAGAAGGGCTTGAACTTCAAAGGCGATGATGCTACAAGCATTCATAAAGACCTTGGCGAAACATTAGACGTTGTAGGTGGTACTTCCGATAAAGCTAAATTGTCCGACAATAACATCGGTGTGGTATCTGAAAACGGTAAGTTGAATGTTAAACTCGCTAAAGAGTTGACTGGCTTAACAAGTGTAACAACTGGTGCTACAACAATTAATAACGAAGGTTTAACAATTGGTGGTAATAAATTCGTTACAGCTAACGGTTTTGATGCTAATAACACACAAATCAAAAACGTAAAAGCTGGTACTGACAGTAATGATGCAGTTAACTTGAATCAATTGAACGAAGTTAAAAATGCGTCTAACACTACAGTAGAAGGTAGCGAAAACATCAATGTTGATTCCACCGTAGACCCTAATACACACGCTAAAACTTACAAAGTAGCATTGAAAGACAATGTAACTTTAGGTTCCGGCAATAATGCAATCAACATTAACGGTACTACAGGTATCATAAAAGCTGGTGACGGTGCTAATGCTGTAACTATCAATGGTACAAACGGCACTATCAACTCCGGTAAAGTGACTGTCAACGGTACTGCTGGTACTGTAAATAACTTGACAAACATCACTTGGGATCCTGCACATATCACAAGCGGTCAAGCTGCAACAGAAGACCAATTGAAATCTGTTGATAAGAAAATCACTGACAACAGCACTGACTTGACTAAGAAAGGCTTGAACTTCCAAGCTGATTCTGGCGAAGTAATTCATAAAGATCTTGGTCAAACATTAGATGTTGTAGGTGGCATTACTGAAAAATCTAAATTGTCCGATAACAACATCGGTGTGGTATCCGAAAACGGTAAGTTGAATGTTAAACTTGCAAAAGATTTAACAGGCTTGAACAGCGTAACAACTGGTCAAACAACTATCAACAACGATGGTTTGACAATCAACAACAAACAATTCGTTACAGATAATGGCTTCAACGCTAACAATACGCAAATCAAAAACGTAACAGCTGGCGTGGAAGATAATGATGCTGTAAATGTTAAACAATTGAACGATGTAAAAGCTGCATCTAATACAAAAGTAGAAGGTAGCAAAAACATCAATGTTGATGAAACCGTAGATAATGTAACAAAAGCTAAAACTTACACAGTTGCATTGAAAGACACTGTAACATTAGGTTCCGGTAACACAGCTGTTAACATCGACGGTACAAAAGGTATCGTAAAAGCTGGCGATGGCACTAATGCGGTAACTATCAACGGTGTAAACAGCACAATTAATGCTGGCAAAGTAGCAATCGATGGTGTAACAGGTAACATTAATGCTGGTAAAGTTCTAGTTAACGGTGCAAACGGTACTGTAAACAACTTGACTAACAGAACTTGGGATCCTGCAAACATCACAAGTGGTCAAGCTGCAACAGAAGACCAATTGAAATCTGTAGATAAAAAAGTTACAGACAACACTAATAAAGGCTTGAACTTCCAAGGTGATGATGCAACAAGCATTCATAAAAACCTTGGTGAAACATTAGGTGTTGTGGGTGGCACTTCCGATAAAGCTAAATTGTCTGACAATAACATCGGTGTGGTATCTGAAAACGGTAAGTTGAATGTTAAACTTGCAAAAGACTTAACAGGCTTGAACAGCGTAACAACTGGTCAAACAACTATTAATAATAATGGTTTGACAATTGGTGGTAATACATTTGTTACAAACAACGGCTTCAATGCAAACAATACACAAATCAAAAATGTTAAAGCTGGTACAGAAGATAGCGATGCTGTTAACCTTAAACAATTGAACGAAGTAAAAGCTGCGTCCGATACTAAGGTAAAAGGTAGCAAGAACATTCATGTTGAAGAAGAAATCAACGATCTTACAAAAGCTAAAACATACACTGTAAACTTGAAAGATACAGTGACATTGGGCTCTGGCAATACATCAGTTCATTTCGATGGTACAACAGGTATCATTAGAGCTGGCGAAGGTGCTAATGCTGTAAATATCAATGGTACAAACGGTACAATCAACTCCGGTAAGGTAACTATCAACGGTGGTTCTGGTACTGTTAACGATTTGACTAACAGAACTTGGGATCCTAATAAGATCACTAATGGTCAAGCTGCAACAGAAGATCAATTGAAAGTTGTAGATAACAAAATTGATAAGAACACTCAAGACTTGACTAAGAAAGGCTTGAACTTCAAAGGCGACTCCGGTGAAGTTATCCATAAAGACCTTGGTCAAACATTGGAACTTAAAGGTGGCGAAGCTGATGCTTCTAAACTTTCAAATGGTAACATTGGCGTAGTTAATGAAAACGGTAACTTGAACGTTAAACTTGCTAAGAACCTTAAAGGTCTTGACTCTGTAACAGTTGGTTCCGATCCAAACAAACAAGTTGTTCTTGACGATAAGGGCGTATCTGTAGGCGGTAAAACATACATTTCTAACGAAGGCTTAAATGCAAATAATCAAAAGATTACTAACGTGGCAGCTGGTGTAAATGATACAGATGCAGTTAATGTTCAACAGTTGAAGAGCAGCATGGCGGCAGCAACTACAACAGTGAAAGCTGGCGATAGTGGCAATACAACTGTAACATCTACAACAAATGCGGATAAGTCTAAAACATACACTGTAGATATCAAAAAAGACTTGAACTTACGCAGTGTAACTACAACTACAGACGATCAACAACACTCTACTTTAACAAACGGTAGAGGTGTTACAAGCACTGATACATTTGGTAATAAGACTACTCTTACTGCAGATAATGTGAAAGTATCTGATAGTCAAAATAATACAACTCAAACAACAGCTAAAGGTGTACTTGTAGATAATCCAACTCAGTCCACTGAGTTGACTGTTAACGGTGTTGTAACTACTGACAAAAAGACTAAGAGAACAAGCACAACTGCAGATGGTGTGGTTGTTACATCTGGCATGGGTAGTACTAAAGTAACTACTACTGTTAGCAGCAACGGTGTTGCAATTACTACTCCTCCAGCAGGTCAAGGTTCCCCTAAAGATGGTACTGGTGCAGTAACATTGACTAAGGATGGCTTGAACAATGGTGGTAATAAAGTTGTTAACATGGCAAGCGGTTATGGCGAAGGCGAAGATATCAACAATATTGCTGATAATAGCAGCAGCTTAACAAATGGCGCTAACATCGGTGACTTGAAGAAAGGTATCGATGGACTTAAGAAAGCCGGCTTAGACTTTGCAGGTGATAAAGGTGAATTCCATCGTGACCTAGGTCAAAAAGTAACCGTTAAAGGTGGCATCACTGATGAAAGCAAACTTTCCACTGCAAACAATATCGGTGTTATTTCCGATAACAACGGCAGCTTGAATGTTCGTTTGGCAAAAGATATTACTGGTATCAACTCCATTACAACTATGGATAACTCCGGTCATACAACTGTGACAAACGGTAACGGTATCACAATCAAAAATAATGCGGGTGGCAGCGTATCCTTAACAAGCTCTGGTTTGAATAACGGCGGTAATAAGATTACTAACGTGGCTCCAGGTGAAATTAGCTCCACTTCTACTGATGCTGTTAATGGTTCCCAACTTAATCGTGTTGCAAACAGCATGAATAATGTTGTAAAAGAAGTTCGTCAAGTTGGTGCTTTATCCTCCGCGTTGTCTGCATTGAAACCTATGGCTTATGATCCTTACGAACCTACTCAAATCATGGCAGGTTATGGTAACTACCGTGGTGACTCCGCATTGGCATTAGGCGTGGCTCATTACAAAAATGAATCCATGATGTTACATGCTGGCGTAGCTTGGGCAGGCAGCAATAGCCATATGATGGCAAATGCTGGTGTAACTTGGAAAGTAGGTAACAGAGACGGTGAAGCAGAAACTGCAGATCGTTACCGTAAAGGACCTATCAGTTCCACATATGCAATGCAACGTGAACTTGCTGCAATGAAAGCTGAAAATCAAGGATTAAAAGGTGAAGTAGCTGATTTGAAAGCTGAAAATGAACAAATGAAAGCTAATATTGCTGCAATGATGGCAAGACTAGGTTTATAATACGTTCATACTGAACATTACGGGTTGAGGATTCCCTTTTGGGGGTCCTCTCACCCGATTTAATTCGTTGATAGAAAAGAGGAATATATAATGAAAAAATCCACTTTGCTTGCTTTCACAGCGGCAGTATTATTCGGCAGTGGCGTATTCCATGTTAATGCGGCATCTGCTACATTTGATGATCCATTGCTTTTACCAAATCCAGCTAAAGCGCCTACAACAGGTTCTGTTGTATTGGTTCCTGTGGCTAGCCCTCAGGCAGTGCAAAGTATCCATGAATTTGTGAAAGCATGGGAAAATGCGGAAAAACACATTGCTTTAGCTGAAAGCAAAAAGAATAATCATCAAGCGTTAACTAAAGAAGAAGCTAAATGGTTACATTCTAAAGATAAGCATAACTATGCTGATTATTTCCGTAAACATTCTTTAGGTTATGTACATGGCCAAGAAACTGCATTGAACTGGAATGGTGAAAACCGTAATAAAAACGAGTATAGCTATTACACATTCCCTAAATATGATAAGGACCAAGGTTACACAAATAGCTATGGTTACAATGTATTGCGCAGCATGGTTGATCGCATGAATGAATTGCTTCAAAAGCAAAAGGCCGTTGGCGGTCCTTTGACTGATGAAGAAGCACAAGCATTGGAAGATGCTATGCTTGATATCATGGCTCAAGATCAAGAACATGTATCTAATGAAGAATTGCGTTATTACATGAACGAAGCAGTTTGGTTTGCTACAAAACAAACTGTAAAAAATATGTCTGCAGAAGAACCTTCTGTTGGCGACATGCACGAAATTAACCTTCGTGAAGCGATTCAGACAGATAACTAATCATCTAATACATATATAATCACATTATATGTATAGCTTTTGTTATAAGGAATGTGCAGTTACAATAACCTTATATATAAAAGTTTTTAATATACAGTGTTGAGACACAAATAAGGGATTCTATTAACACACTGTCATATAGACAAGAAGTCGCAACAGAATGCAATAGATGTATTCTTGTTGCGGCTTCTTTTTATTTTAAATTCTCCCTATATGACATGTCTAAAAAAGTAATATAACTCAAGTTTTAAATCTGTAAAATTAGGCCGTGAAATTGTGCAAAAATAATGATAAAATTTTTCTGAAATTTGTCGTAAAATTTGTCCAAATTTTATTGACATCAGTATATGGAAATGTTATTATATTCAAGTACCCCATATGAAGGGGCACAGATCTTTGAAAACTGAACAATGATAGGTAATCAATCGAAATGATTGAACATATGCCAGAGTGCGGGTTTTGACAAAGTCAAAACCAACCATAATTCAAAGTTACTTAAATGTAACGACAACAAATAATGAGCTATTCAAATAGCTTCAAGATATCTTGGAGAGTTTGATCCTGGCTCAGGACGAACGCTGGCGGCGTGCTTAACACATGC
>ERZ773045.502-NODE-502-length-19747-cov-5.412147_pt1 | contig 19747 bp, 18 predicted proteins | sample MGYA00580635_ERZ773045 | MGnify/ENA primary metagenome ERZ773045 (study PRJEB29015, sample SAMEA2738115) | human oral metagenome | biome: human oral; feature: human-associated habitat; material: saliva | place: China | collected 2261 ...
GCAGACCGTTAGCAGCCGTAGGGGCCGATTTATCGTGCCCTCATATCCGTATATATCCACAAAATGACGAACAGAAATGCGTTTGCGATGAAACGAATATACGTATTTGATGATGTGTAAATGCGTATTTGGCAATGGAAAAATACGGGCACGATGAATCGGTCCCCTACGCCTGGCGGAGTGTACGTGGTGCATTTCGTGGGCAAACGTGGATATTTTGCGGAGTGTTTGTAACCTGTTCTTTATCTGCATGTTACATAATCGTCATACAAAAGTATGGTTTTTGCCGTGTAAAAGTATGGTTTTTGGCGTGCAAAAAGGGGGGTTTTACAACGCAAAAAGTGGGTTTTTGAAAGAGCATATAGGGTATATTGGGTGTGTGAATTGTTCTAACGAGCTATGTGATAGATTGCTATGTACAACCCTTGACGGTGTTTTTGTTTGTAGAAAGGGTAGGAACAAATAGATACGGAGAGCCTAAAACGACTGTTAATTATACAAAAAGGTAGGCTGAAAATGGTGGGTGTATAAAGTTATTTTTATAACTTTGTTTCCAACAGTCATTGTTGTTTGCTAACTTCTTTACTCGTTCGCAACTGCCGAATTAAGCATATTGTGGACAAGGAATCCCCGAAAGAATGAAATCGAAACGCATTACCAATGAATAAAAACAGCAAGGAAACGGGCAGCAGACAACCTGATGATATAAGCAAATGCAACTATGGAAAGATTCAGAAGCCTAATTTTGTGCATCATACTGGTAGCCTTTGCTACGGCAAACTATGCACAACCTATTAGAAAAAGACAACCAACAGTGCGCAAAACTGTAACGCACAAAAATTATTATGCACTGGCAATAAAGGCAATAAAGGCAAATAATCTTGCCGAACTCGATGCCAATATTAAGCACATTGACAACATCGACTCGCTGATAGCTGCAGACAATTATCACGCTTATACACTTTTGGGGTATGCATTACTGTATAAAAACAAGACTGCTACACAGAAACTTATTGAAAGAAAGGCTGATATTGGCTGTGTTTGCTCTGACGATGTGTTTATGTACGATGCACTTTATATGGCTATAAACAACGCCGATATGAATCTTGTAAAGCAGTTGTTGGCGTTAGGAACCAATCCTAACCAGCCTTATAACGAAGATGGGCTGTGCCCATTGATGATGTGTTGCGACCTGAACAACGTTCCAATGGCATCTCTTTTATTAGAAAATGGTGCAAAAGCCGATGGCGTAGGGAATCTCGGAGGCGATAATGTAAGTTTTCCTTTAATGGTTGCGGTAGAGAAGAAGAATATAAATATGGTGCAATTGCTGCTGAAACACGGGGCAAAACGAAATGTAAAGAACAATACAGGGCAAACTCCCATCTCTATAGCACGTAGCCAAAAGTTGGCAAAAATCGTAAAAATGTTGGAGAAAAGGTAACGCACCGCCATAGCAAATATGCCTAACATCAACATAATAGAACAACTAAAACAGCATAACAGTATGACGAAAAGAATATTTTATATATTGGTTGGTCTCCTTTTCTTTGTAGGTTGTCGCCAAACTAACGCAAACTTAGCATCAACAAAAGCAGTGCAACGCAATGGCAAAGCGAAAAGTCTGTTGCAGGAGAAAAGCGATACAAAAGAGCAGAGAAATAACAATGCCACCACAAACTGGGACGCTATCCATGCAAAATATGCAGCTATGAAGTATAAAACGGAGGATAGCTGGGAACTTGTGTGGTATAAAGACTACACAGGAAACTCGGATAGCAGTCCCATTGATGAACTGAAAAGTATGAAAATAAAGCTTTTCGGCGACTCAATACTTTACTTAAATGGTAAGAAACTTAAGGTTTGTAGCACCGTACGCGACCCTTTTATGTATCAACGCGATGCCCTTTACTATCCTTCTCTCACAAAATACTTTGCCAATTTAGGCATCAACATTACCAAATCTGTCCCCGTTCTGCTTCTGCAATCCACTATGAAAGACGTTTACAGCGATATGCTGGAATACATTTACACGGGCAAATATCTTGCATTATACTGCAAAGGATATGTCGGAGTATACAAGTACATCAGGCGAAAAGACCAAGGGCTGCCTTCTCCAACAGCACATTTAGTGTATACAGATGCCGATTTATATAAAGATATTGATAAGGAAATGAGCAGCAAACACGCCCAACAATATAACATACGTGCATATAAAGGTAAGCTGAAGATGCTTTCTGGCGAACACATAAATGAAATGGAAAGTGGCGGTGGGTTCGATTTTGTGAAACTACCCAGCTATAAAGGCTTCCCCATATTTGTTTGTTTAAACTATAACGAGGACGATGAATTCCTTATATTCACCTATCGAAACAACTCTATAAATATCGATAACTGCATCAACGTCTTAGCCTTCAGCTCTTACAACAACGAAAAAGAAAGTTTTGCAATATACTCTGACGGAACTATATACGTAAAAACTGTAGATGGAAAGAAAGCCCACATAACCGTTTATCGCATTAATGATGAAGGCGATTTCTATGAATTGAATTAAAAACCTCATCGAAAATGTAGACGGAAGTGTTACAATAATAGTGTTTCGGATACTGTATTTTAAATATATATAGCAGACTAAATAGACCAGCCGATTGGCTTTCTCGCTTTTGTGTTGTGTATATGCCTATTATGTATAATGTGTAATGCTTCTTTTGAATCTACCTTTTACATTGTGGGCGATTGTTTTTTGTTTTTTTTAGGACGCAGAAATAAGCATCTGTGGAATAGTTAGCGAACAATTGCTTTTATGTGTTTTTTGGTGCTTTGAGATATTAAGGTGTTATAGTTTGTTGTGTTTTTAGCGCAATTAAGCAAAGTAATATGCGAAAATAGTTTGCAATATGAAATTAAAATATTATATTTGCACACATAAAAGCATATAAAACAACAATCTAATAAAACAAACAAAACACCCTATACCTCTGCTACGGTGTTGCTCTAAACGAGATTTTACAGAGAGGTTTAATGCTTATGAAAAAATATTTTATACCCAATGTATGTAAAGTTGCTATGTTATTGCCTATCATTGAAGGAGAAATAACTTCTAACTAACATTCAATAAGAATTTTGACGTGTGGTGCTTTGGCGGCTATCACCATACTATAACATCGTCGGTGTTAGAAAGCACTGGTTGGGCATTCTTAGTGTTGATAAGCAGTAGGGTGTAGATGTATTCGTATTGACGAGAATTGTATTGCAACGAAAATTGAACTGTGCCGCCATTGGCAGAGAATGTTGTTACAAAAGGGTCGGCTGCCAGTTGCTGTTGCGCATCGTGTGGCAAGAGGTGTGTTTCGTAGTAGTTTTCGAAGATGGGATTGCCGTAACGGGTGCGATAAATATTGGTTAATATTCGGTAGCTTCGTAGTGGATTGTTTACGTTGGTGAAGAAAATGCGCACCGTGTCTACTTGTTCGTTGGTGTTTTTTCCTATTTCAACGATGCAAGGAATGCTTTCGAAACGTCCGCTAAGAATAGTGTTGGTTTTGTTTATGGGCAGTTGGGGTGGGGCAGTTTCTGTTTTAAAACCTTTTGCCATTAGCGAATCGGCAAAGGCTGTGGCTGTATTGTTGAGCGAAATTCCGCAGAATGTAAGGTGTTGATGCTCAACAATTGTGGTGTTTTGCGCTTTTAAAAATGTGCAAAACAATAGTAGAAATGAAGCGAAAAGAACTCTCATATAAGAATAACGTGTTTGTTTGCAGAATATTTTGTTTGTTTGTGGTTGGTTTGGCTTTTCTACCAAATTAAGCTCTCATTGTTGGTGTGGTATAGTGCTATAAAGGCTACTGTTTGTGTTGTGATGTGTGAAACGCTATTGACAGATATCTAAGACGAGCGTGACAGATATCTGAGACGAGCGTGACAGATATCTGAAAACGAAGAGCCTTAATGTTTGCGATATGCTGTTTTGTTTATGCGTAAGAAGTAGGTGCTATTTGTAAGTTCTCTGCCTGTTTTCTGTTGAAACAAAAAAGTGCCTAAAGGAACTATACCTTTAGACACTTTATTTATTTAAAGCAATATTCTAATTCTGCTTAAATGGCTGCTGCAATCCATTCGTAAACGTAGCTGCAAACACCAAACAGTATGATGCCAGTGGTGCAAACAGCAAGAGCAAACTTTGTGTTGCAATCGCTCTTGAAAGTTGGCATAGGAGCATCGCTGTGGTTTATATACATCGCCTTAACTATTTTTAGATAGTAGTAGAGCGAAACCACAGTGTTTATGAGTGCAACAAACAGTATTACGTAAGTCCATGCTCCCTCGCTTGTAGCTATGTCGGCACCTTTTACGCCCGACATAAACACAAAGAATTTAGAGAACATTCCTGCAAATGGTGGTATACCACCCAGCGAGAACATTGCAATAGTCATAAGGAAGCTAAGGCGTGGATTGGTTTTGTAGAATCCATTATAGTCGGCAATGTTTGTTTTGCCACCATTGTTTTGTTCTACAACGGCAATAATGGTGAACACCGCCATATTGGCAACCACATATATAAGAACGTAATAGCTTAATGCGGCTACAGACGATTCCCAGCTGTTGCCCAATGCTGCAAGCATGATGTATCCTGCTTGCGAGATTGAACTGAACGCCATGAAACGTTTCAATTCGCCTTGACGAATGGCAAAAAGGTTGGCTACGGTGATAGAAAGTGCAACCACAATCATCATAAGCACGTGCCAATAGGCAATCATTCCACCGAAAACGTGGAACAAAATGCTTAAAAGTGTAAAGGCTGCTGCACCTTTAGAAATAACACTAAGGTAGCCTGTAACTGTGGTGGGTGCACCTTGATAAGTGTCGGCAGTCCAGAAGTGGAATGGCACGAGCGAGATTTTAAAGCCAAGACCACTGAAGAAGAATACCAGTCCCATAATGGTGAACGGAGTGGCTTGCAAATTAGTTGCGATATCGGCAAAATACATAGTGCCGTACGCACCATAAAGGAAGCTAATGCCATAGAGCATTACACCGCTCGAGAAAGTTGCTGTGAGTATAAATTTAGCTGCTGCTTCAGCCGAATTGTTACGATAGGCATCGAAAGCAATAACGCACGCCATTGGAACAGATGCCATTTCTAAGCCCAAGAAGAACATAAGGAAGTTTCCTGCGCTCATCATAACCTCCATTCCCAAAAGTGTAGAGACAGCTAACATATAAAATTCGCCTTCTTTCCCGCTTTTTTCTGCCCATACACGGCTCTGCAATACTACGATGAAAGTACCAAAAGCAAGGATAGTTTTCATAACATTAATTGCGGTAGACGTGGTATACATTCCTCCGAATGCATCTTCAGGTTGCAACTGGAGCATACAAACCACAGTGTTGGCAAGCAAGAGTGCGGAAGCCAACGGATTGAACCATTTGCGTTCTTCGGTCTTTGCTGAAATAAAGTCAGCAACGAAAAGGATTATCAGAATGGCAACAAGACTTGCCTCTGGTATCATTTTAAAGAAATCATTATAATTCATATTGCTACTTTATTATTATAAATTACCTAATTGTGGAACGTATTCAATGATGTGTTCGAATATAGGGTGAACAGCATCTATAATCATATTCTCGAAGAATAATGGGCATATACCAAGACCAGCAACGCAGAAGATGAGGCCCGCAATAGCGAAGCGCTCGTCCCAGCTGGCATCGTGCAATTCGTAGAACTTCTTGTTTGGAATGGTTTGGAATAGAATTTTTCCCACCACGCGAAGAATATAAACTGCTGTAATAACAATAGACGTACATGCCACAATGGTGCAAACACGGTGGAACATTCCTGCGTTTTCGAACGAACCAATAAAGATGGTCATTTCGGCAACGAAACCAGAGAAACCGGGCAAACCAAGGTTAGCCAAACCAGCCACTACATACGAAACGGCGAGGAATGGTATAACCTTCATTAAACCGCCAAGGTATCGAACGTCGCGCGTACCAGCACGGTGATAAATCATACCAATACAAGCGAAGAACAAAGCTGTCATTAAACCGTGAGATAGCATTTGAAGAATAGCACCCGTTATGGCTGTTTGTGTTGTCATAACCAATGCGAAGAGCACCATACCACAGTGAGAAACCGAAGAGTAAGCATTAATGTACTTTAAGTCGGTTTGTACACAGGCAGAGAGCGCACCATAAACCACCGAAATGGTTGTAAGAATAAGGAACACAGGTGCCCACATCTCTAAAGCATCAGGCATAATGTACATAGCAATACGCAAACAGCCATAGCCACCCAGCTTCATTAATACACCAGCGTGGAGCATAGACACAGCCGTAGGGGCTGAAGCATGTCCATCGGGCGACCATGTGTGGAATGGGAACAACGCTCCGAGTATGCCAAAGCCAATGAATACAAATGGGAAGAAGATATTTTGCGCTGTTTTCGACATTGCGTGCATCTTTGCAAGTTCTATTACGTCCATAGTAGAACCGCCACTGAAGTAGTAAATACCAAGGAAACCGAAGATGAGCAAGCCTGAACCACCCATTAACATAAGGGTAAGTTTCATGGCAGAATACTCTTTTGCACCTGTTCCCCAAACTCCAATAAGAAGATACATAGGTATCAGCGCAACCTCGTAGAACATAAACATGGTGAACATATCGGTTGAAATAAAGAAACCGAACACACCAGATGAGAGTAAAACAAACCAAAGGAAATATTCCTTCTTCATTGGTTCGAGTTGCCAACTGGCAAATGTGCCTGTGAAAACAATGATAGCCGAAAGCAAAATCATTACCACCGAAATACCATCAACACCCACAGCAAAAGCTATGTTTAACGGTTTAAACCACATAGCCGAATTAGCCAATAGCATAGTATCGGTATTTCCTGCAGCACGTTGTTGCACAAAATAGATGGTGAGCCATATTGCACCAATCAACAAAGCAGAGGCACCTGCTACCATCACGCCGCGTACCTGATTGTCGTTCTTAGCGACCCAAAGGCCGAGAAGCATCAGTACGGGGATTATTACAAATATTGTTAATATCCAACTCATCTCTTTATATCAAGCAAAGTATTACTAATGTTAAAGCCACAGTTCCTGTAATGAACCAAATTGCATACTGACGAACATCGCCACTCTGCCATGGACGAATGCTTTCGCCTGCCTCTTGAGTACCCCAAGCAAGGAAGTTGAAAGTGCCGTCGATGACGTGGCGGTCGAACCACGCAATTGGAATAGAGAAGCAACGGAAAACAATCTTATGCGTAAAGAATTGCCAAGCGTTGTCAATATAAAATCTGTTGAGAGCTGCCTTGTGGAGTCCTGGCATACTTTTAGCAAGCTTATCGGCAACAGGATTGTTCTTAGGCATATACATCCATGTAGCAAGACTAATGCCGATGGCTGCTGCCAAGAGACTAAACCAAGCTACACTCGTGAAGTGGAAGTGCTGTAGGTGAATGTCTGCGCTTTGTCCGGTTGCAGAAACAAAGTGTCCGAATGGAATCCAACCAGCAAAGATTGAAATGATAGCGAGGAATACTAATGGTCCCCACATAACAAATGGAACTTCTTGTGGACGGCGACGTGTTTCAGGGTCTTCCTCGTAATAAGACTTGCCCCAAAAGATAACGTAATACAAACGGAACATATAGAATGCCGTCATACCAGAAACTAAAGTCATAAACCAACCTAAAACGGGTGAGAATTGGAAGCAAGCGCTTACAATCTCGTCTTTAGAGAAGAAACCAGCAAAGGGCCATACACCACTAATGGCAATGCAACCAATGAGGAAACAAGCATTTGTGATTGGCATATACTTGTGCAATCCGCCCATATATTCCTTGAAATTGCTACCAATAATAACGATGATAGCACCAGAGCAGAGGAATAACAACGCCTTAAACATAGCGTGGGTGAACAAGTGGAACATAGATGCCATATAGCCTAAACCACCTTCTTCGTTGTCGATAGCATAGCAAACACCAAGCGCAACAAGCATATAAGCTATTTGCGAAATAGTAGAGAAGGCTAAGCCACGCTTTATATCGCGCTGACAACATGCTACGGCTGCAGCATAGAAAGCAGTGAACGCTGCAATATAAGCAATCCAATGAAGTTGCTCGATAGCTCCATACTTAATATAAATAGGGAATAGACTTGCTACCTGGAATACACCTGCAACCACCATCGTAGCAGCGTGGATAAGTGCCGACACTGGTGTTGGACCCTCCATAGCATCTGGCAACCAGATGTGAAGAGGGAACATAGCCGATTTACCCGCACCACCTATAAACATTAGGAATAGAGCTGTTGGTATAGCCCACGCCGTTGCAGGGTCTGAAGCTATGTTGTGCAGTTGAGTAGCTAAAGCTCCATCTGCAGAGAGGTCAAAGTTGAACGTCTTAACATAGAAACTGAAGAACAGAATACCTATTAAAAAGAATAAATCGGCAAAACGAGTAACAATGAACGCCTTCTTGCTTGCATGCACAGCAGTGTGCTTTGGATAGTAAAAACCAATAAGCAAGTAAGAGCATACACCCACCAACTCCCAAAAGAGATACATCTGGAAAACGTTGGTTGCTACTACCAAACCTAACATTGACATTGTGAACAATGACAAGTAAGCATAGAAACGTTGGAAACCGTGTTCGTATTCTTCAAACTTATAGTTCTTATCGCGTTCTGCCATATAGCCAAACGAATAGATATGAACCATAAAGCTTACAGTGGTAATAACAACAAGCATCATTACACTGATAGGACTTAGACGGAAACCAATATTAAATGTCAATAACTCAGAGAACTTCAACCACGTTAAGTTGAATACTGTTACAGTGGGGTAAACGCCACTTGCCAAGCGTCCATCTACAACATGGAAGGTTTGCCCCATTGCTGTGTATTCGCCAGTATAGAAAAAATACTGATAGGCTGTGTAGAGACTCAAGACAAAAAGCACGCCCAACATGCATGTACCGATGATTCCTGCCATCGGTTTAGGCATCTTCATACCTGCCAATCCCAATACGATTGCGCTTAGAAAAGGTAGAAGAAGTATTAAAAATGCGTAATCAAACATAGCTCTTTTTTATAATTTCATATTTTCAATACTGTTCACCTGATCGCTGTGCAAGTGTCGGTAAACATTAATAATAATAGCTAATGCAACAGCAGATTCGGCTGCGCTTACACCAATAGAGAAGATTGTGAAGAACATACCTTCGTATCCATTGGGATAAAGCAAACGGTTGAAAGCTGCAAAGTTAAGGTCTACGCTATTGAGAACTAACTCTATGGAAATGAGCATTGCTACTAAATTACGTCGAGTAACAAAGCCAAAGACTCCAATAAAGAACAATAAGCCACTAAGGACAAAGAAATATTCTACTGGTATCATTATTCTTTTACCTCCTCTTCTTTCTTCTGTTTATTCAAAATAACCAAACCTCCAATAATGCATGCTAACAAGAAAACAGATATGAATTCGAATGGCAATACATAGCCATATTTGTTTGCACTCATAAGTGTTTTACCTATCACTTGCATTGAAACTTCTGTATCGGCAGTGTTGGTAGATACTAATTCGCTGAAAATCTTATTCTTTAAGAATACGCCTAATACGGTTGCAAGACCTACAAGCGCAATAGCTCCAGCAAGAATGGTACGTTTCCCAAGCCATCTTTCCGATAAACCCTGAAGTGTTCGCTTGCTTACCAACTGAATTGCAAATACATACATTACGGTGATACCACCAGCATAGATGCTGATTTGAGCAGCACCAAGGAATGTATAGTCGAGCAGGAAATAAAGTCCTGCTACGCCAAAGAGCACAAACAGCAATGCTGTTGCAGCTCGCATGATGCGTTTTGTAGACACGCAGAATACTGCAGAGGCAAGTATTACTACCGCTAAAATCGCAAACACAATTAAATTAGCCATAACTTTATCTCCTCTTTATTTCTTTTTTGTATTAAATGTTCCTACTGTCCAATTGGCGCCACCATCTATAAGGTTAGGTAATGATCCTCCCTTATATACTTCTTCGTTTAGGTGCAATACTAGTTTTGAACGGTCGAAAACAGCATTTTCGAAGTCGTTAGTGAACTCTATAGCATCGAAGTTACAAGCGTTTACACACAATTGGCAGAACATACAGTCGCCCAAATCGTATTGATAGTCGAGCAGTGCACGTTTCTTTCTACCTGTTTCTGGGTCTTCGCGCATTTCGCTTGCTATGCGAATTGTACCGTTTGGACATGCTTTCTCGCACATAAGGCACGCTACACATTTGTAGTTTTCGTTTTCGTCTCGTTTAAAAACTAAACGTCCGCGGTGTCGTGGTGCTACGTGGAGAGTTGTTTTACGGTTTTCTGGATATTGCTCAGTAGACTTAGGCGTGAAGTATTCCTTCATAGTAGTCTTCAAACCTGTTGCCAATGTCTTGAAAGCATTTCCAATTTCACCGAAATATGATTCTTTATTTTCCATTAGAACAATGAATTCTTAATTTACTTTACGATTATCTTGTTATGCGATTTTGAATGTCCAACCGAACGCTACGCACACTGTCATAAGCACCAATATAACAAGACTGAGTGGCATAAGATATTTCCACTCGAGCTTTAATATTTGGTCTACACGTAAACGGGGGAATGTCCAGCGTATCCACATAAGAAGAAATACTACTACAAAGGTCTTTCCAAGGAACCAAACAATACCTGGAATAAGGTTCATTAGGTTATCGAAACCTTCTATACCTATATTAATAGGTGCCCAACCGCCAAGGAATATTGTAGTTGCAAGACCTGATATTACAAAGAGGTTCAGATATTCTGCCAAATAGTAGAAGCCGAATCCCATACCACTATATTCTGTGTGGTAGCCTGCTGTAAGCTCACTTTCGGCTTCGGCAAGGTCGAACGGACCACGGTTTGCTTCTGCGTTACCTGCAATACAGAACACGATGAAGCCTAACAGGGCAGGAATGTGCCCTTGGAAGATAAGCCATTGCCACGGACCTGTTTGTGCTTCAACGATGCCAGATATCTGCATAGTACGCGTAAGTACCACGGCTGATATGAGGCAGATGCCCAATGAGAGTTCGTAAGATATCATTTGAACGGCTGCACGCATAGCAGAGAGCACAGAATACTTATTGTTACTTGCCCAACCAGCGATAAATACGCCTAACACTCCGATGGAGCTAATGGCTGTTACAAGAAATATTCCTACGTTGAAGTCGAGTACGGCTGCGCCTTTATTCCATGGAAGGAACGAGAATGTGCCGATAGATGCTGCTATTACAAGGAATGGTGCAAGGTAGTAGAGCAGTTTATCGGCTTTATCTACGGTGAATATCTCCTTGATAAGCATTTTCAGTACATCGGCAAACACCTGTAATGTACCCCACCAACCCACGCGAACTGGACCGATACGGCACTGGAAGTAAGCACAAACCTTACGTTCCATAAAAATAAGAATGATGGCGAGCACGGCATAACCCACGATGATGGCTACGCCTACGAGCACACACTCTATAAGAATGGCGCTGAAATTGCCGAGCCCCAAAGTTTGTCTTAGTAGCTCGTCGAACCATCTTGTTACTATACTAAAATCGAACATGTATATGATTTATTTCTTAATTCATTACTTTTATATTGTTTCTCTCTTAGCGATCGATGTCTGGAATAACAAAATCGAGTGCTGCGCCTGTTGTTACAAGGTCGGCTATTTTCTGTCCTTTCAGCATCTTGTCCATTGCTCCTACCAATGTTAGACCCATTGGACGGAACTTTAAGCGATATGGGCTCTTGTCGCCTCGCGAGTCAAGATATGCACCAAATTCACCACTTGCGCCTTCTACAGAAAAGTACCACTGACCTTCTGGCACCTTAATGATTGGTTTCTGCTTAATATAGAAGTCGCCTTCGGGTATATTATCAATGAGTTGTTCAATGATATTCAAACTTTGGTACATTTCCTTAATGTGGCAATAGTAGCGATCCATAGAGTCTCCACCCGTCATTACCACCTCTTCGAAGTCCACTTTGTCGTAAACGGTATATGGGTGGTGTTTACGAACATCGTTACGCCAGCCGCTTGCACGTCCTGCCGGACCTGTTACGCCATAGCTGATGCACTCTTTTTCGTCCATTGGACCTATGCCAACAAAGCGTTGATGTGTGATGACGTTATCGCCGAAGACATCGAGATACTCTTGTATCATTGGTCTTAGATATTTGCAGAGCTTCTTTGTGTTTTCTACAAAGTTCGGGTCTATGTCGTCTTGCAATCCACCTATTCTATAATAGTTTTGAATTAGTCGTCCACCAGTAGTTTCTTCCATTACGTTCAAAACGTGTTCGCGGTCGCGCATACCGTAGAGCATTGCTGTAAGTGCACCTAAGTCTTGTGCACAGCACGATGTGTAGAGCAAGTGGTTGTCTATGCGTTGCAATTCGTCCATTATGGTACGAATATATAGAATACGCTCCGACAGTTCAATGCCCATTGCTTCTTCTATGACGCCTACCAATGCGTGGCGGTGCATCATAGCCGAAAGATAGTTCATACGGTCGGTTAGAGCGAGTGTTTGTGGATAGGTGTACGATTCGCACATTTTTTCTATACCGCGGTGAATGTAGCCGAGGTGTGGATAGATACGCTTAACGTGTTCACCATCAAGCACTGTTTGCAAACGCAATACACCGTGTGTTGATGGGTGCTGTGGACCGATGTTCACCACAAACTGGTCGTTAGTAAACAGCTGGTGTGTGGTTGCTGTTAGTTGTCCGTCTGCATTTAGGTTCCATTCTGTTGTGGTATCCACTTCTATGTCGTCTTCTGTGGTATACATATTCTTCGCAGGGTCCATATCGTAATCCTTGCGAAGTGGATAACCCACGAAGTCGTTTCTTAAGAAGAGACGTCGCATATCGGGGTGTCCAAGGAACTTAATGCCAAAGAAATCGTAAACCTCACGTTCTAACAAGTCGGCGTCTGCCCACAGATTGCATACTGTTGGTATAACATATTCTTGTTCTACCTGTTTTGCAAGTTGTTTTACAGAGCATCGTTCGTGTGTTTGCGTATTTTCAAGTATATAGATACAGCCCAGACCTTCTTCTGTTCCGAAGTCTTCTCCAACTATTGTTACAAGGTAGTCGAAATGCTGTTCCTTTTTCAGTTTTGCCATTTCGTTGGCAAAACGTTCAAAACCAAACTCTTTATTTTCTAATTTCATTTTCCGTACCTTATTTATTAGTTAGCTGCTGTATTGTTGTCGTTAGGCTGTTGTTTATTTTCTGCTTCGTTTAGCTTATCTAACTCTTTGCCTAATTTCTCCACATCTTCTTTCGTTACAGGTTTATCTACAACGATTGTTTCTTTTTTGGGTGCTGCTGCATCGGTAGGTTTTGCTGCTGGCCGTGCTGGTTTAGCTGCTGGTCGAGCAGGTTTCTGTGTAGCTTTATATGCTTCTTCCCATGCTGCTTCTCGTTTTTCTTTTATCGCTTCGGTAGATATTCCGAGTTTTTCTTCGAATATTAACTCTTCGTTACTAACTCCAAGTTTACTTTCTTCGATAGTTTGTTTATGGTTTGCACCTCCAAAGAATTTCTCAATTTTCACTTTACGTTGTAGCTGCATCATTCCGTAAATAATGGCTTCTGGTCGTGGTGGACAGCCAGGAATGTAAACATCTACAGGAATAATTTCGTCTATTCCACGCATTACGTGATAACTGTCTTTAAACGGACCACCAGATATTGCGCAGCCGCCCACTGCTATTACGTATTTTGGCTCTGCCATCTGGTCGTACAAGCGTTTTAGTGCTGGTGCCATTTTGTTTGTTATGGTTCCGGCACACATTATCAGGTCTGCCTGTCGTGGAGAGTTACGGGTAACCTCGAAACCAAATCGAGAGAAATCGTAACGTGCGCAGCCCACTGCCATAAATTCAATACCACAGCAAGAGGTTGCGAATGTAAGCGACCATAGCGAGTTGCTACGTCCCCAGTTTATTAATTGGTCGAGACTTCCTAATACAAGGTTTGTACCTCCGTTGTTTAGCTCGTCTGCCATCTTCTCCAGAGTGCTGTTATCCTTCCACTCATCGTAAGGCATTGCCTTAATTTTAGGTTTCCTTATTTCCATTCAAGCGCTCCTTTCCGCCAAGCGTAAGCTAAGCCAAAAACTAACACCAACATAAAAAATCCGATTGTTGCCAACGCTAAGACACCATACGTGCTCACCACTACCGCCCATGGGTAAAGGAACACTGTCTCTACATCGAACATCAAGAAAAGGATAGCAAACAGGTAGTAGCCTACGTGCATTGGCAGCCATGATGTGCCATAGGTAGGAATACCACACTCGTAAGGTTCACCTTTCGTCGGATTGTAAGAACGGGGACCCAATAGTTTAGCTGTAACGTATGCTACAACAACCAAAAAGGCTGCCGTTATGAAGACGGTGATAAAAAGTGTAAAATACATAAATCTATATAGCTATAATAATATTACATCATAAATGTTAGAGTATAAGATATCTTAAACGCTTGCAAAGTTACAAAATTAATTATTAATGTTGCAAGAAAACTATAAAAAATGTGCCCTTTTTGTAATGCCAGCTTTACAAACGTAAATTTAACCCATATCTGTTATTATACCACAATATGTATAGTCCTTATTGCTTTTGCATTGTTTCCTAACATCTTTTGTTTTCTTATCGGCATCTTGCCTGTCTTTGTAATTATTTCTGTTTAATGGCTGATATGGGCTGTTAAGGTTTCAGCTATATATAAAAACTATGTGGTTATAATGGCTGAATGGCTCTTAACATAAATTGGTTTTTAAACTGTAGCATCATTACATTTTGTTTCTGCTGTTATTTCTTGCTCTCTTTTGTTTGAATGTTAGCCATTTTACTTGTTTTTCGGACTAGTGAGTATATATAAAATATGGTGTTTGTAACAAATTGTGAATGAGGCTGATATGATGCACCAAAAAATATGACGTCTGTTTCGATTGCGACAGATATCTGAAACAATCACGACAGACGTCTGTCACAATTGCGATAGATATCTGAAACTAACGCCCCATTCGAATTAAACTATTGGTTACACATTATTATATATAGCTTATACTGTTAAGTTCACACTGTTTTTATAGTCTTTCAAACTCATTGTAGTTACTTTTGCCTATACAATATGCTGTGATGGTATGCACAACGAGAAAACAAAATTTGTAAAAGCTTTAACAACATAATGTTAGGTTTAAGGTGTTGCAATTGTGCAAAAATAGAATAAAAAAACATTACGAAATGCTTGCCATTTAGGTGTAAAAACACTATCTTTGTGCCATTACATAGTTACAAGTTGCGGTAGAGCGCACTTTTAATGAATTTGGAACAAACATTAACAACTGTAAGAAAGTATATTCTCATTAACCTAACACCACGCCCAAATCTCCGATACGGCGCTGTTCTGGAAAGGAACTGAAACAGGGAGATTTTGTTAAGATGAAGCCAAATTTACGTAGAAACAAGTTTGTGGTAATAGCCGCTCTATTCATCACAATGTTTGCAATGCCTATCGAAACATGGGCACAAGGCACAGCTAAAATTATTCTCGAAGCACACAATGTGTGGGGAGACGGCAGCGGATACCAGTTGTTGTTAGATGCCGACCACAATCTGTATGGCGACAAAATTCCCGTTGAAGGACCTATTTGGGACGATAACAATCCGCCAGCCAATCTTTACAGCGGTTTCGAATATACCATTCCTGCTAATGCCGACCCGTCTACCACGCCAAAACACATGGTGGTTGATGGCGAAGAAAGCATAGACATACCTGCTGGTATATACGATTTCTGTATTGTGGCGCCTCAGGCAGGCACTAAAATATGGATTGCGGGCGATGCCGACGGACCCACACGGGGAAACGATTATAAGTTTGAAGCAGGAAAAACCTACCGCTTCACAATGCACATTGTGCACGAAGTGAACAACGATGGCGCAAAACTTCTAATTACAGAAGATGGAAAAATAGAAACCTATCAGCTGTGGGTGGCTGGTACGCAAGTTACGTCCGACAATTGTAACGACCTTCCACGTAGTAAGGGAGTAGTGCTTTACGACCCAGCAACGAAAGTACTAAGTTTGTACGATGCCACTATTAATGTGTATGGCACCGACGAAGCCATTAAAACATCAATGGACGACCTTACCATTCGTATGGAAGGTGAAAACACACTCGCCTCTACCGATGGACCAGCTATTCGTGTTGAAAAAGCAAAAAGCACCATTACAGGCGGTGGAAAAATGACGCTTACAGGCAAAGATTTTGGCATTTATGTTGCACCCAACGCATCGCTAACCATAGATAATAGTGGAATAGACAGCAAAGGGTCTATCGGCAACGAAATGGCAGGAGCCGAAATCACCATTAACAATTCTTCGGTTACAGCAAAAGGAAACACTTATGCCAGTATGTGCGGCATACAAACGCTATCGCTAAATGGCTGTTCTATAGTGAAACCATCTGGCGCTAGCTTCGATGCAAGTCTTGCCGGCATAGCTCTAAACAACGAATTGGTGAAAGACGAGGTGGTTATAAAAGCACAAGAATTAACCTATTACGACCTTGAGGTGGCAGGCAGACGCGTTACTTCAGCCAATTGCAACACACTGTCTAAACTCGATTATGTGAATGGAACTATTCTTTACGACCCAACAACCAACGTTCTTACCTTTAAAGATGTGTCTATTGCAGGTGCTATAAATGCAGTGGTGTCGCACTCAGACAATCTTACAATAAAGCTTATTGGTAACAACAACTTTACAACCGAATATGTGGCTATTAGCTTTACAGCTCCGCTCACTATAACAGGTGGTGGAACGCTAACAGCTAAAAGTGTAAAAGATTGTGCCATTTATGCCAATCAAACCAATTTAACAATAGACAATTGTAATGTAAATGCCGAAAGTACGGTGTACGGAATTGCTGGCGATGGTGGCGATAACGAGCATCTTACCATAAAAAATGCCAACGTTACAGCCATAGGAACACAGTTTGGCTCTATTAGCGACTTTGCTTCTATTACGCTATCAGACTGCACTATAGCTCAACCAGATGGTGCTGTGTTCGACCCAACAAAACATTGCATAGCACTAAATGGCGAACCTGTGAAAACTAAAGTTGTTATTACGAACAACCCAGCGGGCATAGCTACTGCTAAAGGCGAAGATGCAAACACGCAAAACATCTATTCGGTTAGTGGTGTTCGTATGTCAAAACAGCTTAACAGTTTGCCAAAAGGTGTTTACATTGTAAATGGTCGTAAGGTAGTAAAATCGTTATAAATATCGCACGGCGATAGCAAGATATACCATAATTTTATTGTTTTGTGGGTGTAAGGGCACTATTAATCGGTGCCTTACACCTCACTTAATGTTTGCAGCTAACCACATTTTGGATAAAACCAATAAACCTATATAACAGCTATAAAAAAAGAGAAGACCAACTGTCGTAAATTTGCTGGTCTTCTCCTAATCAAGTTATGAAAGAATTAAATGTATCTCTCTTATAAACCCCAACCCTTTTATTTTTTATACTTCTGTTGTTCGCCTATAAAAATAGGACGAATGCTATACATATTGTGCTTTGGATTTCTCTGGTTGTTGTAAGTGCTAACGGTTGGTAAACCTACACAGCCATTATAGTTATAATAAGCGGTGAAAGCAACAGCCTGAGTAGCGTTAGTACCAGTAGATGTCCAATATAACATCTGACTTCCTGGCTTATCTAAACGTGGATCGCAATCGTAATACAGCTGATAAGACCCTGCAAATGGGAAGAATACACCCTTATCAATATCCTCCTCTGTAAAGTCTATCAATCTACTATTGTGTGTTCCATATCCACCCAGATTTACCCATGCGGAAGTGTTAGAACGTCTAAACCCACCTTTCCAACGTGTAGTTCCTTTCAAATTGCGGTCGGTTGTAGGTACATATAGCACACCTATCACGTCGTTTCCATTATCGTTATAATGACCAATATATCCTACGGTGTTACACATAAGTTGTTCATAGTCGTGTTGAGAAGGCATTCTCCATGTACCTCTTGATACATAGTAAGCCACATCGCCATAGTCTTCGTGGTATGTAACCTGCTTTTGTATATCGCCACTAGCATTCCAGAAATGTGTTTGCGCACAATAGTTGTAGTGATGAGCTCTTGCGATATCGCCCCAACGGAAGTGATCGAACTTATCGGTTGTGAAGTGTCCAGGCAATCTCTGACCTCTTTGATATAGTGGGTAAGACTCTGTGTAGAAGAAATCCCAAGGTTTTTTAGCCAAATGGTATTGACTTAGCCACCCTTCTACCTGTGTTCCCATTTCAAATTGCAAGTTGTATTTCCCCCATTTGGTTCCAACAACATCAATCCAAGGGTCTTTTACCTTCTGTACAGTGATATCGTAAAACTTAGATTTCTTCACTTCCTGAGCTTTCATTGTAAGCCAATATTTATTACCATCGGCAGTTTCTACTAAGAAAGTAGGGTGAAATTCTACATCTGGGAACACAGCAATGAATAGTTCGTCTACAGGTTTTTGTGGAGTAACAGTGAAGCCAGAGTTGTCTCTGTCGCTGTATTCACCAGTAGCAAGATTGAATGTTGCTTGGCGAGTAACATTCTTTAGTGTTACCTTAGTTATGTTTTTAAGAGGTACGCCCTCGTATTCGAACTTAACTTTTAGTAAGCTGTATTGCTTCGCAAACTGTGCATAGCTTTCAACAATATTACCCGACATCTGGAGATTTTTTACCAAAGCCCAGCTGTAATCGAAGTTGCTGAGAGTAGCTAATGTTCCATCTTGCTGCTTTGTAACTAATTCCCCATTCTTCGAGATGGTGTTTTCTTGCATACTGAGTTCAACAGTTCCTGGCTTTGAACCTGTATAGTTATAACGTAATGGGAAGAAGAGTGCAATGTCGTCGCCACTATTACAGTTTATTCTACCATCGAATTTAGTGTTTACACCACCTGTTCTTGCATAGAGTGCCTCGAAACCATGTGGGTTTGTAATGTCGTAAACAAGGAACAAATCGCCCTTTTCAAATTCGCTAAGTCCATACGGATTAACGGTAGAGCGAGTTTCTGCACTCGAAGGTGTGATACTTACGTAATGTTCGGTAGCACCTCCTGAGCTTGTAACGTTTGAGTCGTTAGTGTCTATTTCGCTTGAGCATGATGCCATAACAAGCGCTCCAGCGCATAACAATGCGCCACAAATATTCTTCAAAATCATATTGTTAAGTGTTAATTAATTAGTTCTCGGTATGTTCTTTCTGGTCAGATTCTAAATCTATTTCGTCAAAATTGCTTACTTTGGCACTACCAGATTGACTATTGCCATGACCAAAACCACCATTGTCAGCTCCTCCAGTGCCAGCTAATAAGCAGCCTTCTGATATTGTTGCTACTGACACTACATTGGGTTTAATGTACTTTTTCATCATCGTTTTTAAATTTTTGGGTTTATAAAAGATTTATACTACGCATTTATCTAACTTATACAAGGAGTGTTACATAATAGATTTAACAAAAATGTAGTGGCACTCCTATTTAGTTTACTCAGCGATAATCTTAACTAATGTGATTGTTCCAAGTATCTGGTGCAAAGGTAATTATTAACTTTAACACACGCAAACGCTTTAACTGAATT
>ERZ773045.504-NODE-504-length-19663-cov-12.968737_pt1 | contig 19663 bp, 14 predicted proteins | sample MGYA00580635_ERZ773045 | MGnify/ENA primary metagenome ERZ773045 (study PRJEB29015, sample SAMEA2738115) | human oral metagenome | biome: human oral; feature: human-associated habitat; material: saliva | place: China | collected 2261 ...
CACCTACGTATTACCGCGGCTGCTGGCACGTAGTTAGCCGTGGCTTTCTGGTTAGATACCGTCAAGGCGCTAACAGTTACTCTAGCACTTGTTCTTCTCTAACAACAGAGTTTTACGATCCGAAAACCTTCTTCACTCACGCGGCGTTGCTCCGTCAGACTTGCGTCCATTGCGGAAGATTCCCTACTGCTGCCTCCCGTAGGAGTTTGGGCCGTGTCTCAGTCCCAATGTGGCCGATCACCCTCTCAGGTCGGCTATGCATCACGGCCTTGGTGAGCCGTTACCTCACCAACTAGCTAATGCACCGCGGGTCCATCCATCAGCAGAAGCTTGCGCCTCTTTTCCTCTTCAAACCATGCGGTTCGAAGACCTATGCGGTTTTAGCATCCGTTTCCGAATGTTATCCCCCTCTGATGGGCAGGTTACCCACGTGTTACTCACCCGTTCGCCACTAGATTGACCAGTGCAAGCACCGGTCGCTCTCGTTCGACTTGCATGTATTAGGCACGCCGCCAGCGTTCGTCCTGAGCCAGGATCAAACTCTCATGAAAAATTTGAATTTTCATGAGCTTTGAAAAGCTCATTTTAATTACTGACTTATTGTATCTCTTTAAGAGATAAGAAATTGTTGTTTCTTCATCACTAAGATGAAGTCCCTACACATTTGGTTCGTCTTCTTTGTTCAGTTTTCAAAGGTCAATCGTTGTTTTGCAACAACGTTAAATATAATATCACGCTCATGTTTTCATTGCAAGAAATATGATTCGATGTTTTTGTCATCTTGCGCGACAACGTTTAATAATTTAACACAGGATGAAAGAGACGTCAACGAATAACTACTCCATTTTTCAAAAAAATTGTATAATCGAGAAAACGACTTGAAGGAGGGCCTATGAGACTCGAACATCTATTAATGAAACATCTGGTGCTGAGCCGCCGCGAAATGAAGAAGCTCATCAAGAATGAAGCCGTCTTAATCGATGGAGTTCCGGCCACTCACGTCAGTAATAATGTCGACGCGGCCTTGCAAGTCATCATGGTGGGCGGGACGCGGATTCACGACGACAGCCAGAAGTACTATATGCTGAATAAACCTCAAGGCGTCATCTCCGCTACGACCGATAAAGAACATACAACCGTCATCGACCTCTTCGCAAAGGAAAACGTCGAAGGCCTCTACCCGCTTGGACGACTCGACGGGGATACTGAAGGGTTGCTGCTTGTGACAAATAATGGTCCGCTGGGATATCGTATGCTAAACCCCGACCAACATATCGAGAAAGAATATTATGTAGAAGTCAACGGTCCGCTTGACGAAGATGCTGTAGAAACCTTCAAACTTGGCGTTACCTTCCACGGTGGATACCAATGTAAACCAAGCACGCTTACGATTATAGAAAGTAGCGACAACTTTAGCCGTGCAACTGTCACCATCTCTGAAGGGAAATTCCATCAAGTCAAGAAGATGTTTCTATGCGTTGGTGTGAAAGTGACCTATCTTAAACGCATTCGCTTTGGAGAATTTGTCTTAGATGAGGCTTTATCCCCTGGAGAATACCGAGAACTAAACGAAGCAGAACTCCAACTTGTGAAGTCCTATTTCTAAAAAAGCAAAATGTAACATAAAAGTTACGTAACTTATATGTTACATTTCGGTTGTTCAACCATTAAAAAAAAGCTCGCCTGCACAGTGCAAGCGAGCTTTTACTCTTCAATACCATCGTGGGAAGAATACCATGCGCCTACTGCCATCAATATTAATGCAATAAAATAAGTGACTTCTGGTATCTGACCAAAAATGAGAATCGACAAGAAAGCTGCAATGAATGGAGAGACCGCGTAATAAGCGCTAGTTCTCGCCGCCCCAAGAAGTCGTTGCGCATGGACATAAAAATAAATACTTAGTCCATAAGACACAATCCCTACAGCCATAACCGCAATGACGCTCCAAAGATTCACCAATCTCTCCCCAATCACTAGTCCAATCACGATAGAACCAATTCCCGAAAATATTCCCTTTAATAAGACGATTTCTAACGGATCACACGAAGAAAGTTTTCTGGTGCAATTATTTTCCAACCCCCAGAAAACAGCAGCCAATAATACGAATAAAGAGCCATAGGAAAACTCTAGACTCGTAACATCTTCAAAAGACAAGATAACGCTAGAAAGGGTTACGAAAAGGATTCCCGTCCATAACCGTTTACTGATACGTTCTTTAAAAACTACTAATGCAATCAACGCAGTCGCAACAATCTCAAAATTATTTAATAAAGAGGCATTCGCAGCAGTTGTTGCGTTTAACCCTATCAACATACAAATAGGCGCTGCTATATCTAATAATATCATAGCAACTGTATACGGCATTTCCGCTTTGCTGAGATGAATCTCAGTGTTTTCTACTTGTCTCACTCTTCTTGAAACCGCAATTAAGCTCATTCCAACCCCCGCACCTAAATATAAAAATCCTGCCATTAATGTCGGCGGCATTTCATTTAATAATATTTTTGAAAAAGGAGAACTCACCGCATATAATACTGCAGCAAGTATCGCCATCATAATCCCTTTACGCATCTCTTGCTTCATCTACTCACCTCTTGAAATCTAATAAAATATACTGTATATTTTGTACACTATCGAACACTTTGTATCGTAATTATATAGAATGATATTTTTTCAAAACAACAGTCAATTTAGTATTTCTGTAAGATAACGAACATTTTAAATAAATTGTACGGAGGAATCTTCCTATGGATCGACGACAACAAAAATCACGAAAAGCTATTTTTGAAGCTTTTAGCCTTCTTTTAGAAAAGAAGCGTTACAGTAAAATTACTGTGCAAGACATTATTGACACCGCCAATGTCGGACGGAGCACTTTTTACGCTCACTTCGAGACAAAAGACGAATTGTTAAACGCTATTTGCGAAGAGATTTTTGACCATATCTTCGAAAGTCTTCACACTGACGATTCATATACTTCAAAAAATCGAAACAGTGCACTAGTCGATAAACTCTCTCATCTATTATGGCATCTACGAGAGCAAAAACAGGAGATCAGTGCCTTTCTAACCGATGAAAACAGCGATCTCTTTTTGAGATACTTCAAGCAACACTTAACCATTCTTTTTGCGGATTTTTCTAACAGCGCAAATAAGTCCATCCCAAAAGAGTTCGTCACTAATCATTATGTGACGAGTTTTGCGGAAACTGTCAAATGGTGGTCAAGTAACGGAATGACTCTTTCTCCAGAAGTGGTTGTTGAGTATTATATGCAATTAATTCGTTAATCCTTTCGACAAAAAAGCTCGCCTGCACAACGCAAGCGAGCTTTTCTACTATATAAATGAAATTATTGGATTGGTCCTAAGAGAATATTCGCCCACGCATCATGCAATGACTCTTGGTCACTTGGTTGGAACAAGCCAGCCAATACGTCGCGGTATAAGCGAGATAATTCTGTACGATTGAAGTACGAACTTCCACCACATGCACGAACGATTTCTTCCACAGCCTTCTTCGATACTTCTACAGAACGATTCTTAATAGAAGATAGACGAGGCAACCAGATGAAGCTGTATTCAGAGCTTGCTTCTAGCGTATCGCTCAACTCGTTAATTTGCGGTTGAATGCCATCTAGCATAATCGCCGCTTCCGCAATTCTCCAGCGAATGTTTTTGTCGTTGGCATAAGGCGCATCATTCGATACAGAGTGGCGAGTTTTCACCGTTTCTACTCCGATTTCTAGTGCACGTTTCCCGATACCAAAGTATGTTGCCGCCAGTAAAATTTCGAAGTACGCGAAAATACCGAATACCACTGGATCGAAACTTGGTCCAGGAGCCACTTTCGTTAGGATTTGCTCCTCTGCTGCGAAGATGCCTTTTAACTCCACGCTGTTTGATTGCGTCGCACGCATGCCCATTGTATCCCAGTCGTCTTTTACGATAAACGTTTCTTGGTCAGGTGTTAAATACGCAAAGACTGAGAGTGGTGACTCGCCTGTATTATCTTGCCCAAATGAAACCAACTTGTCGCAATATTTACCCATTGATAAGAAGACTTTCTTGCCGTAGAAACGATACGCGCCGTCTGCTTCTGGACGAGCCTCAGAAATCGAACCGAATAACACGCGGTCGTTCGAAGGTTCAGAAATCCCAAACGCCAACAACTTGCCTTCTGCAGCATCGCGAAGGATTTGTTCCCCCTTCTTGTTGCCAAAACGAACCATGTGCTTGCCAAGCCCGACAATAATTTGGTGCATGTTCACCCCAAGCGCAGTCCCCGGAGCTGCCATCGCAAGACGTGTTTGTTCTTGCGCAATCTCTTTGAGCGTTAGACCGAAACCGCCGTACTCTTTTGGCACGAACGCCTTCAAGTATCCCGCCTCTTTTAGCGCTGCATAGTCTTCTGCAGGCCACGCATTCTCTTTGTCGTAACGCGGTGCACGCTCATGAATTTCTTGTAATAACTCTTCTGATAAAAACATAAAAAGCCTCCTTAATGGTTGTACATCGTTAGTATACGATTAGGGGCGGGTGGATAGCAAACGTAAGACAATAATTGTAATCAATCTTTTCTACTCTAAAGCACATGAATTGTAAATACACACTTAATTCAATATTAGTAATTTATTCTTAGTCAAAACCATGTCTCGTTGACCAAAATCAGTGAGATTTGTCATATTATAATTAACGGTAAGAGCACCTCGCCGACATATTAAAATACAATTCCTTTATATCGTTTTGTTTCAAGTACCCTCAAAAGTTGTAATTAGATAGCGTTCATAAATTGCCTCTAACCTCTTCACCATTTTCAGCGTCCACCCTTTGTTTTTTAGCTTCGAATTCGTAGCGATTAGACAATTCGTAAAATATTTGTGCCGTTTTTGGATAGCTTGATTCTAAAAATTCAGCGTTGGACCTAAATTTCTCTGCTATTTTCAACTCTGCTTTTCCCGCACATGGACTAAAAACACCCCGACGATTGAATACTTCTATCTGATAACTATTTAACATCTTATCATCGCCATATTTTTCAATCATTTTTCGTACACTTTCACACGGTTCATGACCATCATCACCCAATGGCGAAAAAGAAAACAATCTACCCAGAGTAGAAGTAAAGAGTCTTTTCCGATCATTTTCAATTAGTAAAGCCATATATTTACTTATCCAGTTTTCTAGTTCACTTTCATCTACTCTACCATTAATTTCTGCAGGGCAAAAATGAGCAATATCATAAATTGAAAAAATATTTTTAATATACTTTTTGTCAATTGATAAATCATCTGCTTTGTCATGATCACTTTTGAATATCCCACAAACTAACTGAGTAAATATTTCTGGAGAACTTTTAATTTTTTTATTCAAGCACTTCATTTGCTTCCATCCCAATAAATTCATAAAGAATAATTCTATTTGAATAATTCTGTTACACTTATCTATATCATCCAGATATTCAGTCTGAATTATACTAATTAATTCTTCAACACCATAACGTGTTAAGGGATAACTTTCTGAATAGGGCATCTTTTCAATCCCCTCAAAACACTTAAATATCTTTTCTGCTGTAAGTGGTCTACTAAGATGTATTTGATGTAATTGATCTAAAAACACATTTAAATTCGCATATTCCTTACTCTCGGATATTACCCAGGAATCATTACACTCCTTACAATACACGTTCGTTCTCCAGAACTCTTTCTTAATTATTTCTGAAGCTTGTTCTACTAGCGGAATATCCGTCGCTCTTTCCGCTTCACTTCTATATACTCTTGCCAATATTTCTGTTGAATAACTATAATTTGTTAGTTCTTCAATAATTTCGCCATAGTCTATATATTTACTTCCACTAATATTTCTTAAATAATCAAGTGCTAAGTCACCTGATTGCTGTATTTCTAACAAACACTTAAATACCTTATAATCCCATTCTCCGCTGTTCCAAAACTTCGCTAGATAAATACCTAGGGTTGAATGTGGCTCTTTAGCACATATTTTTACTAATTTTGCCAAATTATAATTTTTAGAATGAAACTCTGATATTTTATCTTTTATCAGACATTCTGTAACTTTCTCATTCCCTTCTTTATCATACGGTGAAGGATTTCTTAATGGACAATCGCGATTAAATAAATAGCTGTATTCATACTCTTTAGTTTCAATATATATTTCATCAAGAAACTTCTCATATTCAACAATAATATTTTCAGCCATTGCCCAATTCGACGAGGAATAATACCTATGTTTATAAATTAGATAACGAACTTCATTTTTTATTAGTATTACCTCTTCATCAGACATTTTACTTAATTCATTTAAACACTTCTCAAAAATACTCTTTCTGAGATTATTTGTTACTGTCCTTGATAAGTTAAGCAGCTTTTTCCATCGATTTACTGAAAAATCCATATGTTCCAACAATAATTGACAATACCCTAATTCTGACTTTTTCATTTCTTCTATTGTCGTTGTTTGCAGTTTGCAGTATTCACGATATTTTGGTGCAGATAACTCACTAATTCCAATGCTAATATTGTGATTAATTGATGTAAACAAATATTGCCACGTATTATTATAATTAATTTCAAAAGCAATTCGTGCTGCTTTAATTTTCTCATCTGCAGACTGTAAGCAACAGACATTGATTGATGTGCAAAATACATTTATTAAGGTGTTTTTAGGAGAGTTTGTTTCATACCGAAACTGTTTAGAATCCAATTTTAAAAACCATCTAAAAGCGCGCCAAAAAAATTTCTTTTGGAGAAGTAACTGTTCAACTCCCCACAAAATTTCAATATAGGGGTTCCTCTCAAAAAAAAGATTATTTGTTTGATTTTGAAATAGAGATAGTAACCCCGAATCATCATCCCACTCGCTTTCAATCCTTTTCATTACCGATATAGGGGAAATCTCACATAATTCTCGCCAAAAATTTGATATGTAAATCCACTGTTTATCCGTCTTTATATCTTTTAGTATTGTCTCAATTAAATTATCAAGATGCAATTGTGTCTCTTCATCTCCATTAAAAGTTGCCTTGATAAGTAACGTCTTTAACATCCCTTTTCTTATTGTTACAGACCAAAATAATCGTTCACCTTTGAATTGAGCACGGAGTCTATCGGTACTATTATATGTAAATAATTCTTCTGAAGCTTTAATGACCTTAAATACTTCTTCAGTAAATACTCCCCAAATTTTTTCGTTGAATAATACATCTAAATAACTCCATATATTCTCAAGACTTGCTAAATAATATGACACCTTACCATTACACTTAACTTTATACAACAATGGATCTTCACCTTTTACATAGGGAAGAACCTCTTCAATAAATTTATCGTATGAATCCTCATATAATGATTCAATAACCTTTTTATCACCTTCATTTTCTTCCCAACTTCCAATTAAAAGACATGTTTTTTTTGCCTTTTCGCTGACTTTATTCATCCAAGAGGGTACTTTTAGGTATCCCCCTTTAAATATCTGCTTCTTCATTTGGCTATACAGTCCATGTGTATCAGATAATAAAGAATAAGCTTTACTGTATTCTAGTCCTGCATCTTGCAAACAATTTAATAATGTATCTCGAGTTCTTGGGCGCAATTCTAAAACAGGATTTCTGAACGTTGGAGTATTTTCATCAACCACAAAAATATTGGTATTATTTTCAATCGCTACTATCTCATCTGCATAAAACCAAGGTATATAAATGTTCCCTTCCATCCCCATTAATTGTAATTTCTTCCACGATTCCGGTGTTCTCACTACATAAATTGGACGATGATCTTTAATTCTCCATAATTCATTAAGAACGCAATAAATCGTTTCCTCTCTGTTACGACCTCTTACAAAGACTAATTCCTCGTACCTCATATCTTTAATTTGCTTTTGAAAATTTTCATCATCGTTAACGAAAAAGTCTATCCCTATAGAGGGTGAGATCGTACTTCTTCTAAGATTAACATCTACTTCTCCTGAAGATAAGATTTGTAATTTCTCGCGATTATGTACTTCAATGTTACGTGACATTTTATCAATACGTTGCTGCAATTCCAACAAACTGTTTTTCGCATCATCTCTCCATTCTCGAATAAAATACTGCTGATATCTCTGTGGATCAACAGTTTTCAACCCTTCTAAGATTACATATATAATTCTTGTTATATAAGATTCTGCAATCTCATAAGGAATCTCATATTTATTCATTAATTTTGAAAAAGACTTAAATAACCTATCTTTTAAATTGTATCCATCTGCACTTTCTAAATTCTTTGCAATTTCAGACAAATTATCTTTTGACAAGACTAATAATAAATCATTAAAGAAATCACTTTCCTTTTGATCATCCTGAATAAAAAATTCCCCAGATTCAACGACCAATTTTTTCCAATCCTTTGAATCTTTGAATTTTTTTATTGCTTGTTCCCCTATAGAAAATAAAACATTTTGTGCTGCAGCACTCCCCAACGAAGCAACGACACCCGATACAGCTTCAATCATTTTAACCCTCCTAGACTTTCAACTCTTGTTGCGAATTTATGAAGCAATTGAGTTCATTATATCATTTTCACTTCTTAATTTTAAGCATTTTTGAAAACGATTTACTTTTCTATTTATAGATAATTTCTGACGTCCTTCGAAACACAAAAATACCGTAAAATGATACTCCCCTCCAATTAGCATGTTCGTATCAAATTACGGTTTTTCTATTACCTGTTTTCTATCCCTCAACCCTCGTCGGCAAGTAGGGTGCGAGCTCTTTTCGTAAGGCTTCGAGTGTTAGGCCGTAGGGAATTGGAATATCATCAATGGATTCGAGGATTTTTTCTAACTCCGCTTCGCCCTGCTCATCTAGATAGTGATTCATTTTTCTTCTAAGCGATAGCAGCTCCTGCAAAACATCCTCTTTTCCAAAGGTGATGGCTAAAGAATACGCGTTGTTGTCGCTATCCTCTCTGGCTCCTGCGCGCTCTGCGATATAAAGAATTTTCTCCATTAAATACATCATCTCATAGAAATCTTGCTTCTTAATTTCAATCTTCTCGTCCATGCCCACTACTCCCTTCAAATACAGTCTCTCAATCCCAATAATAAAGGCTCCAGAACTAAAATTCCAGAGCCTATTCCATTTATTTTTAAAAGTTAGCTTACTAAACTAAGTTTTCTTCCTACTAAAATAAATTGTTCCGTTAAGAATGAAAGCTATCGGAAATGCCATATAGTTATATTCACCTTTTGTATAATAAACGGCATAGAATACGGTAACTCCTATAATTATACTTACAATAAGATATTTGAAGATGCGTTTCATTACATTCATCTCTAGTCTATACTCTATTTAATCTTTTTGCTTAAAAACTTATCGAAATAACCCTTGCTTAAAAATATAGAGAACGTCCCAAAAACGAAGAACATAAATATAAATCTAAATTCTCTATTCCATTGATCGAACCCAAGAAACAGGTCAAGAATTACGGCCAAGACTACATAACATAAATACCCAAAGAGAAACACTTTAATACCGCTTAATTGTCTCATTTTAACCTTCTCCTTACTTCTTTTTAGCAATTCTCCTCTATTTAATTATTTTTCTTTAATCAAGTCTGTCATATCATTATTTATCTTTTTTTATAAAACTGATAACACCAACAACTAAGATGATTGCTAAAGAAACCATCCCTACGAAAATATATGTTCCAAGATCCATTAATTTCGCCTCCCTGTTATTTTTTGATTCTATTATTCAACACAAATACTTTATTTAAATTCTATCAAGTTTGCATCTTAATAATTAGCCGCTTTCATTTGCTTATATTATACTGCGCCCTTTTGCGAATTACTAGATTAGAGTTAACATTATTCTTAAAAATTTGGTACGAAATTGGTTCTGTTTTATAAATCAAAAGACCGTAACGAAGTCGTTACGGTCTCATTTTTGCTTATTTTTAAAGCTAGCTTACTAAACTAAGTTTTCTTCCTACTGAAATAAATCGGTCCGTTAAGAATGAAAGCTATCGGAAATGCCATATAGTTATATTCACCTTTTGTATAATAAACGGCATAGAATACGGTAACTCCCATAATTATACTTGCAATTAGATATTTAAAGATACGATTCATTTCATTCATCTCCGCAACTTCAAATTTTTCATTCTGCAGAAGGTTCCAAAACTGGGATTTATATATCAAAGTCCTGTATTCTAATAGAGTTGCCATAAATATCTGTAATCTCACTTTTTTCTTCATCTGTAAGATCATCAATAAATATGTACCATTCATTGGGATGCCCACCAACAAATTGCATTTTAGGCATTTCTATTTGCTCCGGTTTTGTAGCCCTTAGACACAATCTATTGTCGCCCCAAAATCGTGTAAGTGCTAATCGTTGCTTCTTGTATATAATATCCATACTTTTTATCTCCCACAAATTCACAATTTAGCATTATCTATTTTCTTCATATATAAACTAAGTACTTAGAGACAAATATCTATGTCACTCCCACTCTATTGTAGCCGGCGGTTTGCTCGTGATGTCGTAGACGACGCGGTTGACGTGGGCTACTTCATTGACGATACGGGCGCTGATGGTTTGCAGCACTTCCCATGGAAGGCGAGCGAAGTCACTGGTCATGCCGTCGACACTCGTTACGGCACGGATACCGATCGTGTAGTCGTACGTTCTGCCGTCTCCCATTACCCCAACGCTGCGGATACCTGGAAGAACCGTGAAGTATTGCCATACGTCGCGTTCAAGGCCGTTTTTGGCGATTTCTTCGCGTAAGATGGCGTCTGATTCGCGGACGATTTCAAGTTTTTCTTCTGTCACTTCCCCAAGGACACGAATTCCAAGCCCTGGCCCTGGGAATGGTTGGCGCCATACGATAGAGTCTGGCATGCCAAGCGCTGTTCCAAGGGCGCGCACTTCGTCTTTGAAGAGCGTGTTCAATGGTTCAATCAACTCGAATTGCATGTCCTCTGGAAGTCCCCCTACGTTATGGTGAGACTTGATGGTTTGCGCTGTTTTTGTTCCGGATTCGATGATGTCTGTGTAAAGCGTTCCTTGCGCAAGGAAATCCACGTCTGTGAGTTTTGCCGCTTCGTCGTCGAATACGTACACGAACTCATTTCCGATAATCTTCCGTTTTTGTTCAGGGTCGCTCACGCCTTTAAGTTTCGATAGGAAACGTTCCTGAGCGTTCACGCGGATAATATTGAGGCCAAATTTCCCAGAAAGGCTCTCCATCACTTGGTCGCCTTCCCCTTTACGAAGCAAGCCGTGGTCTACGAAAATACAGATAAGTTGGTCGCCGATTGCTTTTTGCAAGAGTACCCCAACCACACTAGAGTCTACCCCACCAGATAACCCAAGTAAGACTTTCTTATGACCCACTTTTTCGCGAATTTTCGCAATTTCCATTTCAATAAAGCTATCCATCGACCAATCGCCTGTTACCCCGCAAATATCGAACACGAAGTTACGAAGCATGTCGTTCCCGTGAATACTGTGACGCACTTCTGGGTGGAACTGCACGCCGTAAATGCGACGTTCTTGGTTTTCAAAAGCCGCAAATGGCGTGTGCGCATTCGAAGCCGTCACACTGAAGCCTTCAGGAATCGCAGTAATACGGTCCCCGTGGCTCATGAGTACCTCTTCCTCTTTGGCTAACCCTTTGAAAATGCCTGAAGTCGTGTTAAAAACATCGACTTTCGCAGAACCATATTCACGCGTTGTAGACGATTCTACCTTCCCACCGAACAGATGCGTTGTCAGTTGCATCCCGTAGCAAATCCCAAGCACTGGAATTCCCAACTCAAAAATCGCAGGATCCACGGTAAAAGCATCCTCTGCGTAAACACTATGTGGTCCCCCTGAGAAAATAATCCCTTTTACGTTGCCATGTGCCTTAATTTCTTCGGCGGTAATGTCGTTGTGTAGCAACTCGCTGAACACACCAAATTCACGAATACGGCGCGTAATCAACTGATTGTACTGACTACCAAAGTCGAGCACGATAATCTTTTCTAATGAAGTGGTTTGAGCTGTCATAAGAGGCCTCCTTAGTTTTAGTTCTTTTTCATTGTAACAGAAAAGGCCGAAAATTACTTTAAAAAACGGAATTTTTTGTTCGGATTTTTTAGGCCTGTTTTCCGCGTCACACCAAGCTTTCATTCGGATATATAAATTAGTATATAGAGTGTACACTCGCTCGCTTCACTCTCCATTAACATTGTTAAATCAACGTTTTTAACTGTTGACATCACAACGAAAAATTGTGTTTTAAATTTTTGAAATGTAGCATATATGCTACAGTAGCAAATATGCTACATTTTGTTTTTTTACAAAAAAACTAGCCAATAGATATGCTACTGGCTAGAGGTTAAGTTATTTCTTTTCAGTTAGTTCTTGATACATTTCAAATAGTCTTGCTACTGTTTCACTTTCAGTTAAGAATGTGTCTTTCCCATCTACCTTCTTAATCATTCCATAGGCTTTCATAACAGCAATGTCATTCGCTTGATGAGCCTTACGTAATTCAACTGGCATTGTTAATTCATCATATAAATCTGCTAGAGAGCAATCTGGATAAAGTGCACGTGCATCTAGTATCCCTTGTGCCGTATTAGCAATAAATTTTTTCTGTTCCTCTGTAACTGTTGGCCACGGAAATGTATTATAGACTATTGTACTCGAATACCTATAATCCGATTTCAGCCTTCCTGCAACAATTCTCATCCATGCCATATGAACATTAGAGGTAATTACCCCAAATTCATACAGCGTTGCGTTAGGAATAATTTGAGTTGCATTTGTGGCAATTACTTCTGGTTGAATATACCCAATAGGAACATATCTTCTATTTTCTGAAGACACACTAGGAATTATTAGATATGGGGTGTTAGGCTGAGCATTTTGTTTGAACTCCGTTGGTCGAACAGCAAATTTTCTGGTTGACTCAGCCTTACTTGCCAATCTAAACTCTCTCACTTTTTTCACTCTTTCATAAATCATAGGACTATTTTTTAATTCAGACGGTGTTATTCCCTCAAGCCATAAACAATATCTTTCAATGTCATTTATATATTCCTGCGCTCCTAATACTTTACGAATATATTTTCCTGATTGTGGTTCTTTTTTTATTATTTCTTGTTTTTCCTCAGGAGTTAAGAAAAAATATCCCCCGTCAGTTGGCTTGCTCCCAAAATACATTGGAGAAACTTGGCAAATTGGTTCTTTAACTGATTCCACAAATATTGTTTCCCCAGATAATAAATAAGGATTAATATTATCAACTAAATCTAGTTTATCTGTGCTACTAAACAATTGTTTTTTTTCATTATTATGAGTTGTACTGAATCCAACAATTACACAATGAACGGCCGCTTTGTCTTTCGCTTCACTTCCCCATTTAAAAGTTTGATATGCAAAATCAATATTGACTCCAAACCTCTTATACAAGGGTTGCCAAACTCCTACCACTTGCTCTCCTTGACATATTGAATTTGTTGATACAAAAGCAACTTTTATATTTGTATTACTTATTAGACTAGCTGCTTTGAAGTACCATCCAGCTACATAATCAATTTTTCCTGCTAAATTATACTCTTTTCCATTCTCATCAACATAAATTGATCTTATTTCTTTCTTTTGTTGTTCATTTTGAATTGAATGCCCCACGAATGGCGGATTACCAATAATATAACTCAATTTTTCTTTTGGAACTACTTCCTCCCAATTAAGTTTCAATGCATTCCCTTCTACAATATTGCTATAGGATTTGATGGGAAGAAAATCAATATTCGAATATACAATACTCATTGTTTCTTCCAGCATTTGACTTTCCGCAATCCACAATGCAGCATTCGCGACAGATACGGCAAAATCGTTAATCTCAATTCCGTATAACTGACTGATTTTAACTTTTACTAAGTCATACCCAACATCAAGAAGTACTGTATCCCCTACATATAATTTTATAGCTTCATTTTCCAATCGTCTAAGTGACAAATAAGTTTCTGTTAAGAAGTTTCCCGAACCACAAGCAGGGTCAAAGAATACCAAGCGAGATAGTTTTTCTTGGAATTGTTGAGCACGATTTTTCAAGGTAGCAGGTTGTTTAATTTGTCTGATTTCATTTAATTCTTCTTTCAATGCATCTAAAAACAACGGATCAATCACTTTATGGATATTTTCAATTGATGTATAGTGCATACCACCGCTACGTCGAGTTTCCGGATTCAATGTAGATTCAAATACCGCTCCAAAAATTGTAGGACTAATCTCCGACCAGTCGAAACTTGAAGAAGCGTGTTCTAAGATTGATTCACGTAATTCATCAGTAAACTGTGGTACCTCAAGGTTATTTTCAGCAAACATTCCACCGTTAACATATGGGAATGCAGATAATTCATCATCTAGATACGGATCACGCTCATCAATTGGTGTATTTAACACATTAAATAAATCCAGCAATCCACGTCTAAAATCACGACTAGAAAAACGTGCTAAATAATCATGGAACATAGTCTTCTTGCCAAACATTCCCGCATCTTCTGCATAAAAGCAGAAAACCAATCGAACAATTAGCTGATTCATCGCATGGAGACTCTCTGGATTATCAGGATTTTTGTACTGTTTTAGAAGTCCTGAATAGATTTCTCTAACAATCTCTCCTGCCTCCATCGAAATGGCCATTTCACGTTCAAGATGTTCATTGGTTGTGCCAACTATAAATTCAAGCCTATAAGCTTCTTTTTCTAAATCTTCTAAGCGAATAACAGTAGGTTCCCCATGAGGTTTTTCCATATCGTATACATAAAATTCTTTGAAATTACATGTAATAATCCAACGTGGTTGTTTTGAATAAGGTAAATTTGCCGAATAACGTTTTGCCTGTTGAAAAGGCGTTAAAAACGAACCGTCTGATTGCTTAATTGCCTTTGAAAGATCTTTATTTGCTCCTTTTTGTTCAATTAGAACTTTGGTAGCGTCGATATAACCATCCATAAAACTTGTATGGTCCATCATTACAGTATCTTCAAACTTAATATATTCAGAAGGTTTTTCAATTCCATATACCGATTGCAATAAGTCTAGCCAGAATGATTGAGTATCCTGACGTTCATTGCCTCTATTTTCCCATCTTTCAATGAATGCTTTAGCTTGTTTTTGTTGCTCCTTTAAATTCATTTATCCTACCCCTAATCAATTTTTGAGTTCATTGCTATTATATCAAATACTCATCCTTGAAACCTTACTTTTTTCAATTTTATTTTGATATTCGCAAAACAAATAATTTAAATATTCCCTTATATTTTTAAAATTACTTACAATGTAACAAAAAATAGCCAATAGACATGCTACTGGCTAGAGATTGTATTCATTTAACATTTTTCAAGAATTACCGTTCTTGCTTTGTCCTCGGTATCGCCACTTTCATCAAACCCATCATACGGAGTTTTCGGGTCTTGCACTTTCGGTTTGCGCCTCAAGGCATTGCAGATTTCATCCACATGGCGAAATGCAAACTCAAAGTCATCAATCCATCCGGTATGACCTGTAATGATTTTTAGCGAAAGATTTCTCTTTCTGAGCTTTTCTTCTAGTCGTTTCAACGATACACTTTGTAATTTTCTATCTTCTGCGAGCGTGTTTAAAAACGCATAACCACCGTCGGCACCAAACCAAATCGTATCTCCGGTAAACAAATACGCATCATCGATTAAATACACTAAATGTCCCCACGTATGACCAGGTACTAGAAAGGCTTCAACTTTAATATCGTGAATATAGAAAATCTCCCCATCTTCTATCAATGTTTTGTCATTTTCGATATGCACTTGCGGAAGTTTATAGAGCCCCCAGTATACTTTGCGCCGAACTCGGCCTTCTAAGTAGTCATTCTCGACACGACCCACATAGATTTTTGCCTTTTTAAATAACCCCTGGCCATCGACTTCTATCGCTCCAACGTGGTCCGTATCTTGGTGCGTAATGAGAATCTCGTTGATACTTTCTGGACGAATATCAATCCACCGCATTTTTTCGGAAAGCCTGTCATAGTTATATCCTGCATCAATCATAATCGTGTAGCCATCTTTGGTGTAAAAGTAAATATTGGCCACATATTCCCGGATACAACTTACTCTTTCGTCGATATGGCCCGTGTTTAGTGGTTTGAAAATTTCTTTTCCTCTAAACATAAACGACATAAACTTTTGTTGCTTTAAAGAATCTTTTTTCGCCATCGCTCTCACCTTGATTCTTTTGTCTTGGCGATTCTAAAATCAAATTTTCTTGAGCGGAATCCATCTATTCACTCTCGCGCAATAGTCCTTATAGGCCTCTCCGTGCAGTTCGTATAGCCATTTTTCATCGGTATTACGAATAATAACGGTTAATAACACCCACTGAATCGGAATCAGAATCAGCAACCACATATTATGCATGGTTAGGGTAATCCCGATGCCGCAGAGCCACCACGAAAAGTAAATTGGATTGCGAGTGCGCGCGTAAATTCCTGTTGTCTTGAGTTCGCTAGTTTGGATACTTGTGCTAATAAACGACTTCACCCCGCTGAGCCACTGAATTCTCGCCGCAACGAACATTAAAAGGAAGCCAACCAGATAGAATAAATCTTTGAATCCACCCGTTAACAGTCCACTCTCCAGCACTGACTGATGCAGCACCCAACCAGTCAAATTCAGCACAAGGAGAGTTATGTATAGGTAAGGCGCTGCTCCATAAGTCGGTATTTTTTGATGTTTATCTTGATCACTTTTTAAGTACATGTTCTCACCTCATTGTTAAAGAAACCATACTACAAGCTACATTTTTCACCTACATTATACCACTACTATTCCACGTTTTAAACAGCATTTTTAAGGATTTTACAAAAAAAGAGATTCCCCCACGAACAGGAATCTCTCTTCATTTATTGAGTATTCAGTTATGTGTTTTTAGTCCTCTAACACAAAAATCTCTTCAACATTGAGCTGGAGTAACCTTGCAATCTTCATCGCAAGTTCAAGGGTAGGATTATATTTATCATTCTCAATGGCAATAATGGTCTGTCTGCTTACACCCAATGTTTTTGCCATATCCTCTTGTCGCAATCCTGCTGCTTTTCTTAGCTGTTTAATATTATTTTTCATATGCCATCACGCTTTCTGGAAAAAATAAACGCCAACAGCCAATACTACGATAACCGTGACAACTGCTAGAATGACTCCTTGAACAAGTTTATTTGGTTCTTTATACTCTTCGTCACCAGCAATCATATTGCGTTTCATTGCGGTTTGAGCAAATCCTTGCACACTTACAGATAAGAGCAAAATTAAGCAAGGAAGCATTTCAAGTTTGCCACCACCAACAAGTGCTTGATAGATATTAAATCCTGTCCATGCACATAAACCCAAAAGCGCTGTTTTATAGCCCCACGCCTCAGAACGCAACTGAATATCTCTGTCCATTTCATCCATCTTTTTCATGGCTTTGTTCCTCCAAATTTTTGTAATAATGTCAAGAGCTCTTTACATTTCAAATTATACTCTCCTATCTAAAAATGTCAAGAGGTTTTTACATTTTATTTTTAATTTTTTTGCAATGAACAAAGATGTATTCTTTCTTACGATTCCCCGTACTCTTACTAAGAAACCCGTAACGCTTCACCTACTAAAACAGGGCACACATAGTCTTTTTCAGTAAAAGAAAATCGATTACGTAGAATCTGCGGATTTTATAGTAGCGGTAATGGGGGATAGCAACCAATGTGAATTACTGACTCTAGGGTGAAACCCGTAGAGTCAGTTTGAAGCTTGGTAGGAATTGAGACGATAGGCTCAATCCGTTGCCCCATTGCAGTAGTTATAAAATGAACCGCAACAGTTCAAAAGGGATTGTAAGAAAAAACGCAAGTTTTGTTTTTTTTAAAGAAGCGCTATGCAACAGAAAGATGCCCCTGCACTGCAGGGGCATCTTTCTATTGTTTATTCAACTCGTTGACAAGATCAATCATACTCAAATCATGCGAGCAAATCACCGTTTTCCCTTTGATTTCAGGAAGAGCAAAGTTACTCAAAATAATCTTATAATCAGATTTTTCTAGAATATCTAGCGAAATTTCAAGCTGGTCATACGTATGATACTCGAAGCGGTTTGCCGCGTTGTGTTCTAAATACGATGCCAAGAATTTTGGATAGTATTCGTCGAAATCGTTTAAGATCAACACCTTGATTTTCTCTTGTTTAGCTTGCAACTGAGCAACAAGACCTTCCCAGTGCGTGTAGAACGTGTAAATCAAGTGCGAAATATTTCGTTGACGCTTCACGTTCTTGATTTCTTGTTGGTACTCCTCAAGAAGTGCTGCAACATCATTGTAGAACTCAGGTGAGAGCGATTTGAAGAAGTTCATCAATGGTTTCTTCTTATCGAATAAGATGAAGTCTGAGTGCACTTCGATACGTTCTAATTGAGACGTGTTGTGTAAGTGCCACAATAGTAAATCATAGTTTTCGCATTTCAAGTCGTAACGTTTTTCAAGACTTTGAATATTCGTGACTAATGTATCGAACGATAGGCGGTCACGAACTTTTTCCTGACGAGCGGCTGAGAATTCTTCAACGGTTAGGAAGAAGTGCGGTTGTAAGAAAATGGAGAAGGATTGTTCCAGAATTTCTGGAGTGACCATGATTCCTGTTTCTTTGGCGAATTGCTCTACGATTTCGTCTAGGCCGTCTAATTGATTGTAGTAATCATAGAATTTATCTTTGCTTTCGAAGTTTTGTACGAAATGCCCTTGATAAGATCGGAAGAAGTTAACCGTGAAAATCATCTTGAAGACACGGTATCCTTCAAAGCTTTGTGGGAAGTTCGAAGACTTGAAGAGGTCTACTAGAATTTTTTCTAGAGAAGCTTCGTCTACAAAGTCGAATGGCCATTCGAAGAAGCCAGTCTTTTCAGCAAAGTATTGAACGAAGAAGAAACGAATGTCTTGTTCATTTCCAATAAATTGCAAGTTTTTCTTCGAGATTTGGAAATCGAATTTTTTCTTTAAACTATTGTTGATTTTTTGAATGTAACGATTCAATGTTGAAGTCGTAATGAATAGTTTTTGTGTCATTTCTGAGACAGTGGTTTCTTCGTGTAAGAATAATTGTTCCAGAATTTCGTAGCAAATAGAATGTGAATAATAATAAGGATAGACGACTTCGGTACTTAAATTCTCCGGTAATTCGATACGCACCCCATTCGTTGAGAAGAGGATGTCGAGTCCATCAATTTTATCGCGTAAAAATGCGAGGTCGATTTTGATGGCACGAGTAGAGACTTTAAAAGTTTTTGCGAGTTCGTCGATATGAACCCAGCCGTTTGCTTGAACTAAATAGTCGACAATATCGATTTGTCGGTTTTGATTTTTTGAAAGTAATGCTCTCATTTCTTTCTCCCTTTTCTTGTTAGTTGTGTCACACACTAAATTGCTAAAATACAATATATCACACTTTAGGTGTAAATAATACCTATTTATAACTTGAAAAGAATGAAAATAATTCTAAGAAAAATGAAAATGAAAACGATAAAAATGTAAACAAAATATTTTTTCAAAAAAATTATAGATTTCTATTGCATGAATTGTCAGAATATTATATACTACTCTCAA
>ERZ773045.509-NODE-509-length-19541-cov-96.387098_pt1 | contig 19541 bp, 14 predicted proteins | sample MGYA00580635_ERZ773045 | MGnify/ENA primary metagenome ERZ773045 (study PRJEB29015, sample SAMEA2738115) | human oral metagenome | biome: human oral; feature: human-associated habitat; material: saliva | place: China | collected 2261 ...
CCTGCAGCAAGAAATGGAACGCGAACTCATGGGCGCCGGCGGCTTCCAGAGCGTCTCCGTTGCTGTCAACGCCGACTCACTCGCCACCTGGTTCCTCGACGCCGTAGGGACCCTCAGTCGCGAAGACAGCATCTTCTGCGACCTGCGACGAGAAGGCGAATTCCACTCCTCCGCCATGCTCCGATCCGGAGAAGTCATGGCAGTCATCACTTCCAAGCCCGAAAAAATCCCCGGCTGTTCCGTCGAAACCCTTGGCGTGGCACGCTACTGGTGCGTTGCCACCCCCGACTATGTACAGCGATACCTGCCCGGCTGGCCCAAAACCATGAGTCACGAAGAGCTTAATCGTGCCCCCGTCGTTGAATATGACCGTAAAGATTTTGTGCAGGATATAGCGCGAGCCCTCATTGAACAAGAGGTAGGTCTGGAGGCTGAAGAAACCTTCATCCAAAGCCCCACCATCTACATTCCCTCATCCCCGGACTATGCGCGCGCCGTCAGCTCCGGTATTGCCTGGGGCCTCATTCCTGAGGCGCAATGCGCCGAAGAACTCGAAAGCGGGCACCTCGTGAAGCTCGCCGCAACCCCCGTAGAGTTTTCCCTCTATTGGCAGCGCTGGAACATTAACTCGCCCGTTATGGAGACCGTAACCCGCCGCGTCCACGAAGCAGCACGAGGCGACCTGATCTACTAAAGAGTTCCTTGCGTCAAGATTCTGAACTTAACCTGAAATATTAAAAATATATACCCGACTAGACTATATACTTATATAAGAATATAAGAACCGGGTAATAAAACCTCTCAATACCCCACCACACATACAGAGGCGGCCGCCCCACATGGGACGGCCGCCTCTCTATAAGCTCTAACGCCTAAGTCATAACGCCTAAACTCTAGCGCCAACGAGTCATCATCAGCATGCTCACCATCATGGCGCCCACGCCAACACTCACATTCCACATACCCAAATCAGGAATCGGGAACAGGCCCTGCGTAATGTAGAAAACAATAATCCACAGAATGCCCACCGCCAACAGCGAGAACATAATCACACGGTACCACAACGGAGTCTGCTCCTTCAGCTGCGTGCCGCTCTCCATCTCACGAGCAATCTCACGCAGACGCAGCTCGCTCGCATCCTCCACCTCAGACTTAGCAGACTTCTGAGACTTCTTCTTGGACGATGCCTTAGCCGAGTTGGTCGACATACTTCCTCCGCTTATTGTTGTATGGGTAACCTAAAAATTATGTTCACACCTATCTTTGCAGACTTACGGGATGATTTCACCTTCTCCATGCGTTGAGAGATAAGGAACGCCATCCGGCGCCCAAGAACATACACAACCCAAAGGACAAAGGAGAACGCATGAGCCAAGGAACGGCACCCACCGCAGAGCGCCGCCCCCGCACCGTGCTGCACTGGATTATCCAGATTACAGGCGAACTCCTTATCACCGTTGGCCTGCTGCTACTGCTCTTCGTCGCATGGCAGCTCTGGTGGACCAACATCGACGCTGACCGCACCCAATCCCAAGCCGTCAGCACCCTCGTCCAGGAATTCGACTCCACCCCCGCCGAACCCCTCCCCGACTGGGACCCCAACACTCCGCCCGCCGGTCTGAGCGAACCCGGCCACGGTGAAGTCTTCGGCGTCGTCTACATCCCCAAGTTTGGATCCGACTACCAGCGCCCCGCCACCCAAGGCACCAGCTCCGACGTGCTCGACTCCCTCGGACTCGGCCACTACAAAGGAAGCGCCATGCCCGGACAGGTCGGCAACTTCTCCCTCGCAGGCCACCGCCAAACCCGCGGTAAAGTCCTCAACGACATCGACCTGCTCACCGAAGGCGACCACATCTACGTGCGCACCAAAGACGGCTACTACACCTACACCGTCTACAGCCACGAAATCGTGCAGCCCGACCAGGTAGAAGTCATCGAACCCGTCCCCGGACAGCCCGGCGTAGCACCCACCGAGCGCCTCCTGACGCTCACCACCTGCCACCCGCGCTACGGCGACACCGAACGATACATTGTCCACGCCCGCCTCGAATCCTGGCGGCCCGCCGCAGCCGGAGCGCCCGTAGAAATTGCCGCCTCCGTCGCAGGATCCTAAATCAGAGAGGAAAAGCAGATGTACGCATGGATTTTCCGCCACCTCCCCGGCCCCCTGTGGGTTCGCATCATCATCGCCATCGTGCTGATACTCGCCGTAGTCTACCTGCTCATGGAATTCGTCTTCCCCCACTTCGCAGAATACGGCCCCTTCAACCTGAACGTCACCATCAACCATTAGCACTAAGGACGTGCCATGACCCGCATCCTTGTCATCGACAACTACGACAGCTTCGTCTTCACCCTCGTCGGCTACATCCAGCAGCTCGGCGCTGAAACCACCGTCATCCGTAACGACGAATACGAACTCGACGAAGTTATCAAGCTCGCCGAAGAACACGACGGCGTGCTCGTCTCTCCCGGCCCCGGCGCCCCCGCAGAAGCAGGCGTCATCATTGACACCATCCGCTGGGCAGCCGAAGCAAAGAAGCCGCTACTGGGCGTCTGCCTCGGCCACCAGGCCATCGCGGAGGCATTCGGCGGCACCGTCACTCACGCCCCCGAACTCATGCACGGCAAGACCTCCCGCCTCGTGCACGAGAACGTCTCCGTGTTCAAGGACGTGCCCAACCCCTTCACCGCGACCCGCTACCACTCCCTGGCAGTCGTGCCCGAAACTATGCCCGCGGTCCTGGAAACCACCTCCACCACCGACAATGGCATCATCATGGGTCTGCGCCACCGCGAAGCCCCCATGCACGGCGTGCAGTTCCACCCCGAGTCGGTCCTGACCGAAAGCGGATACCTTATGCTCGGCAACTGGCTCGAAGAAACCGGCCTGCAGGGAGCCGCAGAGCGCGCTAAGAGCCTCTCACCCCTCATGGCTTAGTAACTTTAGCTTGGACCGCCATCAATGGCTTATATCGCCTCCAGAAGCCCCGTAGTAGACACGCTACAGGGAAACTGGAGGCGATAGCTATATCTGGACCCCTAGCTACGAGCAAACACAGATACACGAACAAGCCCAGATACGCGAAAAGGGGCGGCGCCCCACACCCAACGGTGTGGAGCGCCGCCCCTTTTGCTAGTCGTTAGAACCCCTTAGCGGGCGTTAGCGTTTGCATTATTAGCGTTGTTCGCATTGGTATTCGCGTTAGTACCCTGAATCGTACGGGTACCCGCAGTAGCGGACGCAGCCGGTGCTGGAGTAGCCGTAGCGGTAGAACGCTGTTGGTTCTGGTTACCAGTGGTAGCGTTCTGGTTACCGGTCGCTGCCGCAGGCTGAGTAGCCTGCTGGTTAGCCGCGGTAGAACGCTGCTGGTTCTGGTTACCAGTAGTAGCGTTCTGGTTACCGGTCGCCGCCGCAGGCTGAGTAGCCGCAGTAGTCGGAGCGGTCGTCTGAGTCGGAGTAGCAGCCACACGGATCGTCACAGTGCTGTTCTGAGCCACCAGAGTACCCGCCGCAGAGCTCTGCGAAAGCACAGTGCCCGCAGGACGCTCGTTAGTCTGAACAGTCTCAATGTTGGTGTTCAGCAGAACATCCTGAGCGGTCAGAGCAGCAATCGCCTGATCCTTGGTCAGACCCACCAGCGAGGGGACCTTCACCTTACCGGAGGACAGGACAATGTTCACGGTGCTACCAGCCTCAACGGTCTGAGCGCCCTTATCATCGGTCGAGCCCTTCTCAGGGGACAGCTCCACAACCATACCCGCAGGAACGGAAGCGCTCTCCACAGTGGAGACGCGGCCATCCACCAGACCCAGGTCCTTCAGAGCGTTACGGACATACGCCTCACTCTGACCCTGCAGGTTATCCGGCAACTTGACCTTCTCCGGACCGCTCGAAACAGTCACAACCACGGTCGAGCCCTTATTAACCGTAGAACCGACACCCGGCTCAACGTTGATAACGTCGCCCTTCTTGATGTTGTCCGAGTAGCCCTGACGGTACTCCACCACGAAGCCTCGGTTACGCAGCTGGTTATCGGCATCATCGCGGGAAACATTCACCACAGCCGGAACCTGAACCTGCGGAACCTCATTGAGCTTGTTCTGGTAGTACAGAACCGAGCCGACACTGAAAACCAGCAGAGCCGCAATCAGAGTACCCACAAGGAAACGAACCCACGCACGCTTACGCGGCGAAGAGTCATCGTACTCTGCGTACTCCTCATCGTCGTACAGTTCCTCATCGTCTTCATACTCGAAGAAGCCGTTGAGGCCGCCGTCTTCCACAGAAGCCTCAGTAATCGAGGTGGTGTACGGGGCGTAATCTTCACCCAGGGAAGCAGTAGTCGCCGAAGGAACAAAAGCAGTAGTCATCGCTGCATCCTGAACCACGGTCTCTTCACCCGGGCGAACAACCGACACCAGAGCCTGAGCGAACTCAGCTGCGCTCTGATAACGCTCATCCGGGTTCTTCGCCAGACCCTTCAGAATCACAGCATCCAGACCAGCAGGAACCTCAAGCGGGGTGAACTTGCTCGGAGGCTCAGGAATGTCAGAGAGGTGCTTAGCCGCCAGATCAACATTCGACTCAGCGTCAAACGGAGAACGACCAGCAATCATCTCGTAAATCACGCAAGCAGCAGAGTACAGGTCGCTACGGGCGTCAACTTCCTTGCCGCTCACCTGCTCAGGGGACATGTAGCGTGCGCTACCCATCACCACATTAGCCTTGGTCAGCGCCTCGCCAGCTTCCTCAATGGCACGGGAAATACCGAAATCCATGACCTTGATCTGGCCCGGCTGACCCTTAGCGATATCCTCGCTGGTACGCTCCAGCACCATAATATTTGCCGGCTTAATATCGCGGTGAATGATGCCCATCGAGTGGCTGTACTGCAAAGCACCCAGCAGCTGCTCGGAATAACCCAAAGCATCACGGACCGGCAGATGACCGCCACGGGACAGGATGGAACGCAGAGTATGACCCTCCACGTACTCCATCACGATATAAGGAATAGCGGTGCCCTCTTCCGAAGAAGCAGAATCCCCACCATCCTGCGAAGGGTTATACGAACCGGTGTCATAGACAGCAACAATCGCAGGATTGTTCAGAGACGCCACAGCCTCCGCCTCACGCTTAAAGCGTGCGCGGAACGTATCGTCCTGGGCCTGCTCCGGGCGCAGAATCTTAAGCGCAACCTTGCGGCCGAGGCGAGTATCCTCAGCAGCATAAACGGTTGCCATCGCACCGGTACCGATTACCTCGAGTACCTTGTAACGGTTATCAACCGTGTCGGGAACCGACAGGTCCATAAGTTCTCCTGGATCACTAAGACTAAAACTAAATCAAAATGTAGGGGCTAACGCGCCGACGCGGAAGCGGAAGCAGAAGCCGACGCAGACGGTGCAGCAGAAGCGCTCGCACTCGAACCCCTACCCGAACTGGAAGAGGCCACATACATGTCTACATTACTACCAACCGTGACCTTGGTGCCAGATGAGGGGGTAGTACGAAGCACCGTACCGGGGGCCGCCGTGTCCGAATTCTCATAATGCAGAGAAACATTCACACCCAGAGCGGCAACAGCCTTCGACGCCTCATCAACGTTCTTACCCTCAAGGTTCGACGGCAAAGTCACCGACTTCGGACCGGTGGAATAGCGAACAGTCACGCTATTACCCTGCTCCAAAGTACCCGTCGGAGAAACCGAAATCACCGTGTTCTCCGGCTGAGTAGACTCAACACCCTCAGTCTTGGGGGACAAGCCAAGGTTCTTCAGCTCGTTCACCGCATCCTGCAGTTCACGACCCTCATAGTTAATCGCGTTGATGGTCACCTTCTGCTTTGCAGCACGGGCAGAAGCAGACTCAGTCGGCTCCACCGTCGAAACGGTACCCGTGTTCGTCGGAACAACAGACGAAGAAGCGCTCGGAACCGGATCAGTCGAACCGCCACCACTATTGGAGGAGAGGACCGTCCAAATACCGCCAGCAATCAGCACGATTGCCAGAAGCAGAGCAACCCACATCCACACGTTCGATCCACGCTTAGCCGGAGGGGCAACAGCAGCCTTCACACGACCCGAAGCTGGACGCATGGTCTGCGCACCCGTACGAGGAATAGGCGCCGTCGTCGGCTCCGGCGAGAAACGACCACCAGAACCAAAACGCGGAGTAGCAGAAGCACTAATCGGCTCAGCCGCAACATCCATAGCGGTCATCGCGACAGTACCGTCGTCAGCATTCTCCTCAGCCAAGAACTGCGCCAGCGGAGGAACAGCCTTCACCGCTGCCTTCAGATCGCGGCGACGAATCGCATCCACCGCAGAAGCCAGAGCGGTCGCATCCTTAGGACGCTGAGCCGGGTCCTTCGCCAACAAGCACATGATGAGCGCACGAGCAGGAGCCGGGATGGTCTCCGGAAGAGGCGGCGGCGGATCATTCACCTGAGCCAACGCAATCGCAATCTGCGACTCACCCGTAAACGGACGACGACCCACCAGGCACTCATAACCAATAATGCCCAACGAGTACATATCCGAAGACGCGGTAGCCGCCTGACCGGTTGCCTGCTCCGGCGCCAAATACTGGGCGGTACCCATCACCTGGCCGGTAGCCGTCAACGGCACCTGATTAGCCAGACGAGCAATACCGAAATCAGTCACCTTCACACGGTCATCCGGAGTGATGATGAGGTTACCCGGCTTCACGTCACGATGCACCAGACCCTGCGAATGAGCCGCAGCCAACGCGCGAGCGGTCTGAGCAATGAAGTTCAGAATACGATCGGGCGGCAAGGTAGTCTCGTGCTCGATAATGCTCGAGAGCGGATTACCCGGCACCAGCTCCATGACCAGGTACGCGGAGTTGTCCTCCTCGCCGTAGTCGAAAACGTTCGCTACGCCGGGGTGGTTCAACAGCGCCGTATTACGGGCCTCAGCGCGGAAACGCTCCAAGAAGCCCGGGTCACCGGTGTACTCCTCCTTGAGGATCTTGACCGCAACGATGCGTCCAAGCACCTTGTCGCGAGCTTTCCACACCTCGCCCATACCGCCAATCGCGATACGTTCGGTTAGGGTGTAGCGCCCGCCCAAAGTGATATCAGCCGCAGGCCTCACTTGTTCAACACCGCCTCAAAGAGTTGCTTACTAGTACTGGTTGCCAACTGGGCACCGGTCGCCACATCAATATCCTCATAAACCACAGCAATCGCAATCTGAGGATCATCAGCCGGCGCGAAACCGGTAAACCAAGAATTATTCAAACCTGCCGTAGTCTCCGCGGTACCGGTCTTACCCGCCACCTTAACACCGGAGACACCAGCATTACGTGCAATACCATTATCAACCGCATTCACCATCCACTGCTTCACCTGGTTAGCAATTTCAGGGCTAGTGGACGTACGCAGCTTCTCAGGAGAGAACTCCTGCAAAGTGCTCAGGTTGCTGGTCTTCACCGAACGAATCAGGTTCGGCTTCATCTGCACGCCGCCATTCGCGATCGCCGCAGAAGTCATCGCCACCTGCAGCGGAGTGGTCTTCACGTCGTACTGACCAATCGCCGACTGAGCCAACTGGCTCTGCGTCAGATTCGACGGGAAAGACGACTTAGAAACCGTCAAAGGAATCTTCAAATCCTGGCCGTAACCAAAATTCTCAGCGGTCTTCGCGATACGCTCCTGACCCAAATCCATCGCAATCTGCGCAAACGGCGTATTACAGGACTGAGCCAAAGCCCACTCAATCGTCGCCTGAGTGCGGGTTCCACACTGACCGCCCGTATAGTTCGGCAGGCTAATGTTTGTGCCCGGCAGCGGCAACTGTGCGGGGTTCGTAATGACCGAAGATGCGTTGTACTTGCCGGACTCCAGCGCCGCCACCGCATCAATAATCTTGAAGGTCGAACCCGGCGAATAGGTGTTACCCGCAATCGCACGGTTAAACAGGGGGCTGTCCTCATCAGAAGTCAGAGCCTGGTAATTCGCCAACACCGAAGAGCTCGTATGAGACGACAGAAGATTCGGATCATAGGACGGCGAAGAAGCCATCGCCAGAATCTCACCGGTCTTCGGGTTCATCGCCACCACAGCACCCTTACGGCCCTGTAGCGCGTTGTAGGCAATATCCTGAAGCTTCGAATTAATCGTCAGCTCCACGCTAGCGCCCTGCGCGGAAGAACCACTGAACAGCTGCGCCACACGATCGTAGAACTGGCTATCACTCGTGCCGGCAAGCTCCTTATCCATAGCAGCTTCCAAGCCGGTCGCGCCATAAATCGTGGAGAAGTAACCCGTCAGAGCCGCATACTTGAGCGGGTGGTTATACACACGCTGGTAGTTGTACTCATCATCGGACTTCACCGACGAAGCAATCTCCGTACCGTCAACCACAATCGAACCACGTGCCGAACCGTAATTGTCGTAGAGCGCTCGAGAATTCCACTGATTATTCATCAGCGTCTTCGAATCGAAGAACTGAATATAGCTGAGGGTACCCATCAGCAGGACAAACACGCACGCGGCAGACATCCACATGCGGCGAATAGCCCTATCCATTCTTCTCACCTCCAGAATCCTTAGCCGTAATGCGCGCCAGAACGCTAGTAGCACCCTCCGGCTCGTAGCTAGTGTCCGCATGGTCAATACCCTGCGGAGCATCATAACCAGCCACCAGGTGAGGTGCGCGGGCACTATGAGAAATAGACAACCACAGCGCCACAATAATCCAGTTAGCCACCAACGAGGAGCCACCGGCAGACATGAAAGGAGTCGTCAGACCAGTCAGCGGAATCAAACGAGTCACGCCGCCAATCACCACGAACAGCTGCAGAACCATCACCGTAGACAGGCCGGCAGCCAGCAGCTTGCCGAAACCATCACGAGTACCCAACGCCGCACGGTAACCGCGCGAAACCAGGAGCATGAACATCATCAGGATGGCACCCAGACCCACCAGGCCCAGCTCCTCACCCAAGGAGGAAATGATCATATCCGAGTTAGCGTACGGGACGAGGTTTGCGCGGCCCTGACCCCAACCGCGGCCAAAAAGACCGCCGTAAGCCAGGCCGAAAACGCCCTGCAGAATCTGACCCGAACCACCAGGAGACGCCTGGTACACCTCCGGTTCAAAAGCATGCACCCACGCATAAATACGGGCGTGCACGTGCGAGACGTAGTGGTACGCAAAATAGCCACCCACAGCTATGCCGACACCCGCAACCACCAGCCACGAAATACGACCGGTCGAAAGGTACAGCATCGCCATGAACAGACCAAAGAACATGATTGCCGAACCAAGGTCCTTCTGGAACACCAGAACACCCAGGCTCACAATCCACGCCAAAAACACCGGCGCCAAATCACGCAGACGCGGCAGATTGATAGGACCGATGCGGCGGCCAGCCACCAGAATCAAGTCACGGTGCGTCGCCAAATAGCCGGCGAAGAAAATCGCCAAAGTAATCTTCGCGACCTCACCCGGCTGGAACGTGCGGTTACCGATATGAATCCAAATACGAGCACCATTGAGCTCCATACCCAGACCCGGAACCAGCGGCATGATGAGCAGAATCATCGACAGCACCAGGGAGGTGTACGTGACCTTACGCAGCAGACGGTAATCCCTGAGCACAAACACGATAATCGCGCACAGCACCATAGACACGCCGGTCCACATCAGCTGACCATCACCCACCGGCGCCGCAATCTGCGGATCCAGACGATAAATCATGGTCAAACCAATACCGTTCAGCGCCACCACCAGCGGCAGAATAAACGGGTCAGCGTAACGGGCGCGGAACTGCATGACCAAGTGAATCAGAAGAGCACCGGCACCCAGCACCACCGTGCACGGCAGCCACTGGCTCTTCGACGTATCAAAAGCGTGCTCCGGATCAATCAGGTACATGCCGAAGGAACTGATACCCACCGCCAAAACCAGCAGGAAAAGCTCCGTAAAACGGCGTGCACGAGGCGCATCCGACTCACGGCGGAACGAGAACTTAGCCATTGTTCTCACCGCCCTCTGCCGCAGGTGCGGAAGCCTGTTCAGAAGCCTGCTCAGGCGCTACAGGAGTTGCGGAAGCCGGATCGGTGCTCGGAACCGCAGAAGCAGACGGCGATACAGACGCAGAGGCGGAAGCCGAAGCGGAAGCAGCAGCCTGCTCAGCTTTCTCACGAGACTGATCCGCCTGAGTCTTCAAACGAGTCACAATCTGATGCGCATCATCCAGGTCCTTCGCCGTAATCGCATTACGCAACAGGGAACGAGTATGATCATTCAGCTCACTCGTAGGAATATCGGTATTCTCCACCACGTGAGAAAGGCGAATCGGACCCAACGCATGCGGAATACCGTTGTACACCGCAACCGTGCCGTCACTCTCACCCACATAGTAGCTACGCTCCACATAGCGCAGACCGGTCCACGCAGCCAACGTCAAAACAGCCGCAACCAGCAGAGTAATAAACAGGCGAATCGGCCACGACCTCGGACGCGAACGCTCCTCAGTGTCCTCAGCAATCAGCTCCTCCAGCTCAGCCGGCAGGGCCGCCTCATCAGACTCAACCTTCAACGGCACACGCTGAGCCACCGTCGCACGATGCTCCAGGGTACGAGAAGTCACCGCCGGAATCATGCCGGTCTCAGTAGCCACCGAAGCGGCACCAACCAGCTGATGCGGGCGGGAACCCAACTCGCTACGCAAAATCGCAGCGTTCGTAAGAGCCGCATCCACGGCGTTATCGTACGTACCGATATGGTGACGAACCGCCCCAGAACCGCTGTGCAACAGGGTGCCAGAGAAGTCACGAGCACGACGGAAACGGCGCAACGACCGACGATGATGCTCCTCAGAGTCCTCATCATGGTGCGCACCCAAAAAAGCCTCAGCAGCTTCAGCCGTGGCAGCAACCTCGGGAAGCTTCTGAGTGTTCGTGCTGACCTCCTGCTCCGCCACAATCGAATCAGGCAGAGCAGACTCAGGCAGGCTCGAAGGACCCACCGGCTCATCCACCGGCAGAACCTCACGGTCAATCACCTGCAGAGACACAACCGTGACATTGTCCGGAGCGCCACGCTCCAAGGTCATCGCAATCAGAGTGTCAGCAATCTCAGACAGGTCATCGGTAGAACGCATGACCTGCTCAATCTCCGACAGGGACACCACAGCATCCAAACCATCCGAAGAGAGCACCCAGCGCTCGCCGGGAACAGCGTCCAGAGTCTTCAACTCCAGCTCGGGGGACGCGTCGACGTCACCCAGAACGCGCATAATCACGTTCTTATGCGGGTGGTTTTCCGCCTCCTGCGGGGTAATACGACCCTCATTGAGCAGGCGCTGCACAAAGGTATGGTCAGTAGAAATCTGCTCAAACTCACCATCAGCACCCGGGCGCAGACGATACGCACGCGAGTCACCAATATGAGCCAGCTCAATGCAGTCACCGTCAATCAGCAGGGCAGTACAGGTCGTACCCATACCCGCCAGCTGCGGATCATTTGCCGCCAGCTCATTAATAATCAGGTTCGCGCTCTGAATCTCATCAGCCAGGTAAACGCTGCCGGTACCGTCCTCAAAATCAGGGTGATCAAGCGGAGTCAGGTTCAGAACCGTTGTAGCCGACGCGACATCGCCGCCCACGTGGCCGCCCATGCCGTCAGCAACGACAGCAAGGAAACGACCACCATAGCCGGAGTCATCATTCTTCGAGCGTTTCAGACCCGTATCAGAGCGGGCCTCAAAACGAAAAGCAATCTTCATACACTAGCCCCTCAACTGCATGGTGGTACCGCCAACGCGGAAATCATCACCGGGCTCAATCGGGGTCGCACGAGTCAGACGCTCGCCATTGACGAACGTACCATTAGTAGAATTCAAATCCTCCAGGAACCAACGGGAACCCTGAGGGAACAGACGCGCATGGCGGCCCGAGGCGTAATCATCCTGCAGGGACACCTCAATGTCATTAGCGCGGCCAATAGTAATCGGCTGGTCGCCCAGCTGCATCATGGCGCCAGCCTGCGCACCCGCAGTAATCACAAGCTGCGAAGGGCGAGTCGGCGGAGGCGCAATATGGGTAGCCTCCGGAACCGCATCAACCGGTGCCGCACGATAGTTCTTGCCCAAACCCAGGTCACGGCGAGCCGCCGAAACCACCAGGAAAACAAAGAACCAAATCAGAGCCAGAAAAGCGTAACGAAGGATAGTAACGGTCAATTCAGACGCCATTAACGGGCACCTCCGGTCGAACTATGGAAGATGATGCGGGTATTACCCATGCGAAGCAGCGAACCGTTCGCCAGCACCACCGGCGCACGCAGAGGCGCACCGTTAATCAACGTGCCGTTAGTAGAACCCATATCGGAGGCGACCACCGCACCACCCTGCATCGAAAGCTGCAGGTGACGGCGAGAAACGCCCTTATCGTCCAGGCGAAGATCAGCATCAGAACCGCGACCCAGCACAAACGGCAGGTGGCTCACCGGGTGCATGCGGCCCTCAATCTCCAAGAAGAAACGGGGTGCAGCCGTTGCCGGGGGTGCTACAGGCATGCTCGGGCGACCCACAGGAGCCTGCGGCTGTGCAGGCTGCGCGGGCTGTGCAGGGTGTGCGGGCTGCGCCGGCTGAGCAGCCGGCTTCGTAATGCGGGTCGGCAAAGAAGACTCACGCGGCGGACGCACCGGCGCATAGTTAGTAGCACCACGCAAAGACGGGGACGCCGGAGCCTCCGGCACAGAGAACGGCTCGAAAGTCGCAACAACCTCAAACTCGCCCTCAGAGAGAGAATCAAGAACATTGAAGGTCACGCGAACCGCGCCAATGAGGGTGTAACCCTGCGCGCGGGCGTGCGAAATCGCCAAATCGCACAGCTCAACAGCGAACGGGTTGCCCCACTCGCGCACGCGCGGGAAATCGACCGGCGCGAAACGCAGAGTGTAGACATTAGGAGCCATGGTGCGACCGCTGCCGTCCACGTAGGACTCGTCATCCATCATGATGCGGACGCGGTTAGCGACATCCGCCTTCGCAAAGGTGCCGAAGCCCTTGGAAAGGCCGACAGTGCGACCGATGCCTTGCTCCAGCTTGCCCAGCTTGTCGAAAAACTTCATGCCGCCTCCTTCTCAACGACCATTCCGAGCAACAGACCGCGCAAACGGTCTTTATCCGAAAGGCTCAGTTTAACGAGCGTGTCTGTGCGTTAGCTGTGTGTCCTGTGAATGAACACACCCGATTCTATTTTAGGTGATGCACTCGCCATCGCTCTGGAACCCCGTCATTTAGCGGGGGATTGGTTATGGATATGAAAAAATCCCCGGTTCTTTCGAACCGGGGATCGTTGGTGCGCGAGGGGGGAGTTGAACCCCCACGCCCTCACGGGCACACGGACCTGAACCGTGCGCGTCTGCCTATTCCGCCACTCGCGCATGTGTCTTACGGTGTATCACCGCAGGCAACACATAAAACTATACGGACTGCATACGGTACTGTCCAATTGAGAGAGTGTGACCTTCGTTACTTAGTACCGGTGGAGGTGTCAGAAAGAGACTCCGAGGCGCTATTGGGGGCACTACTGGACACTCCACCGGAAGTAGCCGCATCGGACGCAACCGCGGAACCCCGCGCCATACGCTCGTTTTCGACACGCTCCCGATCAATGCGTTCCAGACGCGCACGCAACAACCACGTCACCGGACCCACATACGGCAAGCACAACACCAGCAGAAGCCACTTCAACTTCTGCACCTCAGAAAAATACGGATTCCGATGAATCGTCACCAAGCACAGCAGTGCCAGTACAATACCAGCCAGAAACACGATGGTGACCACCAGCTCCAATACAGCATTCCAAGCCATAAGTCCTCCTAACATCCTCCCTAAGCATACAGACCCATTAGGAGCCCACAGGCCCTCAGAACAGTCCGAGGAGGCGCTCAGCGCCCACCGCGCTGATGGGCGCCTCATACACGCCTCACACACGCCTCGGGCGTGTAAAAGGGTCCGCCCCGCACACAGCAGGACGGATCCTCCACAAAGCCTATACAAAGCTTAGAAACTAGCGCTTAGCCTTCTTGGCCTTCTTCGCAGCACGACGCTCAGCAGTCTTCGCATCATACTCAGCCCAGAACTCACGGGTAGTCACAGCATCGGTACCATCCCATGCCGCAAGGTTCTTCAACTCAGGCATATCCGAAGCCTTGAAAATCGGCTCCAAACCAGCCTTACGCTGAGCCTCATAGTTCTTCAACACCGCAACAACCTGCGGAGTCATCAACAGAACCGCCGTTAAGTTCACAATCACCATGCCGGCATTCAGCATATCCGCGGTAGTCCACACCAGATCCAGCGAGGAAATCGCGCCGAAGAACACGAACACCAGAACCAGTGCACGGAAAATATTCATCGGCAGCTTACGCTCAGTCACGAAACGCATGTTTGACTCACCGTAGTAGTAGTTACCAATCACAGTCGAGAACGCAAACATGAAAATCGCGATAGTCAGGAAGTGAACCGCCCAGTCACCGAGCTGCATAGCCAGCGCCGACTGAGTCAGCGACGCACCACGAGAACGATCACCATAGGTCGGGTTCGACAGCAGAACAATAAACGCAGTCACAGTACACGCCATCATCGTGTCAAAGTAAACACCCAGAGTCTGCACATAACCCTGCTTAGCCGGGTGGGAAATAGTAGCGGTCGCACCAGCGTTCGGAGCAGTACCCATACCCGCCTCGTTAGTCAGCAGGCCACGCTTCATACCCCAAATCACGGCGCCCATCGCGCCACCGGTCACAAACTCCTTAATGCCAAAAGCACCCTGGAAAATCATCAGCAGCATATTCGGAACCTCAGTGATGTTCAGCAGAACAACTAGCAGACCCAGCAGCAGATACAGTACCGCCATAATCGGCACCAGCCACTCAGTCACCGAAGAAATCGCGCGAATACCACCGAAAATAATAGCCGCAGTCAGCGCCACCATAATCAGGCCAATAGTGATGCGGAAGCCCATCGAGTTAGTACCCGAAACATCAATGTTGAACGAGTTCGCCGCAGCATCCACCACAGCATTCGTCTGAACCGCCACAAACACAAACGCATAAGTGACTACAATGAACGCCACGAAGATGTAACCCATCCACGGAGCATTCAGGCCGCGCTTCATGTAGTACGCCGGACCACCAATATAGGAATCCTTACCGCGCTCCTTATACAGCTGACCCAGAAGGGACTCCGCGAAAGCAGAAGCCGCACCAACAGCAGCGATAACCCACATCCAGAACACAGCACCCGGGCCGCCCATAGCAATAGCTAAGGCAACACCTGCAACAGTACCGGTACCCACACGAGAAGCCGCCGAGACAGTAAACGCACGGAACGAAGAAATGCTCTTCTTGCCGTCAGCCTCACGAGCAACCGGGTCACCCAGGACACGAATCATTTCCTTAACGGAACGCCATTGCACGCCGCGAGTACGAATCGTAATGTACAGGCCAGCCGCAATCAGAGCGTAGTAGAGGAAATTACTCCACATCCAGTTCTGCACAGCATCCACGGAGGAAGTCAGCCCCGCAGTATGCGTATTAATGTCCCCGATGATATTCAGAAGAAAATCCACTCGGTACTCCAATCTTGAAAGCAAAAAGCCCGCACGCTCAAACCCGGAAGACGGACAACGTGGGGGCTACATTGCTGGGTGATGCGGACTCATGTCGCGCAACGGAGATACATAACGCTCCGTATGATTAGTCACCTCATTGTGGGGCGCGTAACCCTCACGGAGCAACTTAAAAAAGGGGTCAAACGCAAAATGTAACGAATACTTAATATATGGGCAGAGTAAATATAGACTCCGTGGAGGTGTTGACGGCACCGGCAGGGCGGGCGTGAAAAAGCCCGGCACAAGGCACAAAACCTCACACCGGGCATAACGAAGAAGCGGGGGTATCAGTCGGGCTACGAACGCTCAGGCTTCACAAACGGGAACGACAACACCCCACGAATCTGCGTCTGAGTTAACAGCATCACCAAACGGTCCACACCCAGACCCAAACCACCCGTCGGCGGCATACCCGTCTCCAAGGCGTACAGGAAATCCTCATCCACCTCCATCGCCTCCAGGTCACCCGAAGCCGCCTTCAACGACTGCTCCGTCAAACGCTCACGCTGCACCAGCGGATCCGCCAACTCAGAATACGCACAGCCCATCTCCATGCCATTGATCACCAAATCCCAACGCTCCGCCAAACCCGGAACACTGCGATGCGGCGCCGCAAGCGGACTCGTCTCCGCCGGGAAATCCGTATAGAACGTCGGCTCCACCGTATGCGCCTCAACCAGCTCACCATACAGCTCCTCAACAATGGCGCCCGGACCCATACCCTCATGAACACGCACACCGTGCTGCTGCGCCAGAGCCAGCAACTCCTCAAAGTCCGTCTGCACATCCACGCGGCGACCCAGCGCCTCCGACAGGGCATCACACACCGACACCACACGCCACGGACCCGACACATCACGCACAACGCGCTCACTCGACGCCTTATGGCCCAGCGGCAAAGACACCGAACCAAACACCGCGTGCGCGGCATCCTTAATCAGACGCTCCGTCAACTCACGCATCTGCACATAATCCGCGAACGGGCGGTATGCCTCAAGCACCGTAAACTCCGGATTATGGGTCGCATCAGCACCCTCATTACGGAAATCACGACCCAGCTCATACACCGGACCGCTACCGCCCACCACCAGGCGCTTCAGGTACAGCTCCGGCGCAATACGCAGCGTCAAATCCTCACCATAGGCATTGATATACGTGCGGAACGGACGCGCGCTCGCGCCACCGTGCACCGTATGCAGAATCGGGGTCTCCACCTCAAGGAAACCCTCCACATCCAGTCGGGCACGCAACGCCTTAATCACCGCGGTGCGCAGATGAAGGTTCCGCATCTGATCCGGATGCACCAACAGGTCCGTGGAACGGCGACGCAGACGCGCCTCCGGGTCAGTAAAGGAGCCGAAGGGGATGGGATGCAGACTCTTCGACGCCATGTGCCAGGTGGAGGCAATCAGCGATGGGGTGCCGTTACGGCTCGCCCCGTAGCTGCCCTGCACGGTGATGATGTCGCCGGTATCCAGGTTGCGGGAGGCGAGGCTCAGCAGGCGCTCGCCCACCAGGTTGCGTTCCATGACGACCTGCAGGGTTTTGCCACCTTCAATAAGGGTAATAAAGAGGACCCCACCGTGGTTGCGAAGCGCGCGAATACGGCCCGAAACAATAAATTCCGAATCTGGAATATTTTCAGAAGAGAATATATGCAGAGCATCCTTGACACCCAGCACAGAGGCGCTATTACTGCCCTTCTCACCACCCAGCGGATACGGCTCCATACCCGCCGCACGCAGCGCCTCCAAATGGCGCAGACGGTGCTGAGTCTGATTGCTACGCGACACCTCAGGAAGCTCTTCCACAGTAGCGAGCTGCATCTGGCGAAGAGCCTCCAGCTCATCTGCAGAAAGAACCTGCTCCTGATTCTGCAAACGGCGCGCCGACAGATTCGGAAAAAAGCCTTCCGCCATACCCGCAGCAAACACAACATTCGCCATCGCTAACGTCGGCTCCGTCGCCAAAAAACGAGGAACCCACAGCGGGGCAAACTTCAGATTGAAACGATACAGGCGGCGCAACTGCAGAAAACGATCCAGCACACCCAAAGAGCGGGAAGCAAAACGGTTCCACGCCGACGCACCCACCTGATCAGCAGCCTCAAAAATATGGCCGAACATCGCAAAATTCAGCGACACCCGACGCACACCCAAAGACGCCGCCTGCTCCATCAGCGACGCCACCATAAACTCCACCACACCATTAGGCGCATCGGGGGAGCGGCGCATAACATCCAACGACAGGCCGGTAAAACCCCACGGGACGAACGACAGCAGAGCCACCATCCGGCCTGACTCATCATGAGTCGACACCAGAACAGACGAAGAATCCGCCGGATCATTCACACGATTCAGAGCCATCGAAAAACCGCGCTCCACACGCCCATGACGCCACGCAGAAATATTCTCCGCAACCTGCTGACGCTGCTGCTCATCCAGCTCTGAAAAACGGCGCATCTGCACCGTGTACCCGCCGCGGCGCACACGCTGAACCGCCTGACGCACCGGCAGCATCGACGTGTCATTGAGCGTGAAACGGTCCGCTTCAAGAACCGCCTCCTCACCCATCTGAATAATCGACAAGCCCGCACGGTTATAGGCGCGAGCACCCGCCTCACTCACGCTCAGAGCCGCAGGAACCCAACCGTAACTACGCGCCTGCAGCATCCACTGCTCAATCGCGGCATCCCACGAATCAGGGTCACCCACCGGGTCGCTCGACGCCAAACACACCGAACCCACCGAGCGGTACGTAATCGCCGCCCTCTGGTCGGGAGAGAAAATAACCTGCTTATCGCGGTGCGTCGCAAAATAGGAGAGCGAATCATTGGCACCGTACTGTTGCAGCAGAGCGCGAATCTTCAGCTCCTTCTCACCGGTCCACGCATCCGGGGCACGGTAACCGCGCGCCAACAGGTACAGCGCCGCAACCAGCGAGGCACCGTAACCAAACGAAGCCAAGAAAGCCACCACATCAGCAGCCCAAACACCGGGATGCGTACGCTCAATACCCATGCCGTGCATGAGCAGCTCCCACGGGGTGATGGAACGCAGCGGCTCCCACACACCAATACGGCAGAGGTACCAGAGCACCAGGGTAGTCAGCAGAATACCGCCAGCTGCCGTAGCAGCCGCACCCGCCCACGAGAGGCGACCAATGCGTGCCGGGAACGCCGACCGAATCGAGAAAAGGAAAGGCACCAGCGCGCACGCAAACACAATGGAGAGCGTATCGACCGTCGAGGAGAAAATACGGTCCTTCGGCATGATTCCCGCCGGGAACGCCAGCGTGAAAGCGCTATGGGTCGCGATCAGCGCGCCAAGCACCTGAAAAACGATGGCCGCAATGAGGGCAGCGCGCTTGCGCACAATCAGCCCGGACACCATCACAATCATCGTGATGGCGCTGGGCAGAGTGTGAGTGGATGGGATATTCAGCAGGTCTGCGGTGACTTCCCACCAGGTGAAGCCACGGCCGTGCCGCAGAGGAGAGATAATCCACGCGAACGTGGTCAGAAGCGCGGCAAAAGAATACACCCCGATGACCACGCGTGCTGATGTCTCTGCATACCTAGAGGGAGGCGCAGACGCCTGCCCTGCTCGTGCTGTACGGCGACGTGAGGTAGTGCGGTGAGACATCATTATTAGCGAGGAATCGGGGTGTAGAGAAGGTATTGGACCTAAAGAATCTGGCTAGGCTTCAGCCTTCGGGTCACGGTAGGTGTCTTCGAAGACGTCGGGGATGCCGTTGTCGTCAGCATCCACGCTTTCCTTCTCAGCCAGCGCACGGTAGTGCTTGTTTCGGCGAGACAGGATAGACGCACCCACAATGGCAGCCAGAACAGAGCCGACGAGAATCGCAATCTTTGCGTCCT
>ERZ773045.514-NODE-514-length-19473-cov-7.156401_pt1 | contig 19473 bp, 15 predicted proteins | sample MGYA00580635_ERZ773045 | MGnify/ENA primary metagenome ERZ773045 (study PRJEB29015, sample SAMEA2738115) | human oral metagenome | biome: human oral; feature: human-associated habitat; material: saliva | place: China | collected 2261 ...
CTTCGAGAGCTTCAAAGCCGACCTCGACGCCTACATCACGCACTGGAACACAACACGACGCCAAGTAAAGCTCAAGGGCCTGACCCCGGCAGAATACCGGGATCAGGCCCTACAGGAAGCCGCATAACGGCTACCATTTAAAGCGTCCAAGTTTCGGGGCGCAGTTCACTTCGGCAGGTGGGGGTCTTTCATGCGTTGAAACGCGATTCAAGCGCCTCAATTCGCTCGTAGAATGAGCGGTGGGTGTCGTGTGCGTGTGAGTCGATCAGACGCTGAGCCGACTCGTGCGCTGTGCGCTCATCGTGTATCTCAGCGGCCATCCTGCTGCCGCGCTCATCGATCTTGTCGATCCGCTCCTTCATGTCCGAGAGACTTGCTCCGTGGTTTTCGAACGTCGATGCGACGCAGTCGACCGTTGATGAGAGGCCCTCGAATTGCTCAGGTAGGACTGCGAGCGCGACGACTGTTTCGTTGACGGCGCTCCTCCTCGAAATCGCCCCCGACGGGGAACCCCTCCCCGGTAAGGTGGGAGGTACCAACCATGCCGCACAATCTCGTGGGCAACCACACCTCACCGAGGAGGAAGCCTTGGAAACAGCTGCAAACGTCGTCATGGCCGCGTGCGCCGTCTTGACCGCCATCGGGGCCGTGTTCTCCTGGTGGCAAGCCAATGCCTCAAAGAAGGCACGCGACGCTGCCGAGAAAGCCGACGCGAACGCGACACGACAACGCGAAGCCATCGAGAAGATTGCCGAAGCGCTCAACCCAGCGCCCGCAGAGCACGCCTTCTCCGTCGAATGGCAGAACGAAATCTGCTTCGTGTTACGCAACACCGGGACCACCCCCGTCACAGTCAACGCAATCGCCAACGACGTTGAGGGACTCTTCGATGTTCCGTACCCCTTCACGCTCAACCCCGGCTGCGGCCAACGCATCTACGAGGCCCCCGTGATGAGCAGCGGGCACGTCGACGAGCTTGTTCTCGACATTGCCGATAGCCCCGCACCCTTCACCGTGCCCCTGCCGCGCATGTAGCTCTTCAAGCGCGCGTATTCATGCGCCGTAACTTCACTAGCATCTGCACCTGAATCTGCAGCAACTCGCGCTGCGCGCGTGCAAGAAGCCCCTCATCGAACCAGCGCCTAATATGAGGCGACCCGAGGATGAGCGCCGTCTTTTTCAGCGCCACAGCCGCCTCGAGGAGCTGGCTCTCCACATATGCCTCGTGGGCACCGTCAACCTTCAGCGGCCCCCTACTCATGCCGCGTCACCGCCGTCCCAATCGACGTGGTGAGCCTGTAGGATGACCGACCCCGACGATTTGTCCTGGATTGCGTACCCATCCAACGAGGTGCCCTCGTTGGCATTGGCAACCTGATCGGTTCGGGCTTCGACGTCTGCCATGAAGCGGCTCGGGGTCTCGTAGCCAAGTGCGGCGGCGATCGTGGCGATCTCGCCTAGCGTGAAGTCGCTCTCACCCGAAAGTTTGCGCGCAAGCGTTGTGCGCGAAAGTCCAACGAACGCCCGAACCGAGCTGCCATCGTTGTTGATTCGCAGTTTGAGTTCTGTTTGCAGTGCGTTCATTGCGTCCCTCCCTTCCAGGGCGGCCCACAAGTGGGCCAGTCAAGCTGAAACGCTAAAATTGCTGACGCAATGTCCCTATCAGGTGGCCCGTTTCTGGTCCATAATGGGGCGCATGAGCGTCACAGCATTTAAGCCCCACGACTTCGAGCAGGCCGTCGCAGCCGCCCTACGTGCCGAAATGAGTCGGCAGGGCATATCGCAGCGCACGCTTTCAACTCGGTCGGGAGTTTCGCGCTCGCGACTGATGAGAGTTCTAGCTGAGGAGGGGCAGACCGCGCCTATGACGGTCACTGTCCTAGAGGCACTGTGCCGAGCGCTAGGTGTATCAATGACGCGGATACTCACTGATGCTGAAAACATGCTCGCGACCGGGCGGGCATAGAATGTCGCACATGGGACAAAAGCCGCTGAAAATCAACCATTTTGAGAGTTATGTTGTCACGCTCATCGCATCTGCAAATGTGGCTCAAGGCGGCACAATCCGCTCCCTATCAGCTGCATCCGGCGTATCGCGCGCGCGGCTTGACCGCATCCTGCGCAGTAAGTCGTCGATGACCATGACAGATTTTCAGAGGATCTGCAACGCTCTCGACATGGCCCCTTGGAAGGTCGTGCTCGCCGCCGAAACCGGGTGTACCTACGAGGAGATTGTCGCAGACCTTGACGGCACACCAACGGTTTGACAGGCGCTGCGCGAGATGGGGAACGCACTTATCGCAGGTCGACTAGATACTGACATTGCCCGGCTGCTTTCTGAGCAGCAAAAACTATCCGGCGTCAGTCTCCGCGAGCTATCTCGCTTGTCAGGAGTAAAGCTCACACGGCTCGGCGATGTCCTTAAGTGTGGGCGCGCCGCCACCGCAGGCGAGATCGAGAGAATCGCCGAAGCCCTCGGGCTTGAAGGCTGGAAGGTACATTTTGCTGCGCGGGCAGGTTGCAGCTACGCCGAGGCTGACGACGCCCTCGCCGAGCGCCAATCCTCGAAGGGTGCGGTCACCTAGACCCGCTCCGCGTGCCCCTCCATTCGAGCGACTAGCTCGCGCTCGTACTCTTCGTCTGATCGCTGGTACCTCGCAGCCATCGCCGGATCGGACCAGCCGTATCGGGTCATCAGCGCGCGCGTCGTCGCCCCCGCCTGCCCGTACCGAGCCGCCGAGTAGTGGCGCAGCGCGTGCCAGCCGCCCGACGTGCCCTCCGGGATAATGATCCCCACGCGCTCGTGAGCAGCCGCCAGAAGGCGCGCCAGCGCGGTGTCTCGCGCAAAGCCAGAGCCGCCCGGTGCGGGGAAAAGAATCGCGGACGGTCCCTCGTCGACGTGATGACGCAGATGTGCTCGTATCGCGCCCGCCGTCGCACCCATGAGCACGACCGTGCGGACACCCGCCGCCGTCTTGGTCGGCCCTGGCTCCAAGTGTCGGCCGGCGCGATGCAATGACTGCTCGACCCGTATGCTCATTCCACCGTCCGCGCGCTCGATCAGCGACGACCGCGTCAGCGCGAGCGCCTCATTGATCCGCAGCCCAGCATCCGCCAGCAGAACGATCAACGCACGATACCTCGCGGGCATCTCGGCCGCGAGCGCGGCGACCTCGGCAGATGAGTAGAGGTATTTCTGGCGCGTGCGGGCTTCACGTGCACCTCCCTTGATGATGAGAGGGTTTGCGGCTAGTAGGGTGCGGTCATCGGCGACTGCGGCATTCAGGAGTGCTCGCATTGTTTCGTACGCATTTCGGCGCGCGCCTGGCGTGGCGTCGAGGGTGTGCCACCAGGTTGATAGGTCAGCTGAGGTGAGGTCTGCGAGCTCCGCTTCTCCGAGGAAGGGGAGGATGTGCCGGCGCAGGTCTGAGCGGCGCTTGCGCAGCGTGCCCGCTGCGACTGTGTGCTCGCGGTCGGCGAGCCAGGTGTTTGCCCAGTCGGAGACGGTTAGTCCCTTGAGCGACTGCTGGCGTGCCTCTTCGGCCTCCCGGGCGGCAATGACGGCGGGGTGCTCCCACGTCCCTGCAGCGATGGCAGACCACTGCGCAGCGAGCCAGATCTCCGCCTCGCGCTTCGTTGGGAAAGTGTGCGGCGCTGAGATGCGGGGCGCACGCCCTGGGCCGGTGTATGTAGGATCGTCAAAGCGCGCACGGTACCGTGGCTTCGACGTGGTGCCACGCTTGTCGATGGTCCCGAAAGACTGCCTGCCCATCGTGTCCGCCCTTCGCGCTTGTGGGTACAAAATGGGTACACGCACAGCATGCCGGACGGGCGTTGCGGGATATATGGGACGTATGGAATCGTGGTCAAAACGGCAGCAGGTCACCAAAATAGGACTTTCACGCAGGATCGTGCGGATCAGCGAGCAGGCACTTCTTTAATTCTCCCCATCTCCACAATCTCCGCCACAATCCTGAGGATCTCAGTGATTGTGGCGCTTTTCTTTTATTGCCGCAATGTGCGTGTGAATACGCGCGTGAATATACGCGTCCTGAATGAATCCAGAGTTCTTCGGAAAAGGGCATCAGAAAATCTGCTTCCCGTATGAAAACGTATGCAGATTACGATTTGGTGAAGCTTTGGGGAACAAGTCCCTATTTCTTGACGAGATTGCCGCAAATGCTCTACTATCTCCGGTGTGGAAACGTATCCACAACTCCGAACTGTGCATAGACAACATATTGCAACGGAAGGCTCAATGATGCGCGCACGCTACGCTGCTCTCCCCGCCGCCCTCCTGGCACTCTCTCTCGCCGCCTGCTCTGCCCCCGAAGGCCAGAGCACCCAGGGAGGCTCCGCCTCGACAGATACCCTGAACATTGCCTGCTCCCAGCAGGAAGATTTCTGCCAGGCGATCGTCACCGCCTACACCAGGGAAACCGGTCAGAAGGCCACCTACGTTCGCCTGGGTGCCGGCGAAGTCCTCGCCCGCCTCGAAACCAACCCCGGTGAATTCGACGTCTGGTCCGGCGGCCAGGCCGAAAACCACCTCGTCGCCAACGACAAGGGCAAGGTCGAAAAGTACGTCTCGAAGAACGCCTCCGCACTGCCCTCGCAGTACAACAACGCCGAAGGCATCTGGTCCGGCTTCTACACCGACTCCATTGCGTTCTGCTCCAACAAGAAGGAACTCGAACGCATCGGCGCACAGGCTCCCACCTCCTGGCAGGACCTGCTCAAGCCCGAATTCAAGGGGCGCATTGCCATGCCGCACCCTGCCACCGCAGGCGTTGGCTACATGGCCATGTACACCGTCGCCACCCTGAACAACGGCGACCAGGAGAAGACCGTTTCCTACTTCAAGGAACTGGTTCCCAACATCATGCAGTTCTCCAAGTCCGCAGCAACCGGTACCGAACAGGCTGGACGCGGTGAGGTGGCCGTTGCCATCGCCCTCGACTCCGACTGCGAAAAGGCCAACAAGGCCGGATATTCCGACCTGGTCACCACCTACCCCTCGGAAGGCACCGGCTACGAAGTGGGCGCAGTCTCCGTCCTCGCGGGTGCACGCAACCCCGAAGGCGCCAAGGCCTACATGGACTGGTTGCTGACCACCAAGGCTCAGGATCTCTACGCGGACGTCCCCTCCTTCGCGGCACCCACCCTGCCTGACGCCAAGGTCGGTCCGAACGTCCCCAAGCAGGACGTCGTGAAGCACGTGGACTGGGATGTACGCAAGGCAGCTGACTCTCGCGCCAACTACATCAGCATCTTCGAAAGCCAGATCGCCGGAGCAAGCTCCGCCAAGTGAGACCACGGGGTGCGCGAGAACCCACTGAGGAACTCACGCACCCCGTGTGCGTCTCTCCTGCCGTTTTCATTGGAGACAAGCTATGAGCATTCCACAGCTGCGTAAAGGTCGGCAGCTCGACATCCCCGTCGCCCTCATCACCACGGTGACTGTTATCGGGCTGATTCTCCTCCTGGGAATCCCCGTTGCCAAACTCATCGGTATCGGCGTGTCCGAACGCGGGCTGGCAGCTATCACCCAATCCTTCGGCGCCAACGTCGACACCCTGGTGAACACCCTGGTGCTGGGACTGTGCGTCGGAATTGTCGGAACCTTCATCGGATTCGTCACCGCATTCGCCCAAGTGTTCCTCACCTTCCCCGGGAAGAAGCTCCTGCACTGGGTGACCCTCCTGCCCACGATTTCCCCGCCCTTTGCGACGGCCACCGCCATCATCACCCTGTTCGGTAAGCGCGGCATCATCACCTACGGAATCTTCGGCATTGAGAACAACATCTACGGCCTGGTGGGTCTGGTCATGGTGCTCTCCCTGACCTTCGCGCCCGTGGCCTACCTTAATATCCGCGGCATGATGGAAAACTTCGACAACTCCCTGTTCGAAGCATCCGCCACCCTCGGAGCGCAGCCGCTGAGTACCCTGGTGAAAGTCACCATCCCCATGGTGGTTCCCGCAATGCTGGCCTCCTTCCTTGTGCTTTTCGTTGAAGGCATCGCTGACCTGGCAAACCCCCTGGTACTGGGCGGTGACTTCCGAGTCCTGGCCAGTCAGATTTACTTTGCCGTCGCAGGAAGCGGTGACATCGCAAGTGCCGCAGGAATTGCCCTGGTGCTGCTCCTGCCCGCACTCACGGTGTTCGCCGTTCAGAAATACTGGTCGAACCGTAAGTCTGTGATCACCGTGACCGGTAAGCCCGTGGGCTCCCTCAAAGAGGTCACTGCGTCCAGCGTCAAGATCCCCATGCTCATCCCCGTCTACGGGTGGATCGTCTTCGTCATCGTCGTCTACATGACGCTCTTCGTGGGAAGCTTCGTCAAGATCCTCGGCGTTGACAACACCTTCACGATGGAACACTTCTGGTACGTCCAGCGCCTAGGATCCTCCGCAATTCTCACAACGCTGTCGATGACCCTGGTCGCCGCTCCGATCGCAGCCGTCATGGCGCTGATTATTGCGTGGTTGGTCGTCCGCAAGTTCCCGAAGATCGGTAAAATCTTGGATTTCTGGGGCATGCTCGGTATAGCAATCCCCGGCACAGTCCTCGGTCTGGGATTCGCCCTGGCCTACTCCAACCCCACGTGGCTGTTCGGCAAACAGATTCTGCCCACTCTGGCAGGTGGCTTGGCCGTCGGAGGCGGCGCCATCGCCATCATCCTGGTCTACATTGCGCGCGCTATCCCCACCGGCCAGCAGGCCTGTATTTCCGCGCTCAAACAGATCAACCCGCAGGTGGAAGAAGCCGCGCGATCCCTGGGAGCCAGCCAGGTGTCCACCCTGGTGAAAGTGACACTTCCGCTGGTGCGTTCCGGCATCGTCACCGCCGTCACCTACGGCATCACCAAGTCCATGACCATGATCACCGCGATCATCTTCATTACGACGCCTCAAACCAAGGTGATGACCTCCCAGATCTTGGACGAGGTTGATGCCGGGCGTTTCGGCCACGCCTTCGCCTACTGCACCTTCCTCATCGGCCTCGTGCTCATCATCTTGATGATCGCCAACCTTCTTGTTAACCGACTGAATCGCTCCACCAGGACGGTAGTGAAATGACGACTGAACACCACACGCAGGCAGGCGCACTCCAGCTGCGCTCTGTCACCAAAATCTACGATGCCAAGCAGGGGCAGCACCGAGCTGTTGACAGCATCAACCTCGACATTGAGGCCGGAAAATTCGTGACCTTCCTGGGGCCGTCCGGCTGTGGGAAAACCACGATCCTGCGTATGATCGCCGGATTTGAGGACGTTACGGAAGGCGAAATCACCCTGGACGGCCAGTCCCTGGTGTCTGTCCCGCCCGAAAAGCGCCCCATGTCGATGGTGTTCCAGTCCTACGCGCTCTTCCCGCACCTGACGGTGAAAGACAACGTGGGATTCGGCCTGCACTACCAGAAGCTCCCCGCTGCAGAACGTGAGCAGCGGATCGCTGACGGTCTGGCGCTCATGGGGATCGAACAGTACGCTCACCGCTACCCGAATCAGCTGTCCGGCGGCCAGCAGCAGCGCGTTGCCCTGGCGCGAGCACTCGTCATGGAACCGAAGATCATCCTCTTCGACGAACCCCTCTCGAACCTGGATGCGCGCCTGCGTCTGCGCATGCGCAGCGAAATCCGTGCACTCCAACAGCGTCTGGGACTTACCGCAATCTTCGTGACCCACGACCAGTCCGAGGCTCTCACCATGTCCGACATGATCGTGGTGATGAGCGCTGGCACCATCGAGCAGATCGGGGAGCCGCGTGAAATCTACCATCGCCCGGTGAACCGCTTCGTGGCCTCCTTCATGGGAACTGCATCCTTCGTGGCCGGCACGGTCAGTGAGGTACGAGGCGACCGCTACCTGGTGGCCACCCCGCTGGGTGATCTGGACACCGCGGGAGTCCCCGGACTTAGTGTTGGCGATCACGTGGAGTTGGTCGTCCGAGCAGAAAACACCGCGGTCGGCCTGGATGCACCCGGGAACGAGCAGGCAGGGGAGGGCAGCGACGTGGTTCTGGAAGCCACAGTGCGCTCCGCAGCCTTCGACGGCTCGATCAACACCTACGTCCTGGACACCGCGGCGGGCACCCTCGAAGGCCGTTCTCACGGCATGAATGAACTACATGCTGCCGGAGAGAAGGTCACCTGTGTGATCTCGCGCGAGTCCCTGTGGGTGATTCCCGCGGATTCCTCGGAGAAATAAAAGGTCGGAACCATGCGACGCTTTTTTGATCGTGAGGATACGCGGTGGCGCCGAGGAAATGGTGCGCTCCACTTCTACCTCGCGCCCCCCGAGGATTCCCCCCTGTGGGACTTGGTGCGCGAGGCGGAAAAACCCCTGTCAGCGCTCCCACAGATCGGTATCCAACCGCCGGAGTGCATCCACGTGACGGTGCAACGCCTCGATCTGTATCGAGACGAGATCAGTGACGCCCAATGGGAGAAACTGCGCTCGCAGATGGATCGTCGCATGGCGCAGATCGACCCCTTCACGTTGACCTTCGCTCCGCCGGCCGTCCAGGAACGGGCAGTGGAAGTGATTTCCCCAGAGAACCCCTCATTTACGAGGCTGATCGACGCTGTGCGTGACAGCATCGTTGACGCGGGGCTGGGGGAGGCGCTCACGGATCCGCCGTTTGGCCCCCATTTCAGCCTGGCCTATGCGGTTGCGGGGACGAGTAGCGAAGAGGATCGGGCGCTTGCTGATGCTCTTCACGCTCTGAAAACCGACAATTCGATGGAGTGCTCACAGATCGCTCTTGTCGAAGTCGATCAAGACCAAGAGGCCGGTATTTTTTCCTTCCGTCCTCTATATACTTGGACGGTCGGAACCCCGCGCTGACGTCGGGGAATACCCCACCACTCACTGAAAGACGGATGTTCGAGGATGCCCAGAAAGAAACGAGCCAGCATCATTGATGTGGCTCAAGCAGCGGGAGTGTCGCAGGCGACTGCCAGCCGCGCACTTTCTGGGCATCCCGCCGTCAGTTCCCAAGCGCGCGTCGCTGTGCGCCAAGCTGCCGCCCGCCTCGGATATGTGCGAAACCTCGGTGCTGCTGGGATCGCCAGTTCCAGCACCACCACTGTCGGCCTTTTGGTGCGCAACGTTGGACACAGCTTCTATGGGAAAGTTGCAGAAGAACTCCAAGCGCACACCGACGAACTCGGGTTAGAACTGCTGATTACCGCCGGAGGTGACAGCGAAGAAGGCCAGATGCAGGCCATTAACAACCTCGTGGGACACGGGGTGGGCGTGGTTATCGTTGCTTCTGGTCGAGTATCGAACGAGGCCATGCAGTATGCGGCTTCCTTCGTCCCGCTCATTGCTATCGGCTGGGGGGAAACCCGCCCTGAATTTGATTCCGTGCGCATCGATCCCGCGTATGAAGCGATGCTGGCGCAAAAAGTTGTGGCCTATGGACACCGGAAAGTTGCTGTCACCGCCACCAGCCACCCTCTCGCGGCCACCCTGCATGCCCGTACCGCAACCTTCATTACCCAGCTGGTTGTCGACGGCGTCCAGCCACATATCGTGACGTCTCACAGCGACTACGGTGAGGATCTTTTCGACGGCATTGACCGGGCGATTGATGCCGGGTGTACTGCGGTCATTACGGGAAGTGATCTGATTGCGGTGAAAATTTTGGAACACTTGGCGTCGCGAGGGATTGCCTGCCCGGAGCAGATGTCGGTGACGGGCTTTGACGCGACCGGTCCGTATTCTTCACCGCTTTTGAACCTGACGACGGTTGCGCAACCGGTGCGTGAATTGGCGAGGCAGACCGTGCTGCTCGCGCAGGAACGCCTAGCCGGTTCCGAGGCACGCAACGCCTCGATCCTGGTGCCCGGAGAGTTCATCGAAGGAGGAACTCTGGGGCGCCTTCCTGAGGTCAAATAGGGATCTTTTCTCGTGAAAACGGACTGTGGGTGGAGGGGATCTATAGCTTTCTCCTCCACCCACAGACGTCGCTAGCGAACAATCACTCGATCAATATCAGGAGTCCATGGGGTGTTCCCTGAGATGGTCACAGTATTTGTACCGGAGTGGAGTTCGACTGGAATATCAACGGTTCGGACGATTTCCCATCCGCTGGGCTGCCCGTCATTTCCTTTTCCGGAACGTGGAGGTGCCACCACAATATTGCGGTCGTTGACGCGTAGCAGGAAAGAGCGAGGATCTTCAGAGAGGTATCCGACTGACAGTGTCTAAATTCCTGCCCGGTCTACCGAGATATTCGGAAAAGTGATTGCGCCGTTACTTCCCAGATTTCCTACTTTGCGACCGTCTGAATAGCCGGGGCACGGGGAGATCGATGCCTGCCCGGACGTATGAAAGGGCGGATATGAGGGGGGGGGAAGGAACGCGGGTGATGAGAAGAAGTCATCGCAGGCAGTAGCGTGTTCGGATAGAGCGGGAGGGGAGTCGGATCACATCCGGCTCCCCTCCCGCTTTAGGCTAAGCGACGCTTAGTGCACGTCGATTGCTTCCTCAGCTTCCGCCTCGGGAAGGGCAGGCTCACTATCCGTACGCGCAACCACTCCACGAATCCAGCGGTAGAGGAGGGCAATGCTTCCGAAGAAGAAGATCGCACCGATGAAGGTTGCCGGCGTTGCGAAGGAATCGCCCACGACAGCAAGTGGTTCTTCACTTCCTGTCGCGCCAACAATGCCCGCGTAGATCACGCCAAAGAGGCTCTCGCCGACGATCAAGCCGGTTGCCAAGAGCGTTCCCATACGGCGAGCGCGCTCGGGATCCTTGCGAGTGCCAGACCAACGATCGTAGAAGAAGCCGATGATGCCACCGACGGGAATGAGAATCGTCAGCGAGGCGGGCAGATACATGCCCATGCCCACTGCCAAAGGCGGCAGAGCAAAACGACGCTTCGTTGTGAGGTTCAAAACCTCGTCGATGATGACGATAACAATGCCGATGATGGCTCCCAGACCCAGAAGGTTCCAATCCTGAGTTCCACCAATGACACCCTTTGCGAGGGCGGAAATCAACGAGGCCTGAGGAGCGGCAAGCGCGTCAGCGCCGGCGTTGGGAGCTCCCTGGAAACCGAAGGCGGTCTGCATAAGGTTCAGAACCGGAGGAATGACAATCGCGCCAAAAACAACACCGATGACCAGAGCCACCTGCTGCTTCCACGGAGTGGCGTTTACCAGCTGACCGGTCTTGAGGTCCTGCAGGTTATCATTCGAGATCGTCGCAATACAGAAGACAATCGCTGCGGTAAAGAGCGTGTAGGCGATCAGGGCAGTTGTCTCTGCAGCTGAAGAGCCGTGACCGTGAACCGCAACAATTGCCAGCGCGGTGAGGACGACGACCAAAATACCCACGCCGGAAACGGGGCTATTGGATGAACCGATGAGGCCGGCCATGTAACCACAGACCGCTGCGACCAGAAGGCCTGCGAGAAGGGTGAAGATCACCGAAACAGCGATGAGCATTGCTGTGTTGTGTGCGATTTCCGTGCCGTTTGTAAACAGCCAGAGCAGGCCGCCCACGGGGATCATTGACAGCACAATCACCAGTGCGACAATCGTGATCGGGATGTCGCGTTCGGTCTGAGGAACCTCGCCACCATCGTGACGGGTGTGCGAGGAGCGCATTGCATCGCGGATTCCCTTGACGATCGGGGAAATGATCTTGACGAGGGTCCAGATCGCGGCAACAGCCATCACACCTGCACCGATATAACGCACTTGGCTGGAAAAGACAGTACTGACGACATCAGACAATGCCGATCCATCAAGCTGACCGGCGCTGAAGTAGGGAATCAGGATGAAGTAGGAAACGAACATGCCGATGAGCATCGCGATGCCAACAGTCAATCCAACAAGGTGCCCAACGCCGATCAAGGCAAGCGACAGGGAAGTTCCGATCGAGGTTGCGCCAGCTCCGAGCTTAAACGTTGCGGAAATCGACGAGCTTGCAACCTTCATGTAGGACAGCAAAGACATTGCAGCTGAGCAAATCGCGCCCCAGATAATTGCGTGTAGGCCAAGAGTGTTATCGTCTGACTTTTCGTGGGCATCGCCGACTTTGAGGATTTCGGCTCCTGCGACACCTTCGGGGTAGGGAAGATCAGATCCGGTCACCAGCGCGCGACGCAGCGGGATCGAGTACATAACGCCGAGAAGGCCACCGACTGCGCAGACGGCCATTGTCGTCCAATAGGGGAAGCCACTCCACCAGCCGACAATGACCAAGCCGGGGAGGATGAAGATCACTGCGGAAAGAGTTCCTGCAGCAGATGCAATCGTTTGGACAATGTTGTTTTCTTGGATGGTGTGATCGGCAAAAAACCGTAGAATTGCCATCGAGATGACGGCTGCAGGGATCGAGGTTGCGAAGGTTAATCCGACTTTCAATCCGAGATAAACGTTTGCCGCGGTAAACAATAGGGTGATAATTCCACCAATAATAATGCCGCGGAAGGTTAATTCCTTCAGTGACGAGCGAGTGCTCGTTGTAGGCGTAGACACGTGAATCCTTTCCGTGTGCTGACGGTGTGGTCGCTAATGCGGCCATCTCTCGGTCAGACTAGTGATTGCAAGTCTAATCTCCTTATGAAAATTAAGTTCAATGCATGGTCACAATTTGGGAAAATTTTGTAAATACTGGGGATAATGAAATGAAGAACACACAGCGATGATGATAGATCAGCGAAAATCGTATGCCAGAGCCGCAGTCTCGACGTCTCTTGCATTCCTTGGCATCGTCGTTATGAGTATGACCATGCGTTCCGGGGCAACATCAATTGGACCGTTGCTTGGGAATATTTCGCAGGCCTATCACGCGGGTGCGGGTGCACTGGGAGTTCTTTCTGCTCTTCCCTGTTTGGTTTTTGCAGGTGTTGGTCTGATGGCTGTCCCCATGTCGAAGCACTGGGGAATGAGTATGCTCCTCACGCTTGGGACATTCATCAGTGGGCTTGGTTTGCTTCTTCGTCCCTGGGCTGGGAACTTTACTTTCTTCTGTGTCCTCAGCGTTGTTGCTCTTGTTGGGCCCGCGCTGGCTAATGTCTTGGTTCCCGCGTGGATTAAGTACCACGAGGCCGGAAGAGGGACCCTGCTTGTTACTGCCTATGGGACGCTCCTTTTGATCGGCGGCGCCTTTGGATCAGCTCTTGCTATTCCTCTTGCCGGCAGGGATGGCCGTTATTGGCAGTATTCTTTGGCGGCTTGGGTTGTCTTTGCCTTCTTGGCAGGTCTGGTGTGGATCAGGATTGCAGTGCGTGCAGGCAAGGATCGGCCTGATGGCGCAGCGGCGCGGGTAGCGCATGAATCGCCCTCGGACAATAAACCTCAAAATCAGGAAGATTCTGTGCGAGTTTCGACCTCGAGATTGCCAATCTATCGCTCGCGAACAGCTATTGCTCTGGTTCTTGGATTTGGGCTGCAATCACTCAACGCATATGTGCAATTTGCCTTCCTTCCTCAAATTCTTATGAATTCCGGGTACTCTGCATCCTTTGCTTCTCTCATGGCGGCGCTGGTCAATTTGTGGGCAGTTGTTGGCGGTCTGGTCATTCCCTTCATGATTGATACCGTTGGAACGCATATTCCGTGGCTCGCTGCATTCTTGGGTCTTCTTACCTTCTGCGGTTGGATTGGACTTGCAGCGTTTCCCGGGAACTACGCACTGATCTGGGTATCACTCTTAGCAATTGGCGGTTTTACCTTCCCGCTGATTTTGGCGCTCATTCCCGCACGCTCTCGCGATGCCGCAGTGACTGCGGATCTGTCGGCCTTGGTTCAGCCTATCGGCTACGTCATTGCTGCAGTTGGACCGATTGGTTTTGGTCTTTTGCTTCAGTCGCTTGGGAATCAAACCATTCCATTGATTACCATGTCCGTAACCGGTTTACTTATGGGCGTAGCGACCTTTGTTGGTGCCGGAACGGGAATGATCGATGATGAGCTTGAAGTCTAAATTCGTATAAAACAAAGTGGGGGTTGGTTCTGCGTGAACCAATCCCCACTTATATCGCTTATATCAGTTCAGGTCTGCAGCCTGAGCGTTCAGCATGCGCTCAGTGGTCGAAATCTGCTCGCGGAGCAGGCGAACCAATGCAGCTGATGCCGCCGGGTGGTTGGAGATCCACTCGTTTCCCTTGGCGATCGGATCAATACCCTGGGTGTATCCCGCAATGGCCTTGGGGAACATCAAGGTCACAATATCTTCAGCGATGTGGAAGGTGTGATCCCTCCAGATCTGCTCAAGGGAATCGAAGTAGTCGGCAACCACCGGGACATACATGTCGGGGTTCGTTCGCGCCTGGGCCCAGAAGCCCGAAACCATTGCCCAACGGGTGTCATTGGGAATGGACAGATCGCGAAGAACAGCATCCCATGTCTGCTGCTTGACACCCTGATCGGGCAGTGCGGCTCGCGCAGCGGCGGCCTTCTGGTGACCCGTCATCGTGTCGTCTTCGCTCTCGAGGGCTGCGATCTCGGCCTCGCCAGCAACGCCTCCGCGTACCAGAGCAATGAGGAGAGCCCAGCGCAGGTCAACGTCCAGATCCAAGCCCATCAGGGTCTGGGTTCCATCGTAGAGTCCCTGAATGGCCTCGAAGTGCTCGGGGAGAACGGCGCAGTGCGCAAGCTCGCGCACAAAAAGCTGTTGTTCGTCGGAGTGGGCCGCCGCGGTACGCGCAAGGATGAGCAAAGCTGAAGCAACGCGCTCTTGCAGAGCAGCACGCTTCGAGGGCGCGACGTAGGTCTCCAGTGCCTGGTCAAGGTGACGCAGGTAAAGACGCAGCATGGTCGCATTGCGCTCAACAGGCAGAGCGGTGAGCAACAGCGTGAGGTAGTCGTGTGCGGGCATCTCACCATCGCGGGTCATGTCCCAAGCCGAGGCCATGATCACGCCGCGAGTCAAGGAATCCTCGAAGCGTGAGATATTGCGGATTGCGAAGTCAAGAGACTGCGGATCCAAGCGAACCTTTGCGTAGGCAAGATCTTGGTCGTTAATGAGGATGAGATCAGGGCGTGCGATACCCTGAGCTTCCTCGACGATGGTCGAGGCGCCATCAACATCAAGTTCCTGGCTGAAGACGCGAGAGATTGTTCCCTCTTCGTTTGCGCTGTAACCGGAAACAATCAAGCGATGAGGACGTAGAGAAGACCCCTTAGAGAAAGACTCCTGAAGCACAGCAAGCTTGGTGATCGTCCCGTTATCGTCGACCTCAATTTCGGGGCGAAGCAGAGTGATGCCTGCTTCTTCCAGCCAGACTCGCGACCACTGCTTAAGATCGCGACCCGAGGCCTTTTCAAGTTCGTCAAGAAGATCTGCCAAGGTGGCGTTCTGGTAGGAGTGCTTCGTCAGGTATTCATGCAGGCCTGCGAAGAAGTGCTCGCGGCCGACATAGCTGACCAGCTGGCGGAGAACCGCGGCTCCCTTTGCATAGGTAATGCCGTCGAAGTTCACCTCAACATCGGCGAGATCACGGATCTCAGCGGTAATGGGGTGAGTGGTAGGAAGCTGATCCTGGTTCATGCCCCAGTCCTTACGGAGCATGAAGCCGGTCCAACCTTCTGTGTATTCGGTTGCCTCAGCCAGAGCCAAGTGGCTCATAAATTCAGCGAAAGACTCATTGAGCCACAGATCGTTCCACCACTTCATGGTGACCAGATCGCCAAACCACATGTGTGCCAGCTCGTGGAGGATCGTATTGGCACGAGCTTCCAAGTCAGCAGTCGTGGGGCGGGTACGGAAAATGTACTGGTCACGGAAAGTGACACAGCCGGCGTTCTCCATCGCACCCGCGTTGTATTCGGGGACGAAGATCTGGTCGTAGGTCTTGAAGGGGTAAGGAATTCCGTAAGCGGCCTCGAAGAAGGAGAATCCCTGGCGGGTGATTTCGAGGATGCGATCAGAATCCAAGGAGTCGATAAGGGATGCGCGGCACCACACGCCGAGGGGGATCGTGCGGCCATCACTGGAGACCAGGGAATCGGTAACGCCCTGGTAGGGGCCAGCGATAATCGCAGTGATGTAGGTTGAGATGCGCTCGGTTTCTTCGAAACGATACGTCCAGCGATCCTCATGAACCTCAGGCTCGGGGGTAGCCGAGTTCGAGAAGACCTTCCAGCCTGCAGGAACGGTGACCGTGAAAGTAAAGGTCGCCTTGAGGTCGGGCTGCTCGAAAGTTGTAAAAACGCGGCGGGCATCGGGAACCTCGAACTGCGAGTAGCAGTAGGCCTGTGAATCCGCGGGGTCCACGAAGCGGTGAAGGCCTTCACCGGTGTGCATGTACTGGCAGTCAGCCTCGACAGTCAAGGTGTTGTGGGCCGCAAGCGGAGGAAGGGTAATACGGTTGTCCTGGTGAATCACCGGGTCCAAAGCTTCGCCGTTGAGGACGATCGAATGAACGTTATTCGAGACTAGATCAGCGAAGGTCGCCTCACCCTCACTAGCACTGAAGGTAACGGTGGTACGAGAAAGGAAGTCCTTGTCTCCGCGAGTGAGGTCGAGTTCGACGTCGTAGTGATCAACTGAGATCACTGCTGCGCGCTGCTGTGCTTCTTCGCGCGTCAGGTTCAGGCCAGGCATTGCGTACCTTCCAATTGTGTTGACGATTCACACGCGCATGCTGCGCGTAAACGTGTTTATTTTTGCATGTTTAAGCCGATGGTGCGAACCTTGCCGCGCCATCTGTTGCATTGTTGTGACGAAATGGAAACTCAGTTGTCCGGGCTACCAAATATGAACGCGTTCGTTGGGGGCGATCCACAGAGCATCATCGGGAGCCAGATCATAGGCCTCGGCAAAGGAATCCATGTTTGCGACAACTTGATTGCAACGGAATTCGGCGGGGGAGTGCGGGTCAATACTCAGGAGCTGTTTTGCGAATTCACGACGGATAGCGGTCCTCCAGCCGCGTGCCCAAGAAGTGAAGAAGCGTTGAGCTGCCGTTAGTCCATCTATCGTGGGGGCAGTTTGCGGTGTCTCTCCCTTTTCTTTCAAACGTGAGACGTAGGCCTGCCAAGCAATAGAAAGACCTGCGAGATCTCCGATATTTTCGCCCAGAGTCAATGCTCCATTGACGTGGAGTGGCGGCTCCTCGCCCTCAAGATCGCGTGGAGTCAGAGCATCGTATTGTTCGATTAGGCGCTTTGTGCGTTCTTCGAAACGAGCGCGATCCTCCTCGGTCCACCAGTTCTCCAGATTTCCCTCTGCATCGAAACGTGAACCTTGATCATCGAAGCCATGGCCGATCTCATGACCGATAATCGCACCAATTGCGCCGAAATTCGATGCGTCATCGGCCTTGGGATCAAAGAAGGGTGCTTGAAGAATAGCCGCAGGGAAAACAATTTCGTTCATCGTCGGGTCGTAGTAGGCATTGACCGTTTGAGGTGTCATATGCCATTCACTGCGATCGACGGGGCCACCCAACTTATCCCAGCGGCGTTGAACGTGGAACCTAGTCGCGGCCTCGACAGTATCAACAAGGGAAAGGGACTCCACCTTCAGCGGAGAGTAGTCGATCCAATGGTCGGGGTAGCCAATCTTCGGGGTGAAAGTTGAGAGTTTCTTAAGAGCTGCTGCTCGGGTCTCTTCACCCATCCAGTCGCATGCGGACAGGGCCTGGTGATAGGCCTCAAGGAGAGAATGAACAAGCTCGTCCATGATGGCCTTGTTCTCGGGAGGGAAGTGGCGCGAGACCCAAATCTCACCCATGGCCTCGCCGAGGAGGGAAGATACCAGGGAAAGTCCACGCTTCCAGCGAGGGCGAAGTTCCTCGGTTCCTGAAAGAGCTCGACCGTGGAAGTTAAAAGATGCCTCAATAAACTCGCTCGACAGCAGCATCGCGTATTCGTCGATGAGCGAATGCTCCATCCACAACTTCAGCGTTTCAAGATCCGTTTGAGCCCAGAGCTGGGTTGCCTGTTCCAGGAAGTCTGGCTGGGAGACGTTTAGGGTATCGACCTTATTAATAGGAAGATGCGCGGACGCAGCCCATTCATCCCAAGGGAATGACGGATAGGAGCTGCACAGTTCCTTCCATGTCATGGGGTGATCAGCTAAGAGAGGGTCGCGGTTCGAGACTGCATCTCGATGGAAGGATGCTATTTGCGTCTCGAGTTCTTTGACCGCGTGTGCATGTTCGCTCGCCTGCTCCTCATCAATTCCGACAAGGGTGAAGAGGGTAGCAACGTAGGTTTCCCAGGCCTCGAGGATCGGGCGATGCTGTTCCTCGCGGTAGTAGGCCTCGTCGGGAAGTGAAATACCGCTTTGGTAGATATCCAATTGGTGTTGGCTGGAGTTGTGGGCATCGGTGCCGACATAGCTCCCGAAGAGGCCGCCGATTCCTTCGTAGCGGAGCGTTCCCATCAGACGTGCGAGTTCGAGGTGTGTGCTCACGCTGCGCAGGCGTTCAAGCTTTCCTGCAATAGGGGAGTAGCCTGCGGTCTCGGCAGCTTCTTCATCCATGAAGGTGCCATAGAGATGGGCAATGAGTTCTGCGTTGTGTCCTGGGATCTTGCCTAAGCTTGCGTCCTCGGCAATCTCTTTTTCCCACAGCTCAGATTGATCGTGGAGCTGGTTGAAGATGCCGTCCATCGGTCGATCTGCGGGGATCTTGTGGCTGGTAAGCCATTGGCCGTTGATGAAGCGGTAGAAATCGTCTTGAGGACGGTAGCTTAGGGTCTCAGTCATAGGGACACTGTACGTTGCCCAGAGGTGCGATTGCACCCCCTAATGTTTAGGGGTACCTAAGTTTCCTGTGAATGATTACATGGCAAACACCCCCGTCTGCACATATGTGCAAAACGGTGTGGGTGGATGTGCAGAGACTCGAAAAGAGTAATGATTTAAGTGGTACATAAGCTCAAACAGAATTAAGGAACAGCGAACGCTATGAGGACGATGGAGACCGATGTCGTAGTCATTGGCGGCGGCTCAACCGGCGCCGGCGTTGTCCGCGATGTTGCAATGCGCGGATTCCGCGCAATACTTCTTGACCGAGCTGACATGGCTCAAGGAACCTCAGGTCGCTACCACGGCCTGCTCCACTCCGGTGGACGCTACATCGCATCCGACCCGGAATCTGCGACTGAATGCGCTGAAGAGAACGCAATTGTCTCGCGTATTAATGCCGATGCTGTTGAAAGGACAGGCGGCCTTTTCGTCACGACATCCGCAGATGATGAGGAATACGCCGACCACTTCCTCGAGCGCGCTAGGGCGGCTCGCGTTCCCGCCGAAGAGATTTCCCCCGCCGAGGCCCTGCGCCGTGAACCTCGACTGGACCCCCACCTCAAGAGGGCCTTCGCGGTTGAAGATGGAACCGTTGATGGGTGGCGGATGACATGGGGAGCAGCTCGCTCCGCTATTGCCTACGGTGCTGAGATCCTCACCTACACGCGAGCAACCGGAATTCAGCGGTCGGAGGATCGCATCGAAGCGGTTTTCGCGCGCGATGAACGAACCGGCGAAGACATCCGTATCGA
>ERZ773045.525-NODE-525-length-19258-cov-7.032391_pt1 | contig 19258 bp, 19 predicted proteins | sample MGYA00580635_ERZ773045 | MGnify/ENA primary metagenome ERZ773045 (study PRJEB29015, sample SAMEA2738115) | human oral metagenome | biome: human oral; feature: human-associated habitat; material: saliva | place: China | collected 2261 ...
ATATCCCTAGCTATTTGAAGGAGAGAGGACAATGATTCCAAGATATAGAGCGTGGCTTAAAGAAGATAAAGAAATGATAGAAGTGGAAGAAATGAATTTCTATAATGGTGAGCTTGATTTTATCGGAGACGCTACCACTTGGATGTGCAAGAGCAACGATTGTGTTTTAATGCAATCAACTGGGCTCACTGATAAGAATGACAAGGAAATCTTTGAGGGGGATGTTTTAAAAGTAACCAACCTATCAAGCTGGTTGGAAGTTGTATCTTTTAACGAAGATAAAGCGATGTTTGTTTCTAAAGAAACTAAAAGAAAGGTTGAAGAAACTCCTCTATACGATTTGTTTAACACAGATATCTTCGAAGTTGAAATCATCGGAAACATACACACAAATCCAAAACTGGCAGAGGTGAAACAATGAACAAACGACAATTGAAAAAATCAGTAATGAGAAATGTATCTAAACTTTATGATATGGCTTTCGAGCGAAAACGCTTTAGGAGAGACGTAGCTATTATTTGCGGTAGAGGTCCAAGAAACACAAGAGCACTTACTACAATGGTGGTTAAGAGAACTGTGTGCGAATACGCCTCATTCGAAGCTGTGGGAATAACATTAGAGGGATATATCGCTGATCGCAAAGTGATTGAGGGGCGTGGCTCATGAGTAAAACATACCAATATTCAGGGCTGACACCAGAATTATATCAACGGTTAGTCAGCGAGCATGCATCACTGAGGAAAGCACACCCGAGAGATTATAAGCGGTTCTTCCAAGATGTGAAACAGTGCAGTGAGTTACAAGCTCGCATCATTTATCAAGCGTTTAATAGCGCAGTCGTTGAACGTGCGAGAATCTCACCAGCGACTGCCGAACGACTAGAAGGCATTATTTCTGACGAATTATTCAACGACCTTCAAGACTATCTGTCTACGCACTATACAAGAGGGAAAACCACTAAACCGGTTTTGGATAAAATCAACGCAGGACTGCCAGAGGGACTGTTTAAACGATTCAAAGAGGAAGTGGAAGGGCTACGAGCGAATTATAAGAATAGCCTAGCTAAATACATCATGGACGTTAAAGGCTGCGATAGAAAAGAAGCTAACAGAATCAAGGACTCAATCAATCGATGCTATGTCGAATGTATCGTTCTAACACCGCTCAAGGTCATTCAAATGGAAGGGCTACTTTCCAGAGACTTATTCAGTAAGATTGCTAAATATGTCTTAAATAATTACGAATGGCCTGAAAAACTAGACGATGAAGTCGACCGCATCGTTCTCGAATATCGCACTAAAGGCGAATTAGGTCGTAAGAAACCCAGCGTTAAGCGTGCTCTATACACGGCATTGGCAATGGGTTTGTAGCCAGAATGGTATAGACGGTTCGATTCCGTCACTGGCTATCAGTCTGTCACACTATATTTGGTGGCTAAGACACTTTTTAACACTTTTTCGACACAGGCAAGCTGACAGACCTTGCTCACAAAATCCAGTAAATAAATAATTAGAATCGAGGAATCCTTTTTGATTTCTTTTCACCCTAGTCTTGCATTACTGGTGGCATGGCTAAATCTAACGCATGGGAGGTGATAACCTAATCCTTCTTTATTCTTGTATAAAAAAAAGACCTAGACTAATGCCCAGGACTTCTACGAATTTGTTAATATTATTATACCATAAAGGAATCGTATTTATGAGAACAGTGGAACGGCTGCAAAAGATAAAGGCATTAGACAGGTACATTGACAGTCAGACAGAACAGATTAAAAGGTTGGAATCACAAGCCCTTAAAGTTACGGCTGGTGCTATGCAAGTTGACATGGTACAAGGTGGGAAACGTAAGGGCAAGGATGATGTCTATGTGGAACTTATGACGGAACGGGAGGAAATGAAACATTTCCTTGTCGAAGCTATTAAGCAAAAGCGAGACTTCCGCCGTCAAATAGCAGAGGTGGGGGATATAGAGGCACGCTCCCTACTCCAGATGGTGTACATAGACCAGCTAGATATCTGGCAGATATGTGACCGTATGGGCTTTAGTAGGGCAACATACTATGTGAAGGTAAGACAAGCTGAGAAGTATTTGGACTAATCTGTAGTGGTATATACCAATCTATAGTGCACCATACTATCAACGTGGTAATATAGTATTATCGAATCAAGAGGACACAGTAGTGTTCTCTTTTAGTTTATCTGAGAGGAGGTATACCCATGCCGATGGTCAGACGATGCAAGGCGGATGGATGCCATGCTCTAACAGAGAGACCATTACATTACTGTAGTACACATAGCAGTATGGAAGCAGCATACACAGAGGAAAGACAGAGATACTCACGGACAAGATACAACACACGAGTGAGGAACCGAGACGATGAGAGTAAGGAACGCTACGCATTCTATCGTTCAAAGACTTGGTCATCTATTCGTAAGATTGCGTTAGAACGTGACAACTATCTATGTCAGTATTGTCTTGCCTTGGGTGTGACCACACCAGACGCACGCATAGGCGACCACGTAACACCCGTTGAAATAGCTCCAGAACTTAGGACTGAAATTTCAAATGTGGTAGCAACGTGTAGGAGCTGCGATAACACCAAACGTACCTTGGAACAAGAAATCTATGGCACTGGCCAAAATAGAACGAAACAGAACACGGAGCTGCGGCTTTCCGTGGATGCGTGGGCAGGTTTAATAGCCCGCAAAAAAGAGGACGTTGTTAAACCCCTCTAATAAGCCCATAGCACGATTTTAGAATAAGGGTGGTATAAATAACCCTCGAGACGATTTAAAATTGACCCCCGCCCCTTTCTCGTGCCAAGGAGAGCCACCACGAGGTGTTTTCTTGTATCGCACGCCATTTTGAGGGTTTTTAAGCGGTGTCATAACAAAGATAGGAAGTGAGAAAATGGCGAATAAGTCACCAGCCAAACGGAAACCGTTTTACGAGCAAAATGACCGCTTTCTACCCATTGACCCACCGAACTATTTGGGCACAGTGGCGAGGTCAGTTTGGACTAAAATTATTCCGTATTTAAAAGCAACAGAAAAGGTCGAACGCATTGACACGTTTCTTGTGGAAACCTACTGCACTAACTACGAGATTTACAAGAAAGCCTATGAGGATGTCAAAGAAAACGGTATCCAAATTGAAATTAAAAAAGTTATCCAAGCACAAGGTAGTGGCGAGATTCTAGGCGAGCAGTCTATGGGCTTTAAAAAAAACCCAGCCGTTGCGACAATGAAAGATGCCACTGAAACCCTTAATAAAATAGGTATTCAGCTAGGTTTGACCCCTAAAGGACGGGCAGAATTGGCTGAAATAGCCGGAAGTCAAGCGGATAATTCTTCGATGAAAGATAAAATGGCAGCATTCTTTAAATAAAGGAGGTGAAACATGCAAGAGATTGATTTAACTAAAACGAAAGATGTAATCGGTGCTTATAATAGCATCGATTTTTCTTACGAGCGAAAAACATATACCGACTATGGCACACAATACTGTTTTAACGTGCTAGATGGCAAGATTGTCGCTGGTTACAACATTCAATTAGCATGTTTTAGACACCTTCGAGACTTGCAAAGACAAGGGGATAGCGATTTTCCTTATGTCTATTCGGTTGATGCGTTTAACCGTTTCTTGAAATTCCTATCATTAGTGCCAAACGTTGATGATCTAAGCCAAAAGCTAGAGCCTATGGATTGGCAGTATTTCATATTTGCCCAACTCTTTGCATGGTTCGATTTGGACAATGTGCCAAGGTTTTCAAATATCATCATTTCTATTGCACGTTCGCAAGGGAAAACGATGATAGCTGGTATCTGCCTTAATTTCTCTTATTTGATTGAGATTATCGGGCAAAGTAACCAAGATTTTCTTGTTAGCTCATTAAACTTCGACCAAACGATGAAGTTATACACTTATGTTAAATCTATGATGGCTAGAATCATAGAGAATGAGCCATTTAAGTCGCTAGCAGAAGAAACACAAGTCCAATTATATTCACGAGAAATTAAATCTCTCGTAGATGCCAATACTATTCATACCATTTCGTTTGAATCTGGTAAATTTGACGGTAAACACTTTAAACTTGCCGTGGCGGATGAGGTGGGTGAGCTTAGAACGGATGAAGGTATCTCTAAAATCACATCCGGGCAAGTTAATACTGAAGGTTCACGCTTTATTGAGATTTCGACCTCTTACCAAACGCCCGATGTGCCGTTTCATCAAGAGCAAAAGAAACTTATTGAAATCATGGAGCGTGACTTTGACCGCTCTGGTGATGATCAATTATGTTTAATTTGGTCGCAAGATAACCTAGAAGAAGTGTTTAAACCAGAAACGTGGGCAAAAAGTAATCCTTTGCTTAACCATCCGAAACTAAAAGATGGATTGATGAAGGGGCTACTTTCCGAGCGTGATAAAAAGCTGCTTATGGGAAAACTTGCTGATTTCCAAGTTAAGAACATGAATTGTTGGTTACTTGCTGATAGCAATAGCTTCCTAGATTTAGACGATATTGAGAATGCAGTCGTTGATGAATTTGATATCAAGGGTAAGCGTGTTTATGTCGGGTTGGATGCGTCAATGTTTAGCGATAATACGGCTATTGGCTTTGTCTACCCTTACGTTGCTGAAGACGGTAGTCAGAAATGGCACATCGAACAGCACAGTTTTATTCCCTGGCAGCAAGCGGGTTCGCTAGAAGCCAAAATGGAGCAAGATGGCGTTAACTATCGAGACTTGGAAACCAAGGGTTTTTGTACGATCACAAGCCATCCACAAGGGCTTATCAACCCAGAGGAAGTGTATCGTTGGTTTTGTGAGTATGTAGAAGACAATCAGCTTGATGTGGTCTTCTTTGGCTACGACGCTATGGGAGTTTCAAAGATTATCAAGGCTTTGGAATCTAACACTAGCTTTCCACTTATGCCGATTAGGCAGCGTACAAGTGAGTTGAAAGACCCTACAAAATTCCTTCAAACGCTATTCATCGAAGGCAATATCACTCGACTTGATGACGAAATCATGCGAAAAGCCTTGATAAATGCGGTAATTAAAGAGGATAACATCGGTATCCAAGTAGACAAAATGAAATCTACTTACAAGATTGACGTTGTGGATGCTCTTATCGATGCGTTTTATGATGGCATGTATGCGTTCGAAGACTACGCTATCACTAACAATCCAACGTGGAAGGTAGAACACATGAGTCAAGAAGCCGTTTTAAATTGGCTAAAAAACCCAGATAGTGGGCTGTTGGAGGAATATTAACACATGATTTTAAAGTTTTTTAAAGTAATTTGGGCCATTTTTGACATTTTGATGTTCATTTTAGCTGCAATTTCGCTTAATTTAACCACTTATAACCTCGGTTACGTGTGGTTTGGCGTTAGCATGACCGTTACATTCGTATTGGCAGGTTTAATTAGTGAGCTAGCCGCTAAGAAAGGCTAGAAAGGAGGTGATAATAATTGCCGATATTTAATTTAGCAACCGAAAGCCCACCGAGCAATCAAGGGGGCTTTTTTGATATCACTGATCCAGAGTTTTTAGCTACCTTGAATGGTAGTGAGTGGGTTTCGGCTGAAACTGCTCTAAAAAACTCGGACCTATTCTCTATTATCAGTCAGCTATCTAACGACCTTGCGACTGCTAAACTAACGACTAGCCGAAAACAAATGCAAGGCATTGTGGATAACCCGTCAAACAATGCTAACCGCTTTAACTTTTACCAGTCTATCTTTGCTCAAATGCTTTTGGGCGGGGAAGCCTTTGCGTATCGATGGCGTAATGATAACGGGCGTGATATGAAGTGGGAGTATTTAAGACCGTCTCAAGTCACTTTCAACCGATTGGATAATCAGAATGGTCTTTACTATAACATCACATTCGATGACCCACGCATACCGCCAAAACAGCACGTTCCACAAAGCGACATCTTACATTTTAGATTGCTATCCGTGGACGGTGGTTTGACAAGCGTAAGCCCGTTGATGGCTCTTGGTAGAGAATTGGACATTCAGAAAGCCAGTGATAAGCTAACGCTTAATTCACTTAAGAACGCCCTAAACGCCAATGGTATTTTGAAAATCAAAGGCGGTGGGTTGCTCGATTTTAAAACTAAGGTCTCACGCTCACGACAAGCGATGAAGCAAATGCAAGGCGGTCCGTTGGTACTGGATGATTTAGAGGACTTCACACCTCTTGAAATCAAGTCCAACGTGGCCCAACTACTTAAGCAAGCGGACTGGACGACCGGACAATTTGCAAAAGTCTACGGTATCCCAGAGAACGTTGTCGGAGGACAAGGAGACCAACAGTCTTCACTAGAAATGAGCTCAAACGTCTATTCTAAAGCAGTAGTACGTTACTTAAGACCGTTCCTCAGTGAGTTATCTCAAAAACTTTCATGCGATGTGGACGCAGATATTTTCCCAGCGGTTGACCCGACTGGTGCTAACTATATCAGTCGTATCAATAGCATGGTCAAAAGTGGCACGCTCGCACAAAATCAAGGCTTGTATATTTTGCAACAAGCTGAGATTTTGCCTAAAGAGTTGCCAGAGGGTAAAAACCCTAACCGTACCACATTGAAAGGAGGTGAGATAAATGGGCAAGATTGACATTAAAGGCGATATTGTGAGCGATGACGCTGGGGCATTCTATGAATATTTCGGTATGTCTAGTACCTATCCTAAATTGGTACAAGAAGCCATCGCTAACGATGAAGACGAAGAGATTACGCTTAATATTGCGTCAAATGGTGGTGATGTGTTCGCAGCTAGCGAAATCTATACCATGCTTAAAGCCAGTGGCAAGCGTATCTTGGTTAATGTACAAGGGCTTGCGGCTAGTGCTGCGAGTGTCATTTCTATGGCCGGTGATACGGTGCGTATCAGCCCAACGGCGCATATCATGATTCACAAAGCGTCTACTGGTATCGTTGGTAATAGCGATGATCTGGAACATCAATCAGCAGTATTAAATAGCATTGATGAATCTATTGCTTTGGCGTACGAGATGAAGACTGGCCTCAAACAACCAGAATTACTTGGTCTCATGGCTAAAGAGACATGGCTTAACGCTAAAACCGCTGTTGATAAAGGCTTTGCGGATGAAATCATGTTTTTCAACGAAGATGAAGAAGAAGTCATGGTTACTAATGCAGTGCATCAACTACCAAGCAAATCAGCGATCACTAAATTTAAGAATATGATTGCTACACCTAAAACCAATTCATTGCGTGAGCAGAAATTGGCGATTTTACTTGAAAAATGAAAGGAAGATGATTGATGAAAACATCAAACGAATTGCATGACCTTTGGATTGCACAAGGCGACAAGGTCGAAAACTTGAATGAAAAACTTAACGTAGCTATGCTTGATGATTCAGTAACCGCTGAAGAATTGCAAGCAATCAAAAACGAACGTGACACTGCCAAAATGAAACGTGACATGTTCAAAGAACAATACACAGAAGCGCGTGCTAACGAAGTGGTTAACATGTCTGAAGAAGACAAGAAACCATTGACTGAGAACGAAGAAGAAGTTAAAGATTCTTTTGTTAAAGACTTTAAAAACCTCGTTCGTGGTCGTTACCAAAACTTGCTTGATTCTAAAACAGACGCTACTGGCTCAGACGCTGGCTTGACTATCCCTCAAGATATTCGCACAGCTATCAATACATTGGTTCGTCAATACGATTCATTGCAAGAGTATGTTAACGTTGAGAACGTAACTACCCTTACTGGTTCTCGTGTCTATGAAAAATGGGCTGAAATCACTGGTCTTAATAAAATTGACGATGAAGCTGGACAAATTGGTGCTAACGATGATCCAAAACTTTCTCTTATCCGCTACACAATCAAACGCTACGCCGGTATTTCAACAGTAACTAACAGCTTGCTTGCTGATTCTGCCGAAAATATCCTTGCTTGGTTGTCTGGTTGGATTGCGAAGAAAGTTGTTGTTACTCGTAACAAAGCTATCTTGGAAGTTATCGCAACACTCCCAACTAAACCAACATTGGCTAAATGGGATGACATTATTGATCTCGAAGCTAAAGTTGACCCAGCTATCAAACAAACTTCATTCTTCTTGACTAACACTTCTGGCTTTACTGCCCTCAAGAAAGTCAAAAACGCAATGGGTGACTACCTCATGGAACGTGATGTGAAATCACCAACTGGTTACTCAATCGATGGTTTCATGGTTAAAGAAGTTTCTGACCGTTGGCTTGCTAATGGTACTGGTGGAGCAATGCCACTTTATTTTGGTGACTTGAAACAAGCAGTAACATTGTTTGACCGTCAACACTTGTCACTACTTTCAACTAATATTGGTGGTGGAGCATTTGAAACTGACACTACTAAGGTACGTGTTATTGACCGTTTTGATGTTGTTAAAACGGATGAAGAAGCATTTGTGCCAGCGTCATTCAAAGCAATCGCCGACCAAAAAGCTAATCTTACGCCAGGGGCTTAATTAGGAGGTAAGTAATGAGTGTATCTAAGGAAACTATCATGCAGACCCTCAATCTGGATGAGACAGACGACACTGCACTCATTCCAGCTTACATTGAATCGGCTCAACAGTACATTATCAATGCAGTCGGTAATGATCCGAAATTCTATGACCTTGATAGCGTGGAATCTTTGTTTGACACGGCTGTAATTGCCCTAACAAGCACTTATTTCACATACCGGGTGGCTTTAACTGATACGGTAACTTATCCTATCAATCTCACTTTGAATAGCATTATCGGGCAGTTAAGGGGCTTATACGCAACATTCAGTGAAGAAAGAGGTGACTAATGCCTAAAGTTAGATATTTACCCTCGGACTTTCGTTTTAAGGCTGATTTTGGCACATACCAAAGCACGCCCAATAAATTCACGGGCGTAAGCGTTCCAAAATTCGTGAAACAGTTTACGTTGCACTATAAACCTCACACTCGCACACTCAATCAAGAGTATTTAGCCCAGCAAAATGGCGAAACCGATACAAAAGTTATCGTCATTCGCCATAATGCCAAAGTGGTAGAAGGTCAAGTCGCCGTCCTAAATGGCACTCAGTATGACATTGTGCGAGTGAGTCCGAACGAAAATTTCGGGCTTAACCGCTACGACTTTCTGACTTTGAGAAAACGCAAGAAAGTTGGGTGATGGCTTATGGTAGGGCTTGATAAGGCGCTAGAGGGCTGGCTTGAAACGGTAGCCAGTATTGGCGATATCACACCGGCGGAACAAGCTAAGATTACTACCGCTGGTGCGAAAGTGTTTCAAAAAGAGTTAGAAGATGTAACCCGTGAGAAACACTACTCAAATAAGAAACATTTGAAGTATGGGCACATGGCTGACGGTTTATCTGTCCAGTCCACTAATGCAGACGGCAGAAAGAACGGTGTGGCAACCGTAGGATGGAAGAATAATTACCACGCCCAAAATGCTAGACGATTAAATGACGGCACCAAGAAATATCGTGCTGATCATTTCGTTACCAATGCCCAAAACGATAGTGCTGTCCAAAGGAAAGTGCTATTGGCAGAAAAAGAGGAATATGAGAAACTCATTCGCAGAAAAGGAGGGAAGTGATTAAGTGTTAGCAACCGTAAAACTTAAAGAGTTAATTGAGGGCAAAGAATTTGGTGAAATAAGCGAAGTATATGCAAACAACTTGCCCAAAGAACTCGAAGAAAATACCGATAAGACAATCGTTTTGCTCACAGAAAGCAACCCATCCCTTGATTTAAGCGGAAATAATACCTTTTTCGGAAAAACAGACAGGGTAGAGGTACAGATTTTTTACAAAGCTGACATTGATTTTGATATTGAAGCCTTTGAGATGGAATTGCTGAAATTCCTAAAATCTGAGCACTACTCGATTACAGATATGAGAGAACATAGCATAGACCCCGATACATTGCAGATCACGGCGGTCTTTTTTGTTGCTCTCGACAAATTAATTTAACAAAGGAGAAAATACTATATGGCAATTGTAGGTTTGAAAATGGTCCGCCTTGCATTGGTTGACCCTAAAACCCAAAAACTACTTAAAGGTGCTGACGGCCTTTCAACAGAAGGCGTTATTGAAGTTGATTCAACTATGCTTGGTACTCGTACCGCTAACATCTCAAACTTGGAAGGTCAAGCGACTAAGATTCCAGGGAACAACTCAGTGCAAGATGTAATGATTGCACCAGGTTCACCAACAGTCGCTTTTGACTTTAACAATCTTGATTTTGAAATCAAACAAAAACTGCTTGGTTTTAAACCAGATGGCAAAGGTGGTTACGTCATGGATGGCGAAAAACCTCACACAGCGGTATTGATTGAATCTGAAACACTTGACCGCAAGCACTCGGTATTCTTTGGTTTTGCTAATGGTATCATGCAAGAATCAACTCAAAACGTTGCAACAGATACCGACACTGCACAAACTCGTCAAGACGATAACATGACATTCAATGCCTTGTCAGCGACTGCGTTCGGTGGTGAGCCTTACAAGAAATACTTCTCTGGAGCATCTACTTTTGATAAAGCTAACATGTTCAAAGAAGTATTTGGTGGATATGTTCTCACTAGTACACCAGTAGTCGGTGGATAATCTAAATAATTCGCAAGAGGTCGGGCTCATGGCCTGACCTCTATTTTTGTTAAAGGAGTAAAGACACAATGGAAATCAGAACTATTCAAATTCCAGAAATCAGTAAGAAAGCATTCAAAGTCACAACAAGCAACCGCAATGTGTTGCGCATGCATGAATATCAATTGGCAGTCCTTAAAATTAGCGATACTGTCGAAGATGGTGACACACAAGAGCAAGCGCAAGCAAGCTTCACAATTCTCAAAGAAATGCTTGGTTTCATTCGTGCTGTTCTTAACTTGGATGATGAAGCCTATGATAAATTGCTTGATTTGGACAATGAGCGCACACAAGAGATTGCTGAAAAATTGGTCGGCTATATGTACGGTTTGACAGACGAACAACTTGAAAACGCCACTGGTGAAACTGACCCAAAAGACTAAAATCTAAAGGCGAACAGATTTTTGATTTAGAAAATCGCATTGAAGATTTAAAAATCATTGCTAAAAAATCAATCCAAGGTTTTGGGTGGACACTAGATCAGTATTACGACACTGATTATTACGAGTTAATGAAAATCTTAAATGCCAAAGAGGAAGAAGATAGGATGGTAGACCCAACATCTTTACTCTAAATATTTAAGGAAAGGAGGAAAAAATAATACATGGCAAAAGTACAAGCTACCATGTCCACTGAAATCGCCTTAGACACGTTACAAGCGGCTAACTCGATTAAACGACTAACTCAGTTAGTCAATAGCTCTACGAACGCATGGAAGGCACAAGAAAGCCAAATGCGTAGCGCTGGTGACTATTTAGGAGCAGCACAAGCTAAGTACGATGGTTTGGGGAACGCTATCCAAAACCAACAACATAAGATTGAGAAACTGAAACAAGAACAATCTCAACTTAAAGGGAGTACCGCTGAAACGGCTGAACAGTACCTTAAGTACCAACAACAGATTGACCAAGCTACTACACGATTGGCATCGTTGGAAAATCAACAACGGCAAGCTAAAAATAGCCTTGATTACCATAGGTCTGGGCTTGCTGAATTACAACGTGAGTACAAAGCTCAAAATGAAGCCTCAGACACTTACATCAAGCGCTTAAAGGCTGAAGGTAAGGAAGATGAAGCTAGACAAGAGCAACTTAAGCAATACAAGGGTTCGATTACTAATTTAAATAAACAGTATGAGACCCAGAAAGAAATGCTTGAGCGTGTCGCTAAACAGTCTGGAAAAACAAGTGATGAATACCGCAAGCAAAAGCAACGTTTAGACGAAACGGCTACTAGTCTAGCACATACTAGAAATGCCGCTGACAAGCTGAATGACGAAATTGAGCAAAGTCAACGCTCTAGTACATTCATTGGTCGCTTGAAAGAGAGCTTCAAACGTTTAGGTAGTGAAGTCAGTGAGACTGAACATAAAACCTCACGGCTGAAAGGCATCTTTGGCGCTACGTTCGCAGCTAACCTAATCAGTAACGGTTTTCAAAATGCGTTGGGAGCTATTAAGGGTAAGTTTGACGAAATCGCACAGTCTAGTGCCGAATACGTTAAATACCAACAAACCATGAACGCCACTTGGTTAACTTTGACGGGCAACGCCGAAGAAGGTAAGAAAATGGTCGATATGACCAACCAAATGGCGCAAGCTGCGGCTAACTCGACCGAAATGGTTGACGGCATGAACCAGAAATTCTATGCCGTTACTCACAACACTGAGTTAACCAAGCAACAAACGCAAGCTATCTTGACATTGCAAGACGCATTCGGTCAGACCGATGCAGCCGTTGAGAATTTCGCTACTCAGTGGGCGCAAATGATTGCTAATGGTAAGGTCCAAGGGCAAGACATGATGTCAATCATCAATGTCTTTCCGGAAATGAAGAACCAGCTTAAAGAAGTAGCTGCACAAGAACTTGGGATCACAGATATGACCCAAGAGAAATATGCCGAATTGCAGAAAGACGGTAAGATTACCGCTGAGATGGCACAGAAAGCCTTGTTCGAGTTGCAAGACAAGTACAAAGATGCCACTGCTAACTTCTCAACCACTATCGGTGGGCTTGAAAGAACAATTCAGTCCCGTATGCCAGCGGTAGTCGCTGCTTTCCGTGACCCTATTGATAAAATGAAAAATCCATTCTTGCAACAGATTGGTAATTGGGTTGCTGACCCTAACACAGAAACCAAGTTTAAAGATTTAGGGGAGCACGTTTCCAAAGGTCTAGGCACTATCATGGACGCCTTTTCTAAGGTCTTTAATTTAGGAAATGGTACAGATAAGCTTAATGGCTTCATGGACGGTCTCAACAAAGTCGTTGATAATGTTAGTAAAACCATTGCTAACAACGCCCCTAAAATTGTTGCTTTCTTTAAAGAGGTTAAAGATAGTTTGGGTTCGGTGTTTAGTATTGGTAAAGACTTTGCCGGTGGTGTTTGGGAAGTAGCCGTAGACATGATTAAAGGTGTCGCTGGAGCTTTCAATCTCATGACTGGCAATGGTAAGAAGGCCAAAGGACCAGTAACATCACTATCCAAGGCTTTGGGTGGTATTGCCGAACATAAGACGGCTATTAAAACAGTCGGTTCTTTGTTCGCTGCTTACTTTGTAGGCTCTAAGGTTGCTCTTGGAATAACGGCAGTCGTTAAAGGTATCCACGCATGGCGAACAGCTACAGTCGGAATGACAGCGGCACAAAAGGCAATGAACTTAGCAATGGCTTCCAATCCCATTGGTTTGATTGTGGTTGCGGTAACTACAGCTATCACTGCCTTGGTATTGCTCTATAAACACAATAAGAAATTCAAGAAATTCGTTGATGGCATGTTTAGCGCTGCTAAGAAAGCCTTTGATAAAATCTTCAAAGTCACCAAAGAAATCTTTGGCAAGATCATTGATTTCTTCAAAAAGGACTGGAAACAAGTCCTTTTATTTATCGCCAATCCGATTGCTGGAGCGTTTGCTTTAATTTATAAGCACAATAAGAAATTTAAGAAATTCGTTGATGGTATCGTTAAGAGCATCAAGGACGGTTTCTCTAATGCTGGCAAATGGCTCGGTAAGACATGGGATGGCATGAAGAAGACTTGGACTGGTGCGATGGACTCAATGACCAAGAGCACCAAAAAAGGCTTCGAAAAGACCAAGAATTATTTCACTGGTGGTGAAAAAGGTATTAAAGCCTTTACTAACACTGCTAAGAAATTGCTTGTCATATCCAATCCAGTTGTCGCTGGGTTTGAGTTGATGTATAAGCATAACAAGCCATTCAAGAAGTTTGTCGATAGCACAGTTGACCATGTTAAAGATATGGCGAAAGGCGTTGCCAAACACATGAGTAACCTTAAGAAAGATTGGGGCGAAAAATGGGACAACGTTAAGAAATTCGCATCTAAGACATGGGAAGGTATCAAGGGCAATGCTACGGAAGCTATGACTGCCCTCGGTAAGGACATCGACAAGCACCACAAGGGCATCAATAAGAATTGGTTTGACGGTTGGGAAAACTCTAAGAAATTCCTATCTAAAAAATGGGATGAAATCGGAGCGTTAACACAAGAAAAATTTGGCGTTAACATTACCAAACTGATTAACGACGCATTGACTAATATCGCTAAGTTCTTCAAAGATACGTGGGACAACGTTAAAAAAGGCTTTGGCGAAATGTGGGACGGCATGAAGAAACTTGCCGGTGATGGTATCAATGCCGTCATTGCACTGCCAAACGCTGGTATCGACGGTATCAACAAACTGATTTCTGACTTTGGTGGTAGTAAAGAAGCTATCTCTAAAATTCCGAAAGTCAAGTTTGCCGGTGGTACTGGTATGTTTAGCTCATACCGAAACCCAATCACTAAGCCTACGCTTGCCACACTAAACGATGGCTACGATAGCCCAGAGACAAACAACCAAGAAATGGTTATCTTGCCAAACGGTAAGTCATTCTTGCCACAAGGGCGAAATGTTGAATACCTATTGCCAGCTGGCTCAGAGGTCATCAACGCTAGTGAATTAGCTATGCTTATGGGCGTAGAGCGTGGAGCGTTTGCCAAGGGTACTGGTTTCTGGTCTAAAATCTGGGATACTGCTACCAACGTAGCGGGCTCAGTTTGGGACACTATGAAGAACGGTGTTGACAAATTCATGAAGATGATTGAGTTTGTGACCGATGTTGTTAAAGACCCAGTCGGATCATTAGCTAAGAAATTCAGTCCTAACGCTGATAAGTTAGCCGGCATGTTTAACCCGCTCGGTAATGCGCTTTATAAGAAACCTATCGAAGAAGCTAAAAACTGGTGGAAAGAGCTTTGGTCTATGGCTAACGCTTCAATGGACGAAGGTACAGTGGCAATGGGTGCCAAAGGTGATGACTACCGATTCAAAGACAAGGCTAAAGATGCTGGTGCTGACCCATGGGGTTACTTCTATCGTGAGTGTGTATCATTCGTTGCTAGCCGTTTGGCAAACCTTGGCGTTAAACCTAGTCTATTTAGCCACCTCGGTAACGGTAACCAGTGGATTTCTGCGAGTGTACCACACTTAAGCAGACCAAAACCGGGTACAGTAGCCGTCTACACTGGCGGTCCTGTTTCAAGCAACCACGTTGACTTTGTAACAGCTGTTCACGGGGATACCTATGACGGTGAAGAATACAACTACGGTGGGAATGGTCAGTATCACCAATACGCCGGACGTCATATTTCAAACGCTGCTACCTTTCTTGATTTCGGTGTCCGAGACAGTGGAAGTAGCGGTGGTGATGATAGCAAACCGCTTAAGGACCGAAACAACCCGCTTCAAAGCTTAATTAAACGACAAGTTGGTGGAATGTTTGAATGGATCAAGAAAACCCTTGGTCCATTGCTCAGCCCAGCCGGTGGTGGTGAAGATGGTCCTCAAGGGTCTGGAGTTGAAAGATGGCGCAGCTCTGTTGTTAGAGCGTTGGAAGCTAACGGCATCGAAGCTAACAGTTTCCGTGTATCGAAGATTTTGGCAACTATCCAGCGTGAGTCTGGTGGTGACCCTAACGTCCAAAACAATTGGGATAGTAACGCCAGAGCTGGTACACCATCTATTGGTTTGATGCAGACCATTGGCCCAACATTTAACGCTTACAAACACCCAGGGCACAACAATATCCGTAATGGTTATGATAACTTGCTTGCTGCGATTAACTACATCAAGCACCGTTACGGTACATCAGATGCAGCCTTTAACCGTGTCGCAGCCTACGGCTACGCTAACGGTGGTCTAGTCCACAAAAACGGTGTTTATGAATTAGCTGAAGGCGATATGCCAGAGTATGTTATTCCAACAGATATCGCCAAACGTGGCAGGGCGTGGCAACTGCTTACTGAAGCAGTGGCTCGTTTCGCTGGTGATGCCCCACAAGACAACCACGATAACGCTTCAGACCGTGAGCGTGTTTCTGTCCTCGAAGATAAGTTGGATGTCATGATTGGTTTGCTAAGTCAATTAGTAACCAATGGCTCTAACCCAATCGAGATCAGAAACGTTATCGATGGAAGAAGTGTATCAAACGGTCTCGCACCGTTCATGGCTAAGGCAACAAACGATTATGAGCGCAGACAAGCGCTGTTAGGAGGTAGCATTATTTGATAGGAATGTCAGTCATTTTTGACGGTAAAAACTTAACCGAATTATTTAATGAGGGGCAAGGTCGTACCGTTCCAGTTGATGTCACTAAAAACGTGGCATCCAATTTTAACAACAACTATCAAGACCAAGGGCGTAGACGTTATGGTCAGCAATTCCTATACAGTACCTTGTCAGTTAAGCAGATTCAAGTATCGTTTAACTTAGTTGGAAACTACGATTACTTTAATACCATTGCTGAAACGCTAGGCGGTTATCTGAATGTAGATAAACCGAAACCATTGATCTTCGGCGATGAACCTAACAAGGTTTGGGAAGTTATTCCGTCCGGTCAAGCGTCGCTTACCGTGGATAAGAACACGGCACCGATTACCGCAACGGTAACGGTCACGTTCGACGTACCTAAAAGCTACGGTGAAAACAAAGCACAAGCCCTTGTAAGTAGCGATGGCGAAACGAAATACGGCAGTATTAAGAAAGTTTCGACTGGACATTACAAGGCTACTTTGAAAAACTTTGGCACGGCTGAAACTTACCCAAACATTAAATTGAAATTTAACTCAGATAATGGCTGGGTTGGGATTGTAAAATCGTCTAGTGAAAGCTATGAGATTGGCAATCCAAACGAGGTAGACACTCGGACGGTCAAGCAGTCTGAAATTCTGTTCGACTACGTTTCTAATGGTTGGATAACTAAAGGGTTTGCCGATGGCGTTAAAAACCAAGGGCGATTCAACGATGATAGCCATGCACTAAATGGCACACTTGCGATTGATAACACTTGGGGTAGACCACACATTGCTTTGACAAACCAAGGCGCTGGAGATAAATATCTACGAGGTGGTTCGTTGACTTGGGAAATTCCGGCAGATAGCAACGGACAGAAAGGTTCGTTGTATGAATATTTCTGGTGGAGACAAATCTTGTGGTTGGGCGCTGCAAATCAATTCGGTTTCATCAAAATTTCTGTGACGGACGCCAATGGTATGTTTCTCTATGGTGTAGAAACTTACAAGCACACTAACGGTTTTGACTGCCATTATAATTTTATGGCAGGAGATGGGAAGGGTGGGTATAAAATCCTTGATAGAAAACATTTCTATGGAACGCATGTATCAACTGCTAACCCATTCAACGAGCCACAAGGCTGGTCTGATGTACAACGTTTTGATGATGTCCTTCAATTTTACTGGCGAGGCTCTTACCCAAAATATACCGTTCCAGAGATTAAAGGCAAAAAATCAGCCAAAATCCACATCGGTATTTTTGGTATCAAAGATTGGCCATTGATCACACACTTGTATCTGGATAGCTTCGTTTACGCTAAGCACCATGTGAACAAAGAGGAGGATATCCCTAATCGCTTTCGAAATGGCTCTATCTTAGAGGTGGACATGGCAAAAGGTAAAACCCTAATCGATAACTTGCCGGCATCTAATGAGTTAACTTATTTATCCGAGCCGTTCGGTATCGGCACTGGTGAAACTGAAATCGACATCTATACATCAAGTTGGACAAGGACTGACCCGACTATTGAAATCACATGGAAGGAGCGTTTCGTTTAATGCAAATTTGGATTCATGACAAAAACATGCGTAAGGTTTGTGCGTTGAATAATAACATTCCTGGCATGATGCCCTACTCTAACAGTCAATGGCATTCTTACCTCGAATACGCAACTAGTACATTCGATTTCGTAATCCCTAAAATTGTAGACGGAAAGCTACATGAGGATGTTAAATATATCAATGATGATATGTTTGTTTCGTTTTACTACGATAACACTTACCATGTTTTTTATGTATCACAGTTAGTTGAGAACGATGATAATTTTCAGGTCACTTGTAACAACACAAACTTAGAACTGGCACAAGAGGGGGCAATTCCTTACAAAAGCGATAACGCTCAGACACTAGCTTGGTATCTGAACGACATGGGCTATCTTGGTTTTGCGAATATGGAAATCGGTGTCAATGAGGTATCAGATAAAACACGAAAAGTTGAGTTTGAAGCACAAGATACACGATTGGCCCAATTGAGAAGTTTGATGTCTAAGTTTGATGCTGAAATGGCATTTCGAACAGAATTGAACCGAGACGGAACTTTAAAACGCTTCATCATCGACATCTATCAACAACCGGATGAAAATCACCACGGTATTGGTAAGGTTAGGGGTGATGTGGTCCTTTATTTTCAAAACGAATTAAAGGGTGTCCAAGTCACTAGTGATAAAACGCAACTTTTCAACGCTGGTAATTTCATTGGCCAAGATGGTGTTAACCTAAACGATGTTGAATTCGAGGAAAAGAACGAGTTAGGACAAGTAGAGTTCTATTCTAAGCGTGGTAATAGTTTAGTATTCGCCCCACTGTCTAGGGAACGCTACCCATCTACCATGAATCCAGGCAATGCGGATAACTGGACACGCAAGGACTTTGAAACCGAGTACAAGGATGTCAATGCACTTAAGGCTTACGCACTACGTACCATCAAGCAGTATGCTTACCCACTATTGACCTACACCGTCGATATTCAATCTAGTTTCGTTGAAAACTACAAGGATGTTAATTTAGGCGATACCGTTAAGATTATCAATAATAATTTTAGAGGTGGTCTAGCTCTCGAAGCTCGTGTCACTGAAATGGTTGTCAGTTTCGACATGCCGTTGAATAACTCGGTTGTATTTTCTAACTACCGTAAAATCGTGAATAAGCCATCGTCTGACTTGCAACAACGCATTGATGAGATTGTTTCCAAATCTCTACCATACCGTGTCGAGATCACGACAACCAACGGCACAGTATTTAAGAATGGTGTTGGTCGCTCGACTGTTCGACCAATCTTGAAACAAGGCGATAAAACCGTTAACGCTACGTGGCGTTTTGTGATTGACGGTGCTATTAAGTATGTAGGTATGACCTATGACATGGTAGCATCTCAGATTACCCAACCGACAGCCTTAACGGTTTCAGCGTGGGTAGATAATAAAGAAGTAGCTTCGGAAGAGGTTACTTTTTTAAATGTCTCCGATGGCCGAAATGGTG
>ERZ773045.526-NODE-526-length-19258-cov-3.373483_pt1 | contig 19258 bp, 14 predicted proteins | sample MGYA00580635_ERZ773045 | MGnify/ENA primary metagenome ERZ773045 (study PRJEB29015, sample SAMEA2738115) | human oral metagenome | biome: human oral; feature: human-associated habitat; material: saliva | place: China | collected 2261 ...
ACATACCGGTGCGGGTGCGCATTGAGAAGATTACAGCCGCCTCGGTGCGGGTGGGGTATAAGATCCTTAACCCCGTCAACGGCACCGACTGTGTGCGTGCTTTTACGGTGCTGGCATTCTGGGACTCAACCGCCGAGCAGCTGGCACGGCTAAACCCGTCTCAGCGCGCCATGCTGGAGGGTCACAAAATGCTCGGTCACGGGTCGGCCACAGCCATTACCCAATAAACGCCTCACAGGCGGCCAGTAACATGCGGTGGCATGGCTCCCCCTGGAGGGAGACGGAGATGTTTGTACTGAATATAACAAGGCGCACTCCTTGGGGAGCCACGAAGTTTACTAGTATAAAAACTAAGCTGTAACGGATGTACCTGGTGGTGTACCAAATGCTGCTGGTGTGTATTTAGGCGGTGGCTTCTGCTTAGTTTATCGGTTTTTCTTGAGCTGCGCCGAACCTGTCTCATACAATAAATACATAAATTCGAGTTAGCAGGTGGTATTTCTTTAGATACATACAATAAAAGGGCTAAGCCGATGGGTGATTTATTAAAAGTTTTACAGCAATTGTATCAATCAAAATGCGACGGAACCTGGGAGCACATGTACGGGGTTGAAATTGATACCTTAGATAACCCGGGGTGGACGGTCTCTCTTACGGGAGAGACTGATAAGAAAAGCATAAATATTTTCGTTGACCGTTCCGAGGACAACTGGATGTCAGTAAAATCCTGCAACGATAACTTTGTTGCTTACGGTGGCATCAATAACCTAGAGGAAATACTGGCGCACGCGGTGGAATGGATTAATAGTTAATAGTGCCCCCGAAATAGAGAAGACATAACTCGTGAATAAAGGATTCTACACTAGCCATGTTTAAAAATATTTTACAAAAATCAGTGCATGGAGTTATTGTCTCAGGATATACGGAAAACACCGGTGGAAAGCAGTTTTATCAGCCCATGTACCGGTGGCTCTTTTTCGAGCTGGAGGACGGCTTCGCGGTGTTTTCCTCCAATGATGGAGATATAGAAGTAGAACTGGCCGATGAGATTACTTGTCTTTTCGACATTGAAGAGGACGATATTTTTACACTAATGCATATTACCAATGAGGATTTAGGGGTCATTCACAGTGTGGAATGCCAAAGAGACGCGCTGGGTAATCTTATTGAAGTGACGATCTGCACGCACAAGAAAAATATAACTTTGAATTCATTAACCCTAGAAGGGTTTGAGATTAGTATTGCATAAACTACTAGCGTAATAAGCGCAGGCGGCAGGGCACAGCCTATAGATGTCTTACGCCCCTGGTGTTGAACCGAAACGAAAACATGAAAAAACTAACTCAATACGTCAAAAATCCCCTTCTTCTCATCACCCTGATCGATGGATTCGCGGACGCATCCTTCGGGCTGATCCTCATCGTTTATATCTCGCGCATTGCCGAGCCCTGGTGGCTCACCGTCATGGCCGTCGGCGGGTTCTTCACCGGCATACTCTTCGGTCCTTTCACAGGCTGGGTTGCCGATCGTTTTTCGGGTCGAGCCTGCTGGTCTGGCTCCCTGGTCGTCTCCGCGCTCTGCGTGGCAGTCATTGCGTTTTTCCCGCATCCGGTCACCATCATTGCCATGAGCGTGCTCAATGGAGCCGCCGGAAATCTCACCAACGCCGCCGAATTTAAACTACTGCCGAAGGCGCCGGGTATGACCCCGTCGAGCGCATCCGCCTCTATTGTGGGAATCGGTTCGTTCTGCTCGATCGTAGCCCCGCCTGTGGGTGCCTTCTTCGCTACCTGGAACATGACCGCCACTATAGTAGGTTCTTCGGTGCTCTTGTTGGCTGCGGCAGTCATCGCCTGGTTTAACGTGCCAGCACGGCGCGGTCATGAGCTGTCCGATGCGATTAAGCGCGATAGTTTTAAAGATATTTTTCTAGGATTCTCGGCTATTTCTAGCGCTCGCGCCCTCGTGATTTTCTTACCTGTGATGGCGGTCGTGGTTGCTTCCACCACGATGGAAGGCATCGCCGGGGTGTTCTACCTGCAATCCATCACGAACACTGCATTCGAGTATTCGCTCGTGTTGGCGATGTGGGCTGTCGGGGCGCTCATCGCTAGCGTTTTCTATGGGCGCGGATGGTACAAACCGCAGCTGGTGAACGCGATTTTGTGGGGTGGATTCTTTATCGGCGCCGTGATTCTGCTGGAAGGGCTGGTGGCGAATCCTTGGATTGTGGGAGCTGGGTTCCTGGTAGGCGGGTTCTTCAACTCGATCCACAATATGGGTATTCGTGACATGGTGTATATGCAGGTGCCCGAGCATCGTCAGGGGCAGTGCTGGGCTCTTATCGGCTCGCTGTTCAGCTCGATGGTGCTTGTGGGTGACCTGCTTGGTACTCCGGGAATATTGGGGGATGCGCGCACTATTGTCATGATCAGCGGCGCGACGGCAACCGGTGCGGCGGTGGTGAACCTGCTGCTGTATGCGCTGGCGCGTAACCGCACGGGGCGCATCCATCACGCTTAGATACGGTTAGAAGAGGAGTCGGTAGGCAGAGAGCGTTTAGTGTGAGGGTGAGCATAAGAAGTTATTAAAGTCATAGTGCAGAGCCTGAGGTAATCCGACCATATAGTATGTGACCGGTGTACTCTGCACATGTCTCTAGTTTTCGCCGAATACACCATAGAGAGGGGCTAAGCAATGTCATCTTTAGTTGTTAATCGTCGGACCGCACTCCTGTTCCTTAGTTCTGGTACTGGGGCTATCTTGATGAGTGCATGTGGTGGGAATACGTCAAATACCGAAAGCTCTGCTTCGCCTCTCGCAAGCTCTTCATCTGCGAGCTCCACGTCGTCATCAGAAACTTCATCAAGCGCTTCGCCCAGTGCCAGTCCGAGCAGGCGGAATAGTTTCCAGCGAGGATTCAATGTGGAGCTTAATAGTGAGGATATGGAGTATACGGGCGAGGGTTATATGTATTCCACGCGCGAAAAGCAGGGATATGGGTGGCCGCATCCTAAAAGGCCTCAAGAAATGAGTGAGAACTCTGAACTTGGGCTGTACTATAGCTGGGCATATGCATCGGCTGGAATAAGTTATGCCATGAAAACGGGTGACGATACGTATATTAAGCAGTCTGGAATGACTGAGGGCGATCACAAGCTTTTTAAAAGTATTGCTCTTTTGAAAGAAACGCGTGAGGGTAAGTATTGGGAGGAGTCAGGTAACTTCGTGTATAGGCTAGAATCCGATCACCCCGAGAAAAAGGGTGAAGAATATTCTTGGCCTTATCAATTACAAATGTTTCATGGAGACTTCTACGTGCGTAACGGAGAAGTGCATGAAATTCCTGAGAATACCGATGGTTGGGGACAGACTGTCTACTCCACTGGGACTCTTAAAGCGAGGTATCTTGATGGTGCCTGGCAGATGGAAGGGTTCTTTGAAGGTATCGCTACCAATGTTGTTGGAAAACCCTTTGATAAATAGTCGGTTATTTATTTGAGAAAGATGCTGTTGCGCGTAGTAGCTTTTCTCTGGCTTGAGACCGCAGAAAAAGGTTCTTGGTGTGAACACAACACTAGATATTCCGCATTGTTCACACTAAGAACCTTTTTAGTATATATGAATAATATTTTATAGTTTTCTCAAAGTTTAAAGGGATAGCAGGGTATGTAAGTTTTGAGAATAGTATATGGCTTAGTGCGAACGCTAGAATATTCAGAAAGCACTTAGAGAACCATGTGTACGGCTCGTGAAAGAAAATAAGGATAATTATATTTCATATCACTATAAAAACTTTAATGATAGCGTTCCTTGTATGCACTCTGTATCAAAAGACGGAAAGCATTATATTCATCACACACTATGAAAAACTATCGTTATAAAAATTGAGGAGTACTTATGTCTACGAAAAAGATGCGCATTGCAGCCTTGACCGCACTCGCAGTTCCTGCTCTCCGCGGCTCGACCACGGCACCTCCAGTTCAGGCAGAGGTGCAATCGGGAACTAACCTGACCTATCCCTCACCCCAAAATGTGAGTTCGCAGTACCACGTTTACGCCGATAATATCGACTGGTCACAGCCCGTGGGCGTGGTGTTTTACTTCGATGGTGACTATAACCGGGACGACGTAGATAGTTCTTTCTTCTACAACCCTAAAGGTGACACCATGCAAGGTATGGCGAATGCAGCTCAGAAACACAACAAGGTTTTTGTCTCCGTAGATACGCCCGATGAATTCGACCCAAATAAAGCAAATGATTACGCCACTTGGTGGGAAAACGCTGATGGGAATGGCGACTACTTCCGCAGTTTTGCCCAGAAGTTTATCGCCGATTCAGATATAGATGAGTCGCAAGTGTGGCTTATGGGATACTCTGGCGGCGCCGAATTTATCACCTACGAGCTTGATGCCGATCAGCAGGGAACCTGGCGTTCCGGCGGTGGTTCCATCATGGTTGGCGGTGGCGGTGGAAAGAATGGGCGCATGGAGACTCAGGCACCGCAGAACATTAAATCGCAGCCTATGTTCTGGTGGGTGAACGAAAAAGATACTCGCGGCGCTACTACACCAGAATGGTGGGACGCTCTCAACACGGCTACAGCCGGTCACGACTGGTATACACGAGAAGGGTTTAACACCCAGCCGATGAAAATCGACAAGAAAGAGACGACCTTTAATAACGCTCATACAGATTATGACCTTCCGGGCATCCTCGATCAGCTGTTGTCATAGTCAGAGGAATAACTCTCCGAACCTCTCTGGATAATTGCTTGGGGTACGCTTAAAAGGCTCTTGATACGAATGGAGCGGGATTTTCAACGCTTTATTCGCATCAAGAGCCTTTTTACGTGGAATAAATCATGATACTGATGCAGAAGGCATGAAGCCGAAGGATGGAACGGCAAGCGAGGCATAGCAGAGCCGCCGTGCGGAAGTGGTGCAACCTTCATGAAGATCTTGAGAATTCCTGCACGGTTGTACAATGAAACTATGTCCCCACTGTTGAGGAGATCTCTATGAAAACTCGTTCTTTCGTGACTCTTGGTGCCGCCTGCCTGCTGGCGCTGACCGCCTGCTCGGGCGGCGGCGATACGAACGCGCAGAACACTGCCAGCGCCTCCTCCCCGCATCAAAGCAGCTCTGCGAGCCGCAGTGCATCGGCAACCCCGAGTACAATCGCGAAACCTGTTATGCCTGAGCGCACTCCGGTGGTCAATGATGACTCCACCATGCAGCCTTCCGCAAGCTCAAGCAGCACCCCGAACCCCTCGAATTCCGCCCAGGTGTGGACTTCCCCGGGAGCGGTCAAGACGGGTACGGTCACCACCGCATCGGCTGACCCGAATGCGGGTAATCCCACGAACGTGCGCCGTGCAGGGGAGAGCTGCGGATCCATTAGCCAGCAGGGCCACCTGCGGGGCAGCAACGCACAGTTACGTGTGGTTGATGGCGTGGTAGATTGCGATTACGCCATGTCGATCATGACCCAGTACATCAACAGCACCCCCACACCCGATAACCAAACCCAGCACTGGGTTATGCGCATTCAGGATGCCACCTGCTACTGGCGTCCGTTCTTGGACTATACCCCCGATCGCGGTGCACCCGAATGCGTTGTGGAAGGGCATAATATCAAGATCACGGCGCGTCTGGACGACCCAGAGGCTGCCATGCGTGCCTATAACGAACTCGACCCGGAGAACCCGGAATATCAGTCCGAAGATTAATGCTTCGCCAATGTTCATAAAACACGGGTGGGGAGCTGACAGTTTCTTATAACAGAACTGTCCGCTCCCCACCCGTATTACGCGAGGTCATTTGACGGCCGGTTACGGTATTTTTTCCTGCGGTAGAAGCCTTAAGGCTGCTTGAGCCTATGCCGCATCCTCTTTGAGCAGAGCATCCAACCGCGCGAAAGTAGACCGCCAGCTGGCGCGTACCTCCTCGTGTACCGAAACCGGCATGGGGCCGATCTCCACGGTGATGCGCGTACCTTCGCCCACGCCATCGGGAGTAATAACCGTCTCGGGGAAAAAGCGGAACCGCTGATAGACAACCACGCCTCCGGGGTTCCCTAAATGGTCCGGAAGCTGTTCAGCGTATTCGAGCTCCTTGAGCGGATCAATAGCGAGAAACCGACTCTGCAGGACGCATGATACTGAGGCATCAAGCTCGTTAATCATCGATAGCCGCTGCATGCCGCCGACATAAGGTTCCAGCACAATATCTTCGGCACGGGTACGCCACCCCGTCGGACCATACCAGCGATGCAGCAGATTCGGGTTCAAAAACGCCCCGAAAACCTGCTCGACGGGGGCGGCAATCTCATGGTCGAAGATGAGAAGTTCTTCGTCGGGAACCTTAGTGATGCTCATCGTACACTCCGTGACGGTCGTTGATTTAGGGCTTCTTACCAGAGTAATAGTTACCGAGGAATTCGTCACGGTACTCAAAGTAGGTGCCGTCGGCGATCGCGGCGCGCGCATCATCGACCATGCGCACAATAAACCGCTCATTGTGAATGGAGGCGAGGGTTGCCGCTAGCCGCTCATCCGCCTTGAACAGGTGTCGCAGATAGGCGCGCGTATAGTGTGCGCACGTATAGCAGTCGCACCCCTCATAGATGGGCGAGAAATCTGCCTTGAACCGGGCATTCGTCACGTTAAAACGCCCGGTGGGGGAGTAGAGCGCCGCGTTACGCGCCACGCGGGTGGGTGAGACGCAGTCGAAGGTGTCCACACCGTTTTCCAGCCCCACAAAAATATCGTCCGGTTCCGAAATACCCAGCAGGTGGCGGGGTTTAGTCTCCGGGAGTTCTTCGGCGCACCAGCGCACAATGGTGCCCAGGTTCTCCTTTTCGAGGGCGCCGCCGATACCGAACCCGTCGAACGGCATGGCACCTAAATCACGGCAGGCTTTGCGGCGTAAATCCTCATACTGTGCGCCCTGAATCACCCCAAAAAGTGCTTGGTAGGGTTTGCCCGTGCGCTCATCCGTGAGCCGTTCATGCTCCGCAATGCAGCGCAGCGCCCACAGGCGGGTGCGTTCCAGCGCCTCTTCCTGGTATCCGCGGGAATTGTACAGAGTAGTCAGCTCGTCGAAGGCAAACATGATATCTGCCCCGATCTGATGCTGCACCTGCATTGAAACTTCGGGGGTGAAACGGTGAATAGACCCGTTGATATGGGACTTAAAATTAACGCCGTCATCATCAATATGCGCCAGGCGCTCTTTGCCGTGAGCCACATCGTCGTCGCCAATCGGGCGCCCATCGGCCCCCTTCGCATCGGCAACGGTTCCCATGTCAATCACCTTTTTGAACCCCGAACCCAGGCTCATCACCTGGAACCCGCCGGAGTCGGTGAAGGTTGGCCCATCCCAGTTCATAAACCGCCCCAGCCCGCCGGCAGCATCCAAAATCTCGGGGCCGGGCTGCAGATACAGGTGGTAGGCGTTCGCCAAAAGCGCCTGCGCCCCGAGTTCCTTCATCGCTTCGGGAAGCACCGCCTTCACGGTCGCCTTCGTACCCACAGGCGTAAAGGCGGGAGTCTCAATATCGCCGTGCGGGGTGCGGATCACACCTGTGCGCCCCAAAAACTGCCCGCCGTTAGCCTCAACACGCTCGGCAGACGGGGATGCGGTCTCGGCAAGGCGACTCGTGACGGTAAAACCAAAGTCGGGGTTGGGGAACTCGTTGTTCATCTGTGCCTTTGAAATATACGGGTACGACTAGGGGAAATGTGCTTACTCCGGGGAGGATGCGCACGGCTATTATACAGGCGCGGTACGTCAGAGCATCTGCAGACCCGCGCCGTCTCACCTCGTATGTAGGGGTATGACGGGACGGGCCTGATAAGCGGCGCACCCCACCAGAGCCGGAAAAGACATTAGTCTTCCACGCTCAGGCGGGCGGCGGCCTCCAGAGTCATCCACGCCTGAAGCTGACCGGATAGTTCCACGGGCTTACCTGCGGCGAGCGCATCGCGCGCGGATACGGTGAACTTCGGTGAGAAAATGGCGACCGCCCGGTCACGAATTTCGTTTGGGTCAATACCAGGTTCATTCAGCGGCAGGGTGGGGTCGAATTCGCGGCGTCCCTCCCACACCGCGCGGGCACTGCCGTACACGAGGGCGCTCGCCAGGGATCGTGCCTCCGGGCTGAGCATGGTGGACATTGCGGCCTGCGCTAGGTAGCGCACCAGAATACCGGTGAAGAGCGCACCGTCGCCGTTGTCACCGGAGTGAAGTACGAGATGATGTGAACCGTCTGAGAACTCGAAATCTTCGCTGAGGTTTTTGACGATTCCGACGATCAGGCGTTCGGCGCGCAGCAGGTATTCTTCACGGCGGTCGTCTGAAATTTCCGAGGATTCCGCAAGCGTCAGAAGCACCGCTAAGGTTGTGCCCTGATTGTAGGTGTAGATATTGCGTTCTACGTCAAAGGGAACATCGCGGCGGCCGGTAATGTCATCAACCATCACATCCTGCGGGCGCAGGTTAGCACCATCGAAGTAGAGCATACGGTCGCCGTCCCAAAGAACGTCGTTGAGCCAGGACATAAGATTCTGCGCGGTTTTTATCTGCCCGATGCGCGCAAAAGCAAGGGCTGCGGGAGCGGTTGCCGGGGTATTGCAGAAGTCTCGTTTGCCTTTGGACCAGCTCATGCCGCCGCAGGAATGAAGGCCGGTGTTAAGCCTTTCAAAGAGTACCGATCCGGCATCCTGCGCCGTAACGTCCGAGGCTCCGGTTATTGTTTTACTAAGCCTATTGAGCCGTCCCACGGCGAGCGCCAACCATGCCATATCGTCATAGAAGTCGTTTGCAAATCCCAGGTTGCGGGTATGGATGCCGCGTACCACGCTCCTGGCGGTGGCGAGCATGTTCTGGGCTTGTTCGGTGTCGCCTTCACGGACGGCACGTTCGCCCGCATCTATAATGCAGTCGAGTAAGTGCGCCTGCCACCAGTAATGCCATTCGGCAAACCGTGCTCCTAGACCACGCGATTCGGGCATCTGTACTGCCCCGAGCAGGGTTCCGGGTACGCCAAAAACGCGGCGGGTGTATCGACTAAGGATAGAGTCGGCGGCACGCGAGGCGCGTTGCGCATGCTCGGTGCTGGGGACTGTTTCAGAAGGGTGGTTGGAGGTCACGTTCTTTCTTCCTTGCTTATGAAAGCTACCTACGATACTGCCACGAGAGGCGAGGTGCTACCACATTATCGCATTATTGGTGCTTGGGTTGTGCCACATTTCGCGGTGCGAGAGAAAGCGTGCGTGCGCTGTACAGGGTGAGCGGTTTGTTCGTGAAGGGGTGTACACAGTCAAGACGATGCGCTAGAAGCTGCAGCGGCACAGACGCATCGTTTGGTGCTGTTGGCAGAACCTGCGGGTAGAGAACATCGCCGAAGATTGGGGTTTCGAGCAGGTTCAAGTGTGCCCGCAGCTGGTGCATTTTGCCGGTGTGCGGAGTGAGTTCGTAGAGGGCGAGTTCTTCGCCGGGCGCCGGATAGGTCAGATACGGGTTTTGTTCGCCAGATTTTATTGGAACACTTTGTGGTGCTTGATAGACTTCTCGGATGCGCACCAGAGTTTCCGCGTTTATGGTAAGTTCTGCGCGCTCGCATTCGCGGGCTGAGTACTGCCGCACCTGTAGAATATTGCGATCCTTATCGATACGGCTGCGCACCTGCACACCCTCGCCCAGCATGCTCTCGCGCAGGTCTTCGCCCGGTGCCGGGGCGATAGCAAGGTAGGTTTTGGTGACCTGCCGGTTCTGAAACATCATCTGGAAGGGGCCGCGTGCGTCTCGAGTTTTGGCGAAGAGTAAGATCCCCGCGGTGGGGCGGTCCAGCCGGTGAACGGGCGTGAGCAGAGGATTATTCTCGCGTACCCGCAGTTTGGTGAGCGCGGTCTGTGCGACATAGGGGCCGCGCGGGGTGACGGGCAGATAATGCGGTTTATCTATGGCGAGCAGATGCTCGTCTTCATAGAGGACTGGAAGGTCATCCGGCAGCGGTGGTTCCTCGGGAAGTGGGCGGTAGTACCAGATTCTTAGTCCGGGCAGATACTGGGATTGGTTGGTGAGGATCGTGCCATCATCGGTGCGCACCTCGTGCCGGGCGAAACAGTCGAGGATTGTTGCGGGGTCTTCGGGTGAGAATCGACTGATGAGGTACTGAGCCACCGTGCTGGGGTGCGCATCCGGTCCCTGGGTCGTCTCATGCAGTGCTGGATACGCGGGCAGAGTCAGCGATACGGGGTCTATGCCCGCGCGCTGGGGCAGGGGTGGTGTGAAGAGGTGGCGATTGACTCGTCGCGGCATAGGTTGATTGTAGCGTGCTTTGTGAGTTGGCCTGTTCGGTGGAAACCTCTAGCTTCCTGCGTGAAAGTATAAGGACCGCGCCTTGAAGACAGCACATACTTAGGCCATCATGGCACGACCCTCTCATATTTTGGGTGGTATATGAACAGTGTGAAGTTAATGCGAAATATTCCTCGCAAAAGTGTCTAATAAATAAATAAAATCATAAAATTTGTTTCACTATCATGAAGCATGGAACGGCTTAATAGTGCGGCAAAATCAGCGTATAAGCATTAAACTTCATATTAAGTTTTATAGGTAGCGGCTTAGGGTTAGCGCGGTACTATTAAAAAAAGAGGTTCGAGAAATCGAACGATTAGAGGGATATATGGAACACAATGCACGCAACGAAGCTAAGCACACCGAACCCGCACAAAAAGCCTCTGAAAAAGCAGCTAAGAAGACGCGGCAGAGCGGTCAGCGTCTGACTCCGGCGCAACGGGAAGAACAAATCCTGCAGGTCGCGGCGGCTCATTTTGCGCAGCGCGGTGTTGTGGCAGCCTGCATGAGCAGCATCGCTCGTGAGGCCGGTATTACTCGGGCACTGCTGTACCATTACTTCCCCGGCAAAGAGTCTTTGGCGGCGGCGGTAACCCGGCGCGAAGCACGGGCTGTTCTTGAAGCGCTCAGCGAGCATCACCCTAGCCCGGTGGAGGCTCTTCGTGTTGAGCTGCGCTCCTACTTCGCCCATGTTGCTGAAGGCGGCAGTGAAAGCGATGCTCCCAGTACTCCTGACGAGTACTTGGAATGGATACTCGAACGCACCGAAATGCCCGTTAACGACCGCACCCGCATGATTTTAGGCGGATGGCTGCATCTAGTCGATTACTTCGCCCGGCATGTGGTGCAGGGCAGCCCGCGCGGTAACACTCCGGCGGGTGCACGAGCCATGCGCGTCGATGAAGCTATCGACATATGCGTTGGCGTGGCAGATACCATGACCGGCGGGTACTAAGCTAGAGCTTCTCAACGAGATCCCACATCGGGAGTTACCGAAAATATTTCGGTTCTCCTTGATGCAGGGGCTTTCTGCACTTAAAGACCCCGGCATTTTAGAGGGAGCGGCGCATCCGCAGACCGCGCGGGGTATCCGCCGTGTTTGAGGCAGGTCTTAACCCGAAAAATCCCCCAGCATATCCATAGTCGGTACGAAGAAGAGCGTGCCGGTTGTGGCGGTGCTGAAATCTAAAAGCCTATCGTAGTTGCCTTCTGGAACGCCGATAAACATATTTTTGAGCATCTTCTCCACGGTTGAGAATGTGCTGGCATAACAGTTGAAGTAGGTGCCCATTTCGTTGTTACCCACGGTACCGAAGGGCATATTATCGCGAATAACCTTGAAATCATCGCCAACATTAGACAGCGCGGAATGTGAGTTGCTGGGTTTAACGTCGTCGGGCATCTCAATATCGTCCTGTTTGGAGCGCCCGATGACTTTCTCCTGCTCGGATACGGGCAGATTATTCCACGCCGTCATATCGTGAATATACTTCTGCACAAACTGGTAACTGCCGCCTCGATACTCCGGGTCTTCGTCACCGACCACGCCGAAGTATTCACGGGATGCGGGAGTCTGCGGATTTTCCGTACCGTCCACAAAACCGATAATGGCACGCCCATCCCAATAGCGGAAACCGTGCACTTCTACAATACTTTCGGCAATATCACGCAGAGCATCGGTGATGATTGCGGCAATATCGTAGGCGACGCTGCGGTGGGTTGCCCGCACATGAAAGTGCAGATCTCCCGGAGTTGAAACTGCGGTATGCTTAGCTCCCTGAATCGGCTGAAACTCCACGAGCTCTTTCGGCAGTGGCTTCGGCAGATCTAGCGTCAACCAGGCGCTGTGGCTGATACCCATCACCAAGTTCGCCTTTTCGGGAGAATACCGGTTGGCGGCGGTGTGGTTCACGTTAATGACCAGCGCGCAGAGACTCTGAAAACCCTCAAGCAACGCTTGCTGAGAAATATCGTTCTTAAATTTCCACACCATAAAAACGGTGTTGGTATTCGGGTCTGCGGCTACCTGTTGTGATTCTGGTGGAAGCATAAAGCCACCCTACAGCTTGCATATATCCGCTGCAATGAACCCACCCCTATACACTGGTTAAGCCTTCCCTCGTTAGGGGTATTATGCGACGGTACGAATTCAGGGGAATTTTATCCGGCGATGCGCGGCAGACCAAAACGGGAAGACTCCCGGCTGGAGTCGTGTAGTTTGAGGATGCGTTTAGGGGGAGCGGCGCATCCGTAGACCGCGCGGGGTTGTGTAAAAGCCCTGCGCAAGCAGTGCGCGCCGTAACGCCACCACCGGATGCTCGGGCAGCTGGGTGGAATCGGCCTTGGACGCTCCCCGATGAGCCGGCGGTTCCGGGGTCGCCAGAATATCACAATCGTTGAGTTTTTCCACCACGATTTTCTCAGCAATACCCGCCTGCACGATGCGCGCCAGCAGCGGGGCCGCAGCCTCAAGTTTGAGCGGATCAGCCGTGAAAGACAGCAGGGTTTTGCCGCCGCGTTCCAGATAGAGGACCGCTTCACCATCGAGCAGGATGAGGCAGGCACCCGCCTTACGCCCCGGACGATGCCGCACGGACTGGGCGGTCTCTGTGCCTTCGCGCGCAGCCTCTTCCGCACCGCCGGGTGTAGAAGAGGCCGAGAGTAAGCTGGGGACGGAAGGCCACGTGAGCGCCGCACCATAAGGATTCGCCGGATCTGTAGCCGCCAGCAGAACACCCTCAAATAAACCGAATACTTCCTCGTTTTTTATTCGTTTTACCCCGGTATTTTGCGGATTATCAGCGCCAATATTAGCGTAGGAACGCACCGCATCCACTGTTGCTGGGGAGGCGAACTGAGCCGCACCCAGCCCCTCAATGAAGTATCCGCGCCGCACCAGGGCACGTTCCTCGGCAGCCGCATAGACGCGGTACAGGGCAGCAAAGCCGCCGGGCACATCCTCAGAGGCGAGCGCGCCGCGCGTGAGCACACCGTACCTGTCTAAGAGAAGTTCCGCGCGCGCATAGGCGGTAACGGTAGCATCCGCCTCTTGCGAAGACTCGGTGCCCCCAGTATAAGGGCGGCTCTGGGGAAGGCTAATATGGCTGAAACGCCCGGAATCCCGGGCCGAAACCTGCGGATCAGAAGAGCTGGCACGAGTGCCGCTCAAGCCGCTATACCTGCGCGGATAAGCACCCGCAGAAGTACGCGCCGCCGACAGTCGTGCGGCACCGCGCCTGCGCACCGGGCGCGCTAGGGGAGCAGCGGGCCGCACCGGATGCGCACTCGATCCGCCCGCCAGCATGGCACGTACCGGGGCGAAAGTATCGTTCGTGACCAACCCAGCCCACACCAGGTGCCACAGCGCGGCAGACACCTCCGAAGCCTCCGGAAAATGCACAACCTCGCCCGAGGCGGCGCGAGAGGCCAAGATGTCGTTCACGCGCTCACGAAGCGGAATAAAGAACAGCCCTCCGCCAGAAAGCGCCTCAAAGACGGCGTGCTCCACCGGACCCAGCTCATCCAAGGCCTGCGTGCGGGAAGAATCGGGCAGGGTCAGCTCGGCGGATTCGGTAAGATGCAGGCTCACCCAGCCGTCATTGCCGGAGATTTCGCCCTCACCGCGCCAAAGCACCTCTCCGCTGGCCAACAGACTATCTAAGAGCTGCGGCGAATAATCACGCACCCGAGCTGGCAAGACGAGGGTCTCCAAAGCGGAGGCGGGCACACGCACCCCGGCCAGCTGATCGATGACCGTCAGCAGGCCCTCGCGACCCTCTAATGCCTCGGCGGATGAACCTTTGCTCTCGGTGAGAACCTGAACCGTGCGTTCGGGCTCGTAATACGCACCGTACTCGGTGGTTTCTGCGAGCCTGCGCGAAACCTTGACCGTCTGCGCGCGCACTCCCTGCCAGGCGGGCAGGAACGCGCCATAGGCACGCTGCGGTACCGGCTCAATCTCGCGGCGCAGCGCCGCCAACGACCGGGCACGAAGCAGGCGAAGCACCTCGGCATCCACCCATTCCAGGCTTGCCGTGGGCGCGGGGGAGAGCGGTATCGTATCGGCTGCCTCCGCGCGAGATACACGCAGTTCCTCGGGCAGGTATTCGCCCGAGAACAGTCGATTCTGCGTCTCTAAAGCGCGTAAAACCGGCAGAATAGCACCCGAACCCGTCGGCGTGATGCGGCTGAAATGGGCGCTCGCCTCGGCTGCGGTAAAGGGGATGTGCGTGCGCGCATACCGCGAGATTAGGTCTTCGAGCGGCGCGGCGACCGGCGTGAGGTATGCCTGAGCAATTCCGACCGGAAGCGGCAGCCCTAACCCGTCGCGCAGCCGGGCGGCGTCTTCCACGGCGGCATAGATCGGTTCCGTGCTGCCCGCTGTATTTGAGTGCGGATTAATAACGAACGCCCTGCGGGATGCGACCAGCTCTTCGGCAAGCGTGCGCGCCTCTTCGGCGGTGGCGTGCGGGGTAGTTTCAAGGTCTTCTTCCGGCAGACCCTCATCGGTATTTTCGGCTGAGTGCCCTGTTTCATGTGAAATATCAGCCTTTTTAGATCGACTTTCGCTGCCTTTTGGGGTGCTCCAAAAGACCTCGGGCACGGCCTCAACCCCGGACCCCTCATTCCCGCGCAGCCGTAGCGCCAACTCCCTCGCCGTGAGCGGACCGAGCTGGCGCAGAAGATCCGCCACGCCCTCAACCCCGCGTGCCCGATACTTCGCCCCGGTGCGCTGAAGACGCTCCTGAACCTCAAGAATCACCTGCGGATCCAGCAGATCGCGCAGCTGAGCGGTACCCAGCAGCTCCGCCAAAAGCGCCGGATCCAGTGCCAAGGCGGCAGCGCGGCGTTCGGCGGCGGGCGCATCCGTATCGTAAATATGCTCCGCCACGTACTCGAAAAGCATGGTGCGGGCAAAAGGCGAAGGCCCCTCGGTCTGCACCTGCGACAGGCTGATGCGCCGCGCGGCAATATCCCGATGCAGCTGAAGAAGCGCAGGAACATCATATACATCCTGCAAGCATTCGCGGGCGGTTTCCAGCAGAATTGGGAACTCGGGGTATTTGCGCGCAACATCCAGCAGCTGGGCCGAACGCTGGCGCTGCTGCCATAGGGGAGTACGCCTGCCCGGATCGCGGCGCGGCAGAAGCAGGGCACGGGCGGCGCTCTCTCGAAAACGAGATGCGAAAAGCGCCGATTCGCCCACACGATCCTTGACGATCTCCTCTAGCTCATCGGGCTCGAAGAGAAAAAGCTCAGCACCCGGCGGGGTATCTTCCACCGCGGGAATACGCAGCACAATACCATCATCCGCCGCAAGCGCGCTGGCGTCGATACCGTACCGTTCCTGCACGCGGGCGCCCACAGCCACAGCCCAAGGTGCGTGCACCGGATATCCGTACGGCGAATGCAAAATAACGCGCCAATCTCCCAGTTCATCGCGGCAACGCTCCACCACAAACCGCGTATCGGTGGGGACCACGCCGGTAGCCTCGCGCTGCTCCCGAATATAAGCGAGCAGATTATCGCTCGCCCAAGAATCCAGCCCTAACCGGGTCAGCTCGGCGCGTATCGCAGCCGTCGTCCCAGTGCCCTCACCCCCGGACTCAGCGCCCGCAGACTTCGCTAACTCGCGGGTAAACTGTCCCAGACGACGGCCCAACGCCACAGGGCGGCCCACCCGCTCACCATGCCAAAACGGCAGGCGTGAAGGCTCGCCGGGTGCGGGGCTCACGCGCACCGCATCGTGCGAGATGTCCTCGATGCGCCAACTGCTCGCGCCCAAGGCGATAACATCGCCCGCCCGCGATTCATAAACCATCTCCTCGTCCAGCTCGCCCACCCGTTTAGGCGCCTTGGAATCCTCAGAACCGGCCAGGTAGACAGGAAAAAGCCCACGATCGGGAATCGTCCCGCCCGAAGTCACTGCAAGCCGCTGCGCACCGGGCCGCCCCTCAATCGTGCCGCTTGGTGCATCAGCGGTGGCGGTGCGATCCCAAATAATGCGCGGGCGAAGCTCCGCAAACTCATCGGAAGGGTACCTGCCCGCCAGCATCTCTAAAGTACTGTCAAAGAGCGCGCGCGAAAGGTTCGCGAAAGGGGCGGTGCGGCGCAGCGCCTCGTACCAGGCATCCACCCCGATAGGTCCCAGAGCGCAGGCGGCAACAGTCTGCTGGGCAAGCACATCCAGCGGGTTTGCGGGAACGGTAAGCGGTTCTAAAGACCCGGCGAGCATACCGGACAGAGCCACGGCAGAGCCCAACAAATCCCCGCGATGCTTCGGATAAAAAAGCCCGCGCGAAACCTCGCCCACGCGGTGCCCGGCACGACCCACCCGCTGCAGACCGGAAGCCACCGATGGCGGGGACGCCACCTGAATAACCGCATCCACATGCCCCATATCGATGCCGAGTTCCAGGGAACTTGTGGCGACCACACACCGCAGCGAACCATTCTTGAGGGACTCTTCGATAAGCGTGCGCTGATCCTTCGCCACCGAACCGTGATGCGCCCGCGCCAGCGGCGCAATATCTGGCTCCTCACCAATGTCAGGCAGAGGCTCACCCGCAAGCTCGCGCCGTGAGAGCTCGCGGCGCACATGAATATCGTTGAGAGCCGCGGTAAGTTTTTCGGCAAGCCCACGCGAGTTCACGAACACGATCGTAGAACGATTATTCTCGATATCGTCCACGATGCGTTCCTGAACATAGGGCCAAATCGAGGTACGATACCCGGATGCGCGCTCACCCTCACCGCCCGGCTTCCGTGCTCCTGCACTCGCCGTTGCGCTCGCAGCACCATCTTGTTCGGCAGAGCTGTTTGGTAACTCAAGAGATAATCCTTCTTCGCCGGGGAAGGTACCGATAGCATCTGCAAGAGTATAGGATGGCGCATTATCGGCTGCCTGAACCTGCAAATCCGGGGCGTTCGGGGCTGAACCGGGCGAATCCTGTCCGCGCGGTGCCCGCTGCTCCCCGGGCGCATAGCTGCCCTGCCCGTAATCGTTTGCCCCGCCGAGTGCCGCCATATCCGGCACGGGTACCGAGAGCCGCAGATCCCAACGTTTGGGCACCTGCCGCGCCACGATTGTCACCGGGTGCACCCCGCCTAAAAATGTGGCGACGGCTTCGGGTGGGTTCACGGTTGCAGAGAGTCCGATGCGCTGCACCGGCCGCTCTACCAGCTGATCGAGCCTCTCCAGGGACACCGCCAGATGCGCCCCGCGCTTGGTTCCCGCCAGGGCGTGCACCTCGTCCACAATCACAGTTGTCACACCGGTGAGTGTCGAACGTGCCGCAGAGGTCAGCATAAGGTAGAGCGATTCGGGGGTGGTCAGCAGAATATCGGGCGGGTTGCTGATCAGCTGCCGCCTCTCGCGCGCCGGGGTGTCACCGCTCCGAATACCCACGGTAATATCGGGTGGGGTTCGCCCAGATTCCTTCGCCGTATGCGCAATCCCCGCAAGCGGCGCGCGCAGATTGCGCTCCACATCCGCCCCGAGAGCTTTCAGGGGCGAAACATACAGGATGCGCGTACCGCCCGCACGCTGTTTCTTGGTCTTTTGTATTTCTTCCCGAGCGCCCCCGTTTTTTCGCGCCTGAGCCGATGTCGTAAGCTCGCACTGATCCGATTCTGGGCTTTTGCCGCGGTAGAGCGCATCGAGTGCCCACAGGAAAGCGGCAAGGGTTTTGCCGGAGCCCGTGGGGGCGATAATAAGCGCGTTTTCGCCCCTGCTGATACTCTCCCAGGCGCCTTCCTGCGCGGCGGTCGGAGTGCCAAAAGCGTTGCGGAACCATTGCTGAGTGGCGGGTGAGAAAGGTTCTAGAGCGTCGGGCATGGTCCCATTATCTCGTATGTGCCCCGGATTCTCCTTGAAAGTTTTTTGAGCGTGGCACATATTACAGGGGCAATTGTGCGCGAACACAAGACTTTTCCGTGTGGTGAGGCCATAATAGTTGAATACGTGCATTACATGCACCATAAAATTTTACAGGTAAAGTAATTTATTTCACTGAAAGGACACAGGTATGACCCGCTTGACCGAAGACCAGATCACCGCTCTCTTTCGCGAACCTCGCACTGTGAGCGCATTCACCGATCAGCCCGTCACCGATGAACAGCTGCAGAAGATCCAGGAGATCGCCTACCTGGGACCTACGGCTTTCAATAGTCAGCCCCTGCGCATCACCTGGGTAAAGAGCCCCGAAGCTCGCGAGCGCCTGGTCAAGCACATGATGGACGGTAATAAGGAGAAGACCCTCAAGGCTCCTGTAACCGCTGTGCTGGCCTTCGATAAGAACTGGCAGAAACGCTTTGGGGAATTCGCACCCCAGGCCGCTGCCTTTGAATCCTACTACGAGGCTGAAGAGGCACGTATTCCCGCGGGCGCGCTGAGCTCTGCACTTCAGGCTGGCTACTTCCTGACCGCCGTGCGCGCTCTTGGCCTGGATGCGGGCCCCATGACTGGCGCGGATTTCGACGGTATCGCCGCTGAATTCTTCGAAGGCACCGACCAGCAGCCCTTCCTCGTCGTAAACCTGGGTTATGGTGTGGCTCCCGAGTATCCGCGCGGTACCCGTTTTGAGTTTGATGATGTAACCCGCAGCATCTAAAAGCTGTGCTTCGCTCTTGCTGAGGTGCCGAGGTGCGCCTTCGGTCCCCAGCGAGAGTAAACCGCAGGAATCCGGCAGTTATATACATGTGTCCGGAGACCTGCGTATATGTGATGTACCGGTGGCTGCCGTATCTGATGATGCGGCAGCCACCGGTTTTTGCTGGGCTTTGAGGGAATGGGGAACTGCCGTGGCGTGAATTCTGGGGGTAGCTTTATGGTGCGAACCGGTGCATGATGGAAAGAACGGCGCGGTAGCCTTGCGGGGGACGAATAGATTCA
>ERZ773045.536-NODE-536-length-19090-cov-7.340951_pt1 | contig 19090 bp, 10 predicted proteins | sample MGYA00580635_ERZ773045 | MGnify/ENA primary metagenome ERZ773045 (study PRJEB29015, sample SAMEA2738115) | human oral metagenome | biome: human oral; feature: human-associated habitat; material: saliva | place: China | collected 2261 ...
CCACGATCCACGTGATCGCGCCGGTCGCGTTGATGACGCCGGCGATGCCGCCCTGTTCGCGCGCGCTCACCGCCAGGGACGCGCCTGCCGAGTAGCCGGGGGAGGCCATGCCCGAGGCGACGCCCATCGCGAACGTCGAGGCCGCCAGTCCCCACAGCGACGGTGCGATCGTCAGGCACGTGAGGGCCACGAGGGCGAGCGTCATGCCTGCGCGCAGCAGTCTGCGCGGACTCCACCCCAGGCGGGGCACGACGATCAGCTGCATGAGCATGGCTCCGGCGGCGTTGGCTAGCAGCATGAGGGCGGTGACGGAAACGGCGGGCGCGGGATCGAGTCCGCCGCGGTCCTGGACGAGGAAACCCATCGTGATCTGAACGACGCCGTTCGCAAAGTAGATACCGAACACCGAAGCGATCCACGGGGCGATGCGCCGGTCGGTCCACCGAACGCGCGGGGGCAGGTCGGCGGTGGCCGTTGTCCCACTCGCGTTATCGTTCGCCGGTTCAGTCGACGAGGCCGGGGCCGCCTGCTCGGGTTCTGTGTCCCTGGCCGTCAGGCGGGGCAGGCGCCTCCTTGGGGACGTCGATACTCCGTCGCGGGGCAGCCAGATCAGGGCGATGGCCAGGGCGATGAGGACGAAGATCGGCGTGGCGTGTACGGGGCCGAAGATCCACCAGGCTCCCAGCGCCGAGGAGACGAGGGAGCCAACCATGACGGACAGGTTGATCGCGCCGGAGAACGCGGATGTGCCGCGCACGCGCGAGGCCTCGTCGGGGGTCACCTCTGCGACGAGGGCCTGGCCCGTCGGCGGGATCGCCGCGACGGCCGCACCGAAGAAGGGGCCGCGCGCCGCCATAATGGCGCCAGCAGCGAGGAAAACACCGACGTAACCGGCCGCGCGCGCCCACACGGCCGCCGAAAAAAGCGTGCCCGCCGTGAGCGCCAAGAACAGCGCCAACAGGATGACGCGCCTGCGCCCCCAGGCGATCGAGCGGCGCCCCCAGAACTGGCTGAGCGCCGTCACCGCGGCGGCCGCCAAGGACACGGCAGCGCCCACGATCCACTCGGGCAGATCAAGGGCACGCGACAGCGGAGCGATCGACACGTTGAGCATGTTCTGCGCCGTGTACGTAAACAGCGCGATCGCCACGAGCGCGCGCAGCGTCGGATTCGTCAGCAAAGGTGATGAGGGCACAGTGCATCCTACGACGAAGGCCCCGCGCGATGCGCGGGGCCTTGCCGGACAGGTATCGAAACGGGGGAGCGTCGCTCAGCGCTGCACCCAGGTGCTCACCTTCCAGCGAGCGTCCCCCGAGCGCTCACGCCACTGCGCGTCGCTGCGTTCCTCGTCCCTGCGCCACAGTGCCGGATCCAGCGGCGGCGCGTACACGAAGGTCGATCCCTCGGGAGCGCTCGCGGCCACGTCCAGCTCCAGGTCGGTCACCACGGCCTCGTCCAGGAGGGGAAGGGTCTGCGCGTAGAGCTGAGCCCCGCCCGTGATCCAGATGTAGGGGGCGTCCGTGCGCGCCGTTTCCTCGCGAGCGATCTGAAGCGCCTCATCGACGGAGGAGACGACGAGAGCGCCCTCGGCCTCGTACCCGGGGGTGCGGGTGATGACGATGTTCGTGCGGCCCGGCAGGGCGCGCCCGAGAGCCTCCCACGAGCGGCGACCCATGATGATCGGGCAGCCCATCGTGGACTCCTTGAAGTGCCGGAAATCAGCGGGAACATGCCAGGACATGGCCGTGCCCGTCCCGATGATCCCGTTGCAATCCTGCGCCCAAATCGCTCCCAGCTTCGTCATACCGCGACCGGAGCCTTGATCGTGGGGTGATGCTGGTAGTCCGTCACCGAAATGTCATCGAAGGAGTACTCGAACATCGAGGGAGCGTGTCCGAGCTCCAGGCGCGGGAACGGGTACGGCTCGCGGCTCAGCTGCTCGGTCACCTGCTCCGTGTGGTTGGAGTAGATGTGGCAGTCCCCGCCCGTCCAAATGAAGTCGCCGACTTCCAGGCCCGCCTGCTGGGCGAACATGTGGGTGAGCAGCGAGTAGGACGCGATGTTGAAGGGCACGCCCAGGAACATGTCCGCGCTGCGCTGGTAGAGCTGCAGCGACAGGCGGCCGTCGGCCACGTACAGCTGGAAGAACGCGTGGCAGGGCTCGAGCGCCATCTGCGGCAGGTCGCCGACGTTCCACGCGGACACCACCATGCGGCGCGAATCCGGGTTCGTCTTCAGCGTCTCGAGGACCTGGGAGATCTGGTCGATGTGGCGGCCGTCCCCGGCGTTCCACGAACGCCACTGGACGCCGTACACCGGGCCCAGCTCACCGTCCTCGTCCGCCCACTCGTTCCAGATGCGGATCCCGTTGTCCTGGAGCCAGGACACGTTCGACGACCCCGACAGGAACCACAGGAGCTCGCCGACCACCGATTTGAGGTGCACGCGCTTCGTCGTGATCAGCGGGAAGCCCTTGGACAGGTCGTAGCGCAGCTGCGCCCCAAACAGGGAACGCGTGCCCGTGCCGGTGCGGTCGCCCTTCGGGGTGCCCTCGGCCATGATGCGCGCCAGCAGGTCCTCGTACTGGCGGTCGACGGCGCTCACGTCAGTCGATCCGCTCGTTCGTCCACGTGTGCGAGGCCGACAGCGCCTGGTCGACGACCGAGTGCTCGATCGTGCAGTTGCGCTTGATCGCGGCATCGGCGCGACGCTTCAGATCCTCGATCTCTTCCTCAGACAGTGCGGACATGTCCTGGACCAGCTCGACGTCCACGTGCGTGAAGCGGTCGTTGTCCTGGTCGTAGTCGGCGGAGACACCGACGAACTGCTCGAAATCGTCGCCCAGGCGGGCGGCCATGCGCGCGTCTGAACTCATCGCGTTGCAGCCCGCGAGCGCGAGCTTGAGCAGGTCGCCGGGGGAGAAGAGGCCGGGGCCGTGACCGATGCGGATTTCGGCGCCGTCCTGGTTGCGGGCGACGTACTGACGCACGCCCGTACGCTGCATGTACAGAGACTTAGGGGTATCACTCATGGGGTCTATTGTGTCCCCTCGTTGTCCCGTCTGTCGTCTGGGCACACCAACATCACTCCTGGCGGATGCGCGGCCTCGGGATGCTGGCCTTCTGCTGTATGCTTATGTGATATCTGTCAGCTGTTCTCAAGGGAGCGATCAGGAAAGCATGCAAGCTGGAGCAGTGGGGCTCGGTGGTATTACTCCCGGGACGCGTCTCTCGGGTTTAGTTGGTCGAGAAAACGTTGAAGTAATTTCCGTGCATGCTGTAGGGGAATCCGCGTCGGAAGTGATTTTCCGCGATGGTACCGGCGCCATCGATTCGCGCGTTTTGTCGGCGGATGATCTGGATCATATCATGATTGCTGATGCTGACGGTCAACAGACGAAATATGATGCGGATCCCCGTGAATTTATGTTGGCAGCAGAGGCTCTGCGTATAAAAAATGCAGCGTTGTACGACCCGATGGCTGCGGTGTCTTCTTCGAATATCGAGCCGCTTCCCCACCAGATTCGTGCCGTTTATGAGCATATGCTCCCGCAGGTCCCGTTGCGATTCTTGCTGGCGGATGATCCTGGTGCTGGGAAAACTATCATGGCGGGGCTGTACTTGAAAGAAATGATGCTACGCTCCGACTGCGAACGTGCGCTTATCGTGTCGCCCGGTGGCTTGGCTGATCAATGGCACGAAGAGCTGCAGACGAAGTTTGGACTCTCTTTTGATGTTTTGACAATGTCAATGGTCGAGTCTGCCCGGGGCAATGTGTTTGACGACCACCCGTACCTGATTGTTCGGATGGACCAGGTCTCACGTAACGAGCAACTGATAGATCAGCTGCGTGAAGTGAGCTGGGACGTTGCGATTGTCGATGAGGCCCACCGGATGAGCGCTCACTACACATCGTGGAATGGGGAAGTGAAAACCACCAAGCGGTTCACGTTGGGCAGAGTGCTGTCTCAGCGGGCGCAGCATTTCCTTCTGATGACCGCAACACCGCATGCGGGGAAAGAAGAGGACTTCCAGCTTTTTCTGACATTGCTGGATCGGGATCGTTTCGAGGGGCCTTATCGTTCAGAGAGGCATCGGACTGATACCCGTGGCCTGATGCGGAGGATGGTGAAGGAAGACCTGTTGACCTTTGAGGGGAAACCGCTTTTCCCAGAGCGTCGTGCATATACCGTTGGGTATGACCTGTCGGATGCTGAGCAAGAACTGTATAACCGGGTTAGCGAATATGTCCGTACAGAGATGGGGCGTGCGGATCGAATAGGGGAGCAAGGACAGTCACGTCGGCGTAATTCCGTCGGCTTTGCATTGACCGTTCTGCAGCGTCGTCTGGCCTCTAGCCCAGAGGCGATTACTCGCTCCCTTGAGCGTCGCGTGGAGCGACTTCGGCAGCGTCTGAATGAGATCGATCGCGTAGGCACCCGGGCCATCGGAGGCACTTCGCCGGGAGCGGATGAGCAGTTCTTCGATCCCTATGACCACGCGTATGCGACCATGGCTGACCTTGATGACTTCGACGATGCTGACGGCGACATGTCAGAAGCAGAACGCGCGCGTTTTGAGGAACGGATGGAACAGGTTGTCGACTCCGCGACTGCCGCATTAACGAAGGAAGAACTTGCTCGAGAAATTGGTGTTCTCGAGGAACTCGTCGCGCTGTCCAAATCGGTGTGGAACGCCAGTGATGACAGGAAGTGGAACGAGCTGCGTCAGATCCTGTCCGAGCAGCTTCTGACAGACTCAGATGGAGTGCCTCGCAAGATCATTGTGTTTACGGAGCATCGGGATACGATCAACTATCTCCAGCGTAGAATAGCCGCACATATTGGAAAATCCGAGGCAGTAGAAGTCATCCACGGTGGGACCTCCCGTGCCGCACGGTTGGCGATTCGTGAGCAATTTACGCACAACCCCAGTGTGCGGGTCTTGTTGGCCACGGACGCTGCCGGGGAAGGCCTAAACCTGCAACGCGCGCACCTCATGGTGAACTACGACCTGCCGTGGAATCCTAATCGCATTGAGCAGCGCTTCGGGCGCATCCATCGAATTGGACAGTCGGAAGTGTGCCATCTGTGGAACCTGGTGGCCAAAGGGACGCGCGAGGGTGATGTTTTCCGTACCTTGCTGTCGAAGATCGACCAGATGGATCAGGCATATATGGGAAAGCTGTTCCATGTGCTGGGCGGCGGGACTTTCTTCGACAACAAGCCGCTGCGTGAGCTTCTTGTGGAAGCCATTCGCTATGGTGATCTGCCAGAGGTGCGCGAGCGCTTGGGTAGCGTCATTGATGAGTCTGTGTCCCACGGTCTCCAGGCTCTCATCGATGAAAGAGCGCTTGTTCGAGACATGTCGACAGAGTCAAACGTGGAGGCTATCCGGGAGCTCATGGAGCGTGCCCGTGTTCGCCGACTGCAACCGGGTTACATCGAGGCGTTTACGCGATCTGCCCTGTGGCGTCTTGGTGTGCGCCTTGAAGCACGTGAACCAGGGAGATTCGAAATTCACCGCGTTCCCCCGCGGGTGATGCGAGCCGCGCGGATCCTGAATCCGGCTGCCCCGTTGCCGAAGCGTTATGAGCGAGTAACCTTCGTGCCTACTGGAGCATCGGACCCGAAGCTTGAAATCTCGCTCATCGCACTGGGGCATCCATTGCTCGATGCACTTATCGCAGTCACGTTAGAGGATCTATCGCACATACTTGAGCGAGGAACAGTTCTTGTTGATCGCCGTGGCCTGGTCAATGAGCCAACGCTGCTCGGCATTGTGGAAGAAACGATCACGGACGGGCTGCGCCATGTCGTGTCGCGCCACTTCGACTACGTTCTGTCGGGTACTACGGAAACTGTTAGCGAGATTCCCCCTTACTTGGATTGCGATGCACCTCGATCCGACGAGGTAGAGAATGCTCGGGCCTGCGAGGTTCCTGATCAGCATGGTCGGTTGGAACGGATCCGCTCTGCAGCATATGAGAAGGGTGTTCGGGTACGCATGAAGGAGATCCATGCGCAGCGCGATCATGAGATCGAGCGCACCCGCACTCAAGTCAAGGATCGTCTGAATGCTGAGGCTCAGCTGTGGTACGACCGTGCTGCTATGTCACACGACGAAGAATTGGCCGGAAGGACGCCGAGGACAAGTTCAGCATCAGCACAGCGACATGCTCGTGAGATGGAAGAGCGTTTGGAACGCAGGATCGGCGAGCTTGATGCGGCAGCTAAGTTGACAGCGAAATCGCCGCGTCTTTGCGCTCGCGCGCTGATTGTTCCTGAGGCCCTTGTAGGTGGACAGTCTGCACTCTTCGCGCGTGATACTGCAGAAGTGGATCAACGCGCTGTCGCAGCGGTGATGAAGGCAGAGCAGATGCTTGGGCGTAGCCCTCGAGAGATGCCGCACTCGAACCCGGGATTCGACATCTCCACGACTGATGCAGAAGGTAAACAGATGTTTATTGAGGTGAAGGGCCGCATCGAGGGGGCGCCGACGTTCACAGTGACGGCGAATGAGGTGGCTTTTGCTCATACCCAGGAAGGCCACCACGTGCTGGCTCTCGTGAGTGTGAGCCCTCGGGGAGCTGCCCACGATCAACTTCGGTACGTCTATGACGCGTTCGCGCACATCGACCCCGCCGTGACGACGCTCTCTTACAATGAGCGGTGGAACAAGTATTGGCAGCGCGGGACTGCCCCCGTCTGAGCCACGAGTATTGAGGAAAGCACTGTCATGAGGAAGAAACTCATCGAGACGTCCCTGCCCCTGGAGGCGATCAACGCTGCTTCGGCGCGCGAGAAATCCATCCGCCACGGGCATCCGTCCACACTGCATCTGTACTGGTCGCGTAAGCCGCTCGCGACGGCGCGCGCCATCCTCTTCGCGCAGCTGGTGGACGACCCTGCCTCGCGTCCTGAGGAGTTCCCCACCGTGGAGGCCCAGGACGCCGAGCGCGCACGCCTGCATGACCTGATGAGCCGCTTGGTGGTGTGGGAGAACAGCTCAGACACGGCGCTGCTAGAGCAAGCGCGTGCGGAGATCCGCCGCTCCAACGGCGGGACTATCCCCGCCGTCGTTGATCCTTTCGCTGGGGGCGGGTCCATCCCCCTGGAGGCCCAGAGGCTGGGCTGCCCGGCTGAGGCGTCGGACCTCAACCCCTTGGCGGTCCTCATCAACAAGGCGCTCATCGACATTCCCCCGCGCTTTGGTGGCCGCCCTCCCATCCACCCGGGGGCTGCGGACCAGCCGTGCTACCGGGGCGCCGAGGGCCTGGCGGAGGACGTACGCTTCTACGGGCAGTGGATGCGGGACGAAGCGGAGCGCCGCATCGGGCACCTCTACCCGAAGGTGAAGGCCCCGGGCGGCACCGAGCACACCGTGATCGCGTGGAAGTGGGCGCGCACCGTTACCAGCCCAAACCCTGCCAATCCGATCGAAGTTCCACTGGTGAACTCCTGGTGGCTGTCAAAGAAGAAAGGGAAAGAAGCATGGGTTCGCGCGACAGTTCGTGATGGCCATGTCCACTACGAGGTTGTCCATGACGCGAACGGGCCAAAGGGAAGCGATGACGGGACGATTAGTCGTGGAAACGCGATTGCTGTCGGCGATGAAACCCCTATTGATATCAAATATATTCGGTCCGAAGCTCAGGCAGGGCGTTTGTCTGCCCACCTGATTGCGGTAGTCGCTGAAGATAGGCGGGGACGTCTGTACGTGTCTCCGACGGATGAACATTCTGATGCTGCGCATGTTGAACGCCCGGCAGACGTTCCGAATCAGTTGATTCCTACCCGAAACCATGATGTTGATCGGCTTCCCATGTACGGAATGCCGACATGGGCGGATGCATTTACGAACCGACAGCTGGTTGCGCTCACGACATTCTCAGATCTGGTGGGCGAGATGCACAAACGAGTTCTCTCTGACGCACTCGCATCGGGTTTGAACGAGGGCGAGTCTCTGGAAGCAGGTGGAACGGGCGCCCGCGCCTACGCGGACGCCATCGCCACGTACCTGGCGTTGAGTGTGAGCCGCTTATCTGATCGATCCTCGAGTATTTGTAGCTGGGACTCAAGTCGGGAGAGCATGCGTAACGTCTTTTCTCGGCAGGCAATACCGATGGTGTGGGACTTTGCAGAGGCTAATCCGTTTTCGCATTCCTCGGGGAATTTCCTCGGCCAGGTGGAGTGGATCGCGGGGGTTGTCGAGCGTCTTCCTGCGGACAGCGCGGGGAACGCACGGCAGCTGAGCGCTGCCGCGCGCGACTATACGGGCCTCGTGGTGTCCACCGACCCGCCCTACTACGACAATATCGGCTACTCCGACCTCTCCGACTTCTTCTACGTGTGGCTGCGGCGCTGCCTGCAAGAAATCCACCCCTCGGTGGTCTCCACGATGCTCACGCCCAAGGCCGAGGAGCTCGTGGCGAACCCCTACCGCCACGACGGGAAGGAGAACGCCGCCAAGTTCTTCGTCGACGGCTTCAACACCGTCTTCCACCGGATACGCCGGGGCGCCAACCCGGACGTGCCGATGACCGTGTACTACGCCTACAAGCAACAAGACGACGGCACGGATGGGAAGACTTCCACGGGCTGGCACACACTGCTCGACGGCCTCATTGGCGCGGGCTGGGAGGTCACGGCTACGTGGCCGGTGCGCAGTGAACTGACGAACAGGATGCTCTCCCAGGGGACCAACGCCCTGGCCTCGTCGATCGTCCTGGCCTGCCGCCCCCGCCCGGGTGACGCGCCCACCACCACCCAGCGCGCCTTCGTCCAGCGCATGAAATCCGAGCTCCCCGGTGCCCTGCGCACGCTTATGCAGGGCGACATCGCTCCCGTCGACCTGGCGCAGGCAGCCATCGGGCCGGGCATCGCCGTGTTCTCCCGCTACGCGCGCGTGCGCTCTGCCAGCGGCGGTGACATCGGGGCGCGCGAAGCCCTGGAACTCATCAACCGCACCCTCGATGAGGTCCTGGGGGAACAAGAATCCGACTTCGACCCCGACACGCGCTTCGCCGTGCGCTGGTACCGCCAATACGGGTGGCGGTCCGAACACTCTGGCATTGCCGACCAGTTGGCCAGGACCACGCAAACCTCCATTGCGGAACTACAGCGCGGCGGCATCTTCGCCACTGAGGGTGGAAAAGGACGCCTGCTCAGCATTCGCGAGCTTGACGCGCAGTGGGACCCGGCGTCCGACTCCCGCCTGTCGATCTGGGAAGCCACGCTCCGCCTCGCGGCACTCCTGGAGTCCAAGGGCCTGGAGAGCGTTGCCGAACTCGTCGCCAAACTGCCCGCCACCATCCCCCTCTCCGCTATCAAGGAACTGGGCTTCCTGCTCTTCCACGAGGCCGAAAGAAAGGGCGACGGGGCGGACGCCCAGGCGCTTAATGCCCTGGTCACATCATGGGGCGACGTGTCCCTCAAAGCCCGGCAGCACCCGACTACGCCGGCCGGCACCCAGTCCGAACTCGACATCTGACAGAGGAGACTCACGTGGCACTCACCAACAGCGATCGTATCGACCGGGCCTTCTCTTTCCTTTCCGAGGGCCTCCTAGACCTCGTCGATCCCGTGATGACGGAGGTTTTTCACTCGAAGGATTGGCCGACACGTCTGGCGGAGGAGGACGCCCTGAAGTATGGCGGTTCGGTTCGAACCCTCAACAAACGCGATCCATACGTGCAATTGCGTGTCATTACCGAGCGAGGCAAAGCATTCTCGGACGTGCTCAGCCGTTCCCAGCAGGCCTACGCCTCGGAGCTGCGCGAAGTGCGCAATCTGTGGGCTCATCAGGAGTCATTTTCAAGCGAACAGGTGTTGCGCGCCCTCGATACGATGGTTCTGCTGTTGCGCGCAGCGAATGCGCCAGATTCCGCCGCCGACGTAGAGGCGATCAAGCTGGAGCTGCAGCGCACCATGCTGTCCAAGCAAGCGTACAGTGAGTACCGGAGGCGCACCGCCGTCAAACTGGAAGCTGGGGAAGGGCTCACCGCTTGGCGCGACCTCATCCGCCCCCACGAGGAGATCATGCGGGGTTCGTTCGCCTCCGCTGAGTTCGCCGCCGACCTGCATACAGTCGCCATCGGCGAGAATCCGAACCGCGAATACGCGGATCCCGTCGCCTTCTTCCAGCGCACCTACCTCACCGATGGTCTCACCGACCTGCTGGGGCGGGCGCTGCGCAGGATATCCGGCCAGGAAGGCGCCAGCCCCGTCGTCAACCTGCAGACCAACTTCGGCGGCGGTAAAACCCACTCCATGCTGGCGCTCTACCACCTGTTCTCAGGGACCCCCGCCGCGTACCTGCCCCAGGCCATCCAGGACATTATCGACAGCTCGGGCGTGGGAGCCGACGCCTTCGACGCCCTCAACGTGCGTCGCGTCGCCATCGTCGGTACCAGCCTGTCCCCGGCCTCGGGCTCCAAGAAAGACGACGGCACCCAGGTCAACACCATCTGGGGGGAACTCGCGTGGCAGCTGGGCGGACGAGATGCCTACGACATGATCGCGGCGGACGACGCCGCAGGAACCAGCCCGGGCGACGCTATCAGGCGTTTGCTCGAACGCCACGGCCCCGCCCTCATCCTCATCGACGAATGGGTCGCCTACGCGCGACAACTGGTCGACCGTGACGTGCCCGCCGGAGACTTCGAGACGCAGTTCAGTTTCGCCCAAGCCCTGGCCGAAGCTGTCGCTGCCGTGGACGGGTGCATGCTCCTCGTGTCGATCCCCGCCTCGGATGCCGCCGAAGCGGGGGAACAGGTCAACGACCTTGAAGTCGGAGGGCGTAACGGGCGCCTCGCCCTGGAGCGCCTCCTCAACGTTATCGGGCGCGTCGCCGACCAGTGGCGGCCCTCCACGAAGAACGAGTCCTTCGAAATCGTGCGTCGCCGCGTCTTCCAGGACCCCGACCCGGAGGCGCGCGGGCGCATCGCCACCATCGCCAAAGCATACGTGCGCCTCTACCGCGACAGCCCCGGTGCATTCCCCAAGGAAGTGGCGACAAGCGACTACGAGCAGCGGATCCGCGACTCCTATCCTCTGCACCCCGAACTGCTCGACCGTCTCTACGACGACTGGTCCTCCCTGGACCGCTTCCAGCGCACCAGGGGCGTCCTCAACCTGGTGTCCGACATCGTCCATGAGCTATGGCGGGTGGACGACCGTTCCGCGCTCATCCAACCGGGCAGTGTGATGGCCTCCGCTTCGCGCATCAATCCTGACCTCACCCAGTACCTGCCCGACTCGTGGAAAGCGATCATCGACAGTGACATCGACGGGCCCGACTCGACGCCCGCAGCGATTGATGCTGATAGGCCCAACCTGGGGCACCGGCTGATCACGCAGCGCCTGGCGCGTACTGTCTTCTTTGGCTCGGCACCCAGGAGCGGTGCGAAGGCGAAGGGGCTGGACAAGAGGAATGTGTGGCTGGGCACTGCGGCCCCGGGGGACACCATCGGCAACTTCCCTACCGCCCTCGAGCAGCTTTCTCAGCGCTCCATCCACTTCTACGAGGAGAATGGGCAGTACTGGTTTGACACCCAGGCCTCCGTCCAGAAAACCGCCAACGAGTACGCTGAGCAGCTGCGTGAAGACCCGGAGACAGTGTACGCCGAGGTCCAACGGCGGCTCCAGCGTGAGTTCGCTTCCCAGCGAGGCGACTTCGCTGCCGTGCACGTGGCACCGGAAACCGGGGCGGACGTGCCCGACACCATGGAGACCCGTCTGGTCGTCGTCCACCCGCGCCACACGTGGCGTAGGAACGATCGCGACAAGAGCAGCGCCCACACGTGGATCATGGGAGCACTAGCGGGACCGGGCGCGCAGCGTATCCACAAGAACACCCTGGTGTTCGCCGCCGCCGACTACGACGTTATGGACCGACTGGAGGCCGCGACACGCCAGTACCTCGGCTGGCGTCGAGTCAGCGATTCCGCCGACTCCCTTGACCTGTCTGCCCAGCAGTCCAGGCAGGCGAAGGAGAAAGCCGATCAGGCGGACGCGCTGGTCGCGGCCCTGCTGCGGGAGTCCTACGTGTGGGCAGTCTTCCCCGTGCAGGACGACCCGCGTGAGCCCTTGGCGCTGTCGGCGTCAAAAATCACAGGTTCCGGGCCGATCGCCACAGCGATCACCGAGAAGCTGCGCAGGGAGGAGGCACTGATCCCGCTCCTCGACGCCTCCTACCTCGGCCACGTGCTGAGCCAAGAACTCAAGAGCGTGTGGGAGCAAGACGGCGAGGTGAGCGTCAAAACCCTCTGGGAGTGGTTCACGAAGTTCCCCTACATGCTGCGCTTGAAGAACCGCCAGGTCCTTGACGATGCCGTGGCCGGTGCACCACTCAGCGTGTCACCGACCTTCGCCGTGGCCAGGGGCAAGGGTCCCGACGGCTCCTACGTGGGGCTCATCATCCCGCCGGACAACAACGCACACTTCACCGTCACGGACAACACGCTGCTGGTTTCGCTGGAAAAGGCGCGGAAGCAGGTGGAGGCCGAGGAAGCGGCCCGCGGGTACAGTGCGGCGGAGCCAGGGGGAGTGACCACGAACGATTCCGCAGGAGCCGGGGACGCAGGGAGTGGGCTGACCGGCCCGGTCGGCACCACGAGGACACGCCCAGGCGACAATGCGGTGGCGCTGTCGCCGCAGCCCGGACCCCGGCGCTACTGGGCCTCTGTTGAACTCGATGGTGCTGGGTTTAGCAAGCAGTTGATCCAAATCAACACGGAGGTGTTGGATCATCTGCGTAACGTCGGCGCCCGGCTCACAGTGCGCCTCGAGATCCAGGCCGAAACCGACCAGGACTTCGACGACGCCGTGCGACGCGTCGTGAGCGAAAACTCCGCGAACCTGGGATTTGGTGGCTACGGTTTCGATGATTGATCCCGAATCGGTGAGTGCGCGGTCGGTCGATGGCCGCACACTCACCGATTCGTAGACCCGCCCGCCCAGCAAAAGCGTCGGGCGGGCGGTGTTCATCCCCCCAGCGACGACAAGACTCAGCGGTGCTCGGCCAGCCAGGTAGCGGCCAGCTCGCGCTCACGCTCCACGACGCGGCCCAGGTGTGCCACAGCCTCCTTCTCAATGCGACCGCCCAGCAGCGGCACGCGCACCGACACGTTGCCGGTCACGACACGAACACTTCCCGCATCGGCCGGAGCCAGCGTGGACGTGGCCTCGACGGATACCGGGGCGCCGTCCACGGTCACGCGTGTGCGAGAACGAGCCCCGGCCTCGTCCCTCGTCCACTCCTCGGTGAAAGAGATGTGCAGCGCGCCCTTGACAAAGCGCGACGCGGCGGCGGGAAGCAGCTCGGGGCGCGCAGTGCCCGAGAACGTGATGCGCTCGCCCTCCACGGCCACCGACTCGCTGCCCTCGACGACGAAGGACCCGAAGCGTCGCTGCTGGTAGTCGGGGGTCAGGTACATGGCAACGACCTCCTCGACCGTGCCCGGATAGGAAACAGACTGCGTGAATTCCATGATTCTCCTTCTCGTGGAAGCTGCCGCCGAATCGTGGCCCGGCGCTCATTTACAACTAAGGACCGCCTTTGTGGCCCCGCTCCCACTAGAGTAGAGCCATGCGTAGCCTCATGCAGTTAGCTGAAGAAGCCTCTTCGACACCGCTGTCGGAGACGGATATTGATTGGCTGCACCTGCTCCTTGCGGACTGGCAGGTGCTGGCCGACCTGGCGGCCGCCGACCTGGTTCTGTGGCTGGCCACAGACGACGGCAGATTCATCGCCGCCAACCACTGCCGCCCCGCGACCTCGACGACCGTTCACGTCGACGACATCATCGGGTTGCACCTGCCCGCCGCCCGCGAGGTCGACCTGCATCGCGCCATCCAGACCGGCCAGGTTGTGCGCTCGCCCGCTGCACGCTGGGCGGGCACCTACTCGATGCAGGAAACGTGTGTTCCCGTGTGCCACGACGGGCGCATTATCGCGGTCATCACCCGTGAAACGAACCTGTCCAGCCCCCGCCTGTCGATGGGTTTTGAGGGGTGGACCATCGCCGCGGCCGACACGCTCTGCCAGATGATCGCGCGCGGCGAGTACCCCTACGACTCCACCCCGCAGGTCACCTCCCACGGCGTTCCGCGCGTCCTTGATGGTGCGCTCCTGCTCGACGCGGAGGGGCGCGTCCTGCAGGCTAACCCCAACGCCATGTCGTGCCTGGCGCGCCTGGGGATTCGCCACGACGTGAAGGGCAAGGTCCTGGCCCAGGAGATCACCGACGTGATCGGCGAAGGCACCTTCATCGAGGAATCGATGGCCGTCGTCGTCATGGGTCGGGCCTCCTGGCGTGTCGAGATCGCGGCGAGCGCCTCCACCATTTCCATGCGTGCCCTGCCCCTGCAAAACGGGCGTAAGCGCCTGGGAGCTGTCATCCTCCTGCGCGACGTGTCCGAGGTACGCCGCCACGAGCAGGAACTCATGACGAAGGACGCGACGATCCGCGAGATCCACCACCGCGTCAAAAACAACCTGCAGACCGTGTCCGCGCTGCTGCGCCTGCAGTCGCGTCGCTCCAGTGAGGACGCCGTCAAGGTGGCACTCGCGGAGGCCGAGCGCCGCGTCCAGGCCATCGCGACCGTGCACGCTGCGCTGTCCCAGAACGTCGACGAGTCCGTCGACTTCGACGAGGTCGCCCGCACAATCGTGCGCATGGCCGGCGCGATAGCGTCCACGGATCATGGCGTCGAGGTCATTACGACCGGCAACTTTGGGACGATTTCCGCCGATCAGGCCCAGGCGCTGGCAACCGTTCTCAACGAGCTGGTCGCCAACTCGGTCGAGCATGGCCTGGCCGACCGTGACGGTCGTATCGAGGTGTGCGCCCAGCGTGAGGGCCTGTCCATGAAGGTCACTGTCGCAGATGACGGTGTCGGCTTCGTGCCGGGAACGCCCATGAGTGGCCTGGGCACGCAGATCGTTCACCAGATGGTGCGCGGCGAGCTGCGTGGCTCTATCGAGTGGGCACCCCGCGAGGGTGGCGGCACGCTCGTGACGCTGTGGGTTAACCTCGATCCCGCCTGACGCGGGGGCGCGGGAACGAACGAGGCCGGGGATCCGTCGTGGATTCCCGGCCTTCGTGCGGTGTATGGTCGCGGTGTTTTCAGCAGCCTGCGCGTCGTGCACGCGCGGCGCGGCGTTTGAGCGAGCGGCGTTCTTCTTCGCTCATGCCGCCCCAGACGCCCGAGTCCTGGTTATTGTCGATTGCCCACTGCAGACAGATGCCCTTGACGTCGCATTCGCGGCACACGGCTTTCGCTTCGGCCACCTGGCTGATGGCGGGCCCCGTGTTCCCGATGGGGAAGAAGAGTTCGGGGTCGACTGTCAGGCAAGCCGCCTTGCTGCGCCAATCCATGTGTGTTCTCCTTGCGTTACCGTGTGCTGTAGGGACTTCGTGTAGTCGTCTGTCAGTGTCCGCCAGTCGTGGTAGATGCGCAAGATGTCTGAACAATTCGTGTGGAGAGGTCACTATGCGTCTAGTCACGCTCGGCGAAAAAGCTGGGACTTAGGTGTTAACTGACCCTACGGTCAGTTGGATCGTTGTCAGGGTATCATCCTCCCAGATGAGCCCGCAGGTGGGATTCCATGGGTGTGCTGCAATCGATAGCGGGTACCTGCGGCTCGTGCGCATGAGTCCTCGCATGACGTTGTCCGAGGGGTTGAGTGCGAGCATGCGGTGAGCGTCGCGGCGCACAATTCTGGTCCATGCGTTCTCTGGAATAATCTCGGCAATTGTGGGGGTGGGCCAGCCGTGCGCGGCATGGAGGGCCTCGACGACGCGCACGTTGGAGGGTTCTCCGATAATCACCCAGGGTTTGTCTGTTGCCCACCGGATGGGTTCATACTCGGGGCCGATGAGGGCCGGGGCGGAGGTATTACTGACCAACGCTGCAGCCTCCTGAGGGGAGGGAATCCGCCACGCATGACAGGCGCTATCGGTGTCTTGGGAAACTCCTGTGGGCGGAGGATCGATGGGGACGCATGCGAGGGCCGTCTCCTCGCCTGGGCGGGCCAACAGCGCATGGGCTTCCCCGAGGGAACGCAGGCTACTCGGCTGGATCCCGGCGTGCAGGGCCTCGTCGGCGTCCCTGGCGCGCACGAGCCGCATTGAGAAAGCCCCCATGGCAGCCGACGAGGACGTGAAACGTCCGGAGAACGCCGCAACGAGGATGATGCCGGACCGAGCGGCGCCCGTCAGCAGCGATGACCAGAGTTCCTCAGCCTGGGGGAGTGACAGTGCCTGCGCCAGGGACGAGCGCAGAGCAGTCACATCCGAAATCGCTAGCACCGCGGGGCCGTGCGCACGGATCCCCTCGACGAGGTCGATGGCACCCAGGTCACGCGGGGAAAGCCGCGAGGAAGCGCCAGGGACTGCCTCGTCCCCGATGACGTGCAGAGGCAGCCGACTTGCCCCTGCGATCCTCGCAGCAATCGAGCGCGCCCATTGAGATGCCAACGCCGCCTCGTGGGCGCTCGTCTGGATCTGGACAGAGCCTCCCTCCCACACCAGCGGCGAATGAGACTCGATGCCCTCAACCAGTCCAAGAACGACGGACCCCGGCGCAGCGCCGCCGTTTCCGCCCTGCTCCGCCCAGGCCTCGTCGATCTGAGTCCACGTGAGAGAACCCGGGAGCGCAGGCGCCCACAGTGGGGCGGCGCTCGCGGCGGGCCAGCGCGCCGCGCACTCGGACACAACCGCGGCGACGTCGGCCATGTAAGACAGCTGGAGCGTGCCCACTCCCGCGAGTACTGCGCGCCCGGGGACACGGGGCAGGGACGAGGCCCGGGCATCGCCCAGGATATCCGTGGAGTCGGGCGCACTCACGCATCGCAGCGCCAAACGAATGTCCATGTTGGCGCGCATCGAGGCGTTGATCGCCCCCGACGGGCGCTGCGTCGCGGCGATCAGGTGCAGGCCGAGGCTGCGGCCCTGAGCGGCCAGACGCAGCAGGACGTCCATCGAGGACGGGTGGGTGTCGGCCAGGACACGGAACTCGTCGATGGCGATGACGAGGCGCGGGGGAGGTTGTGGAGTGCGGGCGGGATCCTCCTCGTATGTGCGCTCCCAGGCCGTCAGATCCGGCACGCCCAGATCGCTCAGCGCCGCTTCACGCCGTGCCAGGACCGAGGCAATCCCGTCCAGGGCACGCGACGTGGCCCCCGCGTCCAGGTCGGTGAGCAGTGCCTGCGTGTGGGGGAGGTCCGCCAGGCGCGCGAAGGTGGAGCCGCCCTTGTAATCGATGAGGATGAAACGCACGCATGCGGGCGAATAGCAGTGCGCGATGGAGGCGAGCCAGCCGAGCAACGCCTCCGACTTGCCTGAGCCCGTGCAACCGGCGATGAGGGCGTGGGGGCCGTCCGTGACGAGGTCTAATTCGACGGGTCCCGCCTCGGAGCGGCCGATGACGACGCTGAGCGTGCCCGAGTGCCCGCGGGCAGCATCCGGGTCCCAATCGACGCGCTCGGGCAGAGCATCTTCACTGGTCGTTCGTGTCACGGTCCACCACCAGCGCGTGGAGACTGGCCGCTCATCGGTGACGCACACGCGGGCGCACCACGAGGGAAGCTCAGCAACGCGCGTCGCGTAGCCGATGTGTAGGGCGGAGGCCGCCTTGTCGTTCACCCCGCCACGGGCGCAGTACGGGCATTCATCCTCCCCGGTCACGTGGATGTCGAGCGCCGGGTATCCCAGCAGTACGGGCGAGTGGGAGCGCCACCAGACGCGTGCCCCGCCAAGCTGCGCGGCCACCTGCCCCACGCACCACAGCGCGCACTCGGCACCGTACTCTCCCACGATGCCCAGCGACGCGGCGTCACCCGGCTGGGAGGATGACGACGTGGCAGCCAGGATCACACGACGTCCGAGCCGCGTCGCTCGCCCCGGCCAGACGGCGGCCCTCGGGATGTGCGTAGGCTCACCCGCGGTAGGCAGTGAGGCAAGGACGAGGGCGAGCGCGGCCCCGTCCCATCCTCGCCGACGCCTGCGTGCACGCAGGACCATCACGACCACCACGACGCAGGCGATGGCCGCGGCGACCCCGGCAAGCGTCCAGAGCACTCGCGGGGACGCGGACAAGGTGTGCAGGCGCCAGGCCATGAGGCCGCCCATGACGACGAGGGAGACGAGGGGTGCCCCGCGCAGGAGAGAGGATCCTGAGAAGACACCACGGCCTCGTCGATCAATGCCCGGCCATGTGAGTGCCCGGGGGCGGCCTCGCACCTCGAGAGTGTCTCCCCCCAGGCGGACGCGCCTACCCGGGGCGAGCCGTTTGCGTCCGCGAAGTCGGTGCCATCCGCGCATTCGTGTGCGCACCCGGATGGGCGACGTGTCAGGAGACGCGCGCAGGCAGGCGCGCCCACCTCGCGTGGAAAACTCGGCGTGCTCGCGGGCGATGCTCGCGCAGGACAGAGGGACGTCTCCGGCTCTGCCCACGGTGCCCGGCGCGAGAACGAGGCCGACGTCGGGTCCGTCGACGCACGCCAGGTGCAGGTCGGTGCGCAGGGCCGCGCGTGCCAGGCATTTGCTGTCGCTCATACCTCCACGATCCCGCCGCGCCCGCGCACCTTCAAGCGGCGGCGCGACCCCTGTGGATAGCGGCGCGACACGCGAGGCCCCTGTGGATAAGTGCTCCAGGCGCGCGAGGGTGTGGATAACGCCACCGGCGACGCTCGTGAGCGTTCCGAACACCGACCGAGACAGCTGCGAAATGCAAGAATGGACCCCATGCATGACGACACGTTCGAGACGACTCGCGACCGCTACAACGACCTGGTGACGCGCATCGAGGAGGCGCGTGCCGCCTACTACGACCGCGATGCGCCGACGATCTCGGACGCGGACTACGACCGCATGTACCGCGAGGTCGAACAGATCGAGGAGCGCTATCCGCAGCTGCGCGGTGCCGACTCGCCCACGATGAGCGTGGGCGGCAGCGTCGACTCCGGCTTCTCCGAGGTGCGCCACCTCGCCCAGATGATGTCCCTCGACGACGTGTTCTCCCTCGAGGAGCTCGCCGGCTGGGAGACCCGCATGGCCGAGGCCACCGGCATCTCCGACCTCGAGA